>VFQN01006345.1_pt1 | contig 13583 bp, 14 predicted proteins | sample 3512371 | NCBI WGS metagenome assembly VFQN01 (sample SAMN10412370, study PRJNA504923) | tailings metagenome | isolation source: Replicate 2 from Balatoc abandoned mine | place: Philippines: Itogon, Benguet | collected 2017-08-28
ACGGGTGCTGTGGCGGTGGGCCGGGTGGTGCCCGGTCTGTCACCGGCCGGCGAAGTACCGGTGCGCCGACCCGAAGGCGACGGACACGAGTTAACGGAGTAGAACCGACCACCGGCCCGCCGTGACGGTGTTGAACTTCGGCCGCAAGGACGTGGCGGAGGAGATCGACTTTAGCGGGGCCGGCGGGGTCGCCGGCGAGTGGACGGACGCGCTGACGGGTCAGCCGGCGGGCCGGTCTGCGTACGGGCGGCTACCGGTGCTGGTGCCGGCGCTGGGGTGGCTCACTCTCATCGGTCCGCCACCGCCGGGTCGCCAAGAAGTGAAGCCCGAATGAGGTCGCACGCGGGCCACGCAAGTCGGTCGGGGCGGGTCGTAAACCGGGTGGAAGAGAAGAACCAAGAGAAACCCCGAGGAGACCGATCCATGCTCCGCAACCTGATCCTGGCCGCTGTCGTGACCACCGGGACCGCCGCCGGGCTGACCGCCACCCCCGCGACCGCCACCGCCCAGTTCCCCGGCCGCACGACCGCGACCGCCACGACTTCGTGGTGCTCGTCCGCCACCACGGGCACTGGGACCGCGACCGGGTGTTCGACGACCGGGACGACGCCCAGCGGGCTGTCTGGCAGCTGGAGCGGCAGGGCCGGGACGCCCGGATCGAGGTGGTCCACCGCCGCCGGTAGGGCGTAAAAAGAGACCGGCCGCGCCCCCTGACTGTCGCCCATTCAGTCAGGAAGCCGCGGCCGGTCTAAACAAACTGTACGTCACACCACCCCGCGAAAGCAACCCGGCGCCGCGGGTTTTCCGGACGGTGTCCGATTCCCCGTCGGGAATCCCGACAGTCGGATCGGCCGATTGCTCTGCGTCGGTTCTGCCCATTCGTGCAAGTGCTGTTCGGCTAGCACGTTGCACGATTCTGGGAAGTGAACTTCCCGGTTGGCACCCGCCCTGCTTAACCCCTCGGCATCGCGAGCCGTTCGCTCAGTCGCCCAGTATCGCCCCCGGCCCCGCGATCCGTCCCGGCCGCCGCCCACGGCCGGGACACACCAAACCACCGGTTCCGTCTTCGCCCTCGGAACCCCATCTGGTTCGGGTCGAGGCCGCCCAACCGCCCACCGCCTCCCCGACCCCGATGGCCCTCCGGGCCATTCCCCCTTCTGTGGTCGCCCAAGAGTCGCCAACCCGGGTCGCGGGCAGCGATTCGTAGCGCCATTGTGGTGCGAGCGATTCGCGGTTTTGAGTTCGCCGGGACGAGTGCGGCCCGCTTCCGCCCGTACGCACCGGCGTCCCACCTCGCGGGTCTCGCCCCTTCCGTCCAAGGCGTGCCGAATCCCGGTAGCGTGCGGTTCATCAGCGGGTGACCCGCGGGTGGTGGGCAGTCAGTATTGCACGGATCTCTTTATCTGGTGGGGGGGCTACCCATCTGGGGCTTTTCCCGACGAACCGGATGGGCGGGTCATGGATGCCTTGGCTCGGTTCTGCTGCCTCAACTCGGACTGCCTGGAACAGGGGAAGCGGGGGCCTGAGAACCTGACATCTCCATACGGTACGGGTCGAACAAGGCCCGCCGACTGCCCCGCGGCTCGACCTGCAAGGCCCGGTTCTCCGAGCGGAAAGCCCCCCATTCGGCGCCCGACTCTCGGCGGGCAAGGACGCTTCCGCCCCAGCCCATGTGGCCGGGGGGCGGCACCCGGCAGGCCGCCCGGCTGGTCGGGGCTCGTCGCAGTACCGTCACCCGGTACGTCCGGCGGGCGGGTGGACACGCCGAGCGGATCAACGACGACCTCGTAGCTCTTTCCCCCGACGGCGAATGAGGTCCGGTTCGACGAGACGTGGGCGTTCGTCGGCCGGGAGGAGAAGAACCGCGACTCGGGCGGCGCCGGTCGGGGGACGGCTGGGACCGCGTGGCCGTCGGCCCGGAGCCCCCGCCGGGTGGTGATACGGAACGGTGCTGATTCCCTATGATATTCCCGCAAGTCGTTGGTACGGGAGGGGATCCCGATGCGTCGTCTGCCATTCGTCCGCCACCTGCCGGTGGGCAAGTTGCGGTACCGGTACACGTCCTGCCGGCACCCGGTCGAGAAGCCCCGGTGGCACGCCCTCGGGCTCCTCGCCCGGACGGATTGCCCCCGCACCCCGGCCGCGGTCGCCGACGTGGTCGGGCGGTCGGCCGTCACCGTCCGCCGCGTCCTCCACCGGTGGAACGACCACGGCCCCGACGGGGGGGCGACCGCCGGGCCGGAAACGGGGCCGACCCCAAACTGCCCCCCCGCCGGCAGGCCGAACTGCACGCCGCCCTCCAGGCCGATCCGCCGGGCGGCGGGGTGTGGACCGGGCCGAAGGTGGCCCGGTACGTCCGGGGCCGGTGGGGCGTCGCGGTCGTCCCCCAGGCCGGGTGGCGGCGGCGGGTCCGGCTCGGGTTCGCCCTCCGGGTGCCTCGCCCCCGCCACCCCAAGGCCGCCACACCCGAGCCGCAACGGGAGTGGCTTGGACCGGCTCGCCACGACCGCCGCCGACCTGCGGGCCGCGAACCCCGACAAGGCGGTCGAGGTGTGGGCCGAGGACGAGGCCCGGCTCGGCGCCAGCCGATCGCCCGCCGGGTCTGGTCGCCCCGCGGTCGTCGCCCGCGGTCCGGCGGGCCGTCGAAGTCCGAGTCCGTGTACGTGTTCGGGTTCACGCACCCTGCGACCGGCCGGACCCGCACCCGGATCCAACCGAAGGCGAACACCGGCACGATGGGGCCGCCCTGGCCGACTTCGCCGGGTGGGCCGGTCCCGACGGGCGGAAGGTGCTTGTGGTGATCGCCGACAACGCCGGGTGGCACGTGGTCGGGAAGCTGGCGGTGTCGTCGAACGTGGTCCTCCACCACCGGCCGGCGTGTACCCCGGAGTGGCAGCCGTCCGAGCCGCTATGGCCGCTGGTCCGGGAAGCGGTGGCGAACGAGACCTACGATCGGCGGGCCGACCTCCGGCGGGTCATCCGGCGGTGGTGTCGCCGCCTGGCCGAGGACCGGGCCGCAGTCCTGGGGGCCGTCGGGTTCCGCTGGGCCGCCCGGCTGGAACAGTCAACCTTCAATGCAAGACGGTATGACATCTTGGCATGAGCGGCGGGCCGGGCCTACGTGCTCGTCGCGTTCGACCGCGCGACGGTCCCGGGGTTCGCCTACGACCGAGTTCGAGCCGGACGGCCCATGCCAGGGGTGGTGGTTGTGGACCACACCCTGCCAGCCGGCACGATGATCGACGAACTCCACACGATCGTGGCGTGCGGCACACCGGACGACTTCCGCGACAACGTTCTCTACTTCCTGCTCTGACCCGACCGCCTTCAGTCCGCCATCCGCAGCTTGCCGGGCGCGGGGTCCACGCTCACCAGGAGCGGGCGGGTGAAGTGCGGGAAGCTCGCCACCGCCTGACCGGGGGCGAGGTTCGGCAGGCGGTCCCACAGGCCGTCGTCCACGCCGCCGACCGTCCGCCGCAGCGTCGCCACCACCTGCGGGTCGGTCAGCTTGTGGAGGACGAAGCTGTTGCACAGGCCGAGTACCTGCTTCGGCATGTGGGCCGGGAGTTGCGTCACGAAGCACAGGCCGAGCCAGCGCTTTCGCCCGCGTTTGGCGATCTTTGCCACTTGCTCGAACAGGATCGGCATCCGGTCGATCCGCTCGTCGCTCAGGAACTCGTGCGCTTCCTCGACCACCACCAACACCCGCGGCGGCACGGCGCCCGCCCCGGGCTTGTACCCGGCGTAGCGCTCCTCCTGCGCGGCCTGGATGCCGCGCAGCAGGTCGGCGATGACGAGGTTGTTCAGCTCCGAATACCCGCTGTCCGACAGGTCCACGACAGAAAGGCGGCCGGGCTGGAGCAGTTCCTTGTAGCTCAGCGGCCGCACGCCCGCCCCCTCGTCGTAGAAGACGTTCAGCCGGGCGAGGCGCGCCAGCCGGCCGAGGACGGCGCGCCACGAGATCGCGTTCCCCGGCGGGTTCGCGGCGTGGACGCGCTTCTTCAGCGCCGCCACCCCGGCCGGCGTCTTCAGATCCTTCGAGAACGGCGTCACGTCCAACTCTTCGCCGTCGTCGTCCGCGGCCTTCTTCCCCTTCTTGGGGCCGGAGTCGGCCCGCGCCAGGCACGCCCCGACCACGTCCATCAGGATGGAGAGCGTCAGTCGGGGGTAGCCGCGCTCGAACTCGTCGATCTCCAACGCGAGCCGCTGCTGGTCCGCGGCGTCCTTTTTCGGGAAGATGTCGAGCTCGCGCATCACCTCCTTGGCGATGTCGTAGGCCTTCAGGAACCGCTCCTGTTGCGGCTCGGACAGGCCGAGGATCTCGAACACGGTGTACGGCGACAGCTGCGCGAACTGGAGGCTGAACGGGCGCACGTGCGGGTGGTCCGGGTTCGCCGTGTCGCGGCCGACGAGGTGGTACACGGCCATGCGGTCCGGAGCGACGCCGGCGGGGTCGAGCCCGCGTGCGGCGAGAGCTTCGCGCTGCCCGGGGCGGTCGGCCGGCTCGTGCAGGTGGGTGTACTCGCCCTCCACGTCGAGCAACACGACGGCGATGCCGGCGTCGGTCGCCCGCTTCACCAGCCCGGCGACGGTGTTCGACTTCCCGCCGCCGGTCGTGCCTAGCACCGCCGTGTGCCGCGGCAGGATCGCCTTCACGTCCGACGGCACCCCGACCTCGACCTTCTCGTGCCCGGCCGCGAGGCCGAGGCGGATGTCGCCGCCGCAGCGCAGCACCGCCGCCGACTGCTCGTCGGACAGCACGAACACGGGGCTGTTCGGCACCGGGCGGAGGCGTGGCGGGACGAGTGCCCCGTCGGCCAGTTCCTCGCCGAGCAGCGTGACCTGCACGCGGCCGTGGAACGGGGGCAGGTAGCCGCCGCCGTGCGTGGCGACGGCCTTGAGGAGCGGCGAATCGCCCTTCAGCCCGTCCGGCTCCGCGAACGGCCCGGCGGTGACGACGCCGAGGTAGCGGCGGCCGTCGCGGCGGCTCTCGACGCGCACGAGCGACTGCGCCGGCGCCGCGTGCAGGTGGGCGTTCGGGAGCAGCACGGTGACCGTGAGGTCGGTGCTGCCGGGGAGGTCGAACATGGTACGGCCGACGGACTCGGCGTCGCGCGGGTCGGCGTCGGCCGGGCCGCCGGCGTGCTCCAACTCGGCGGCGAGCTTGGTGTGGACGGAGCCGTTCGCGGGGCTGTCGGTCATGGCTTGGGCCTCTTGCAGTGTGGGACCGTCACGGCGGGCAGAGGGCAAAGGAGGCGGCCGTTTTTGGTGCTACTTGGGGCGGTTCGGGGGTCGAATCTGGCACGGGGGAGGTCGGAGGAGGCCTTTTCAAGGGTTTTTGCGTGTTCGGGGGTGGTCGGTGGCGGTTCTTTTTGGTGCTATTTGGGGTGGTTTGGTGCTACTTGGGGCGGTCCGGGGCTCGAACCCGGTGGCGAGCCGACACGCGACGGTTTGGCGCCGGCCGCGCCCCGTGTCGAGCTGGCAGAAGCGGGTGTCGTGGGTGGGGGGCACCGCGGCTTCGATTCGTCGGCCATCCTCGCAGTGTGGGGTCCGGAGTTGCCTGCCCGGTGGGGGAACCGGGCAGGGGTTTCGTAGGTCGGGCCGGGTCCGCGAGGCCCGACGCGGGGGGGGCCGGGCTGTCGGTCATGGCGTGATTCCGGGTTTCGCGGTGGTCGTCGATCGGTCGGTGCCTGGTGCGAGACCCCGACGTGGCGAACGGCCGGCGTGAGCCGGCTGGTCGTTGCGCGGGTCACGCGGGCGAAGGCCGAACCACGCCACGAGCCGCGACCGAGAGGGAGCGGCCGCTGAACCGACCTTCGCCGATCGCGGCTCGCGTGGGACGCCGGCCGCTCCCTCTCGGTCGCAGCTCGTGGCGTCACCCATGTACCGCACACGTCTCCGTACCAACGACCAGCCGGCTCACGCCGGCCGTTCGCCACGTCGGGGTCTCGCACCAGGCACCGACCGATCGACGCACCACTACCGTCTATCCACTACTCCGGCCGGTTCGCCCGCTCGCTGCCGTAGCGGAACGGCGGGGCGTGGCGGGCGTAGGCGGCGGTCGCCAGCTCGGTCAGGCTGCCGCCGCCGTACACCGCCGTACACGCCCGGTCGGCCAGGTCGATCAGGAGCGGGAACCCGCGGTCGGGGAGTAGCACGCTGTCGGCGATGGCGATGCGGGCCGCGGTCTCGAAGTGCTCGCGGTGGGCGTAGAACACCTGGGGCGGCGCCAGCCAGGATGCCCGGTACACGCCGTAGAGCACTTGCGACGCCACCTCGTCCTGGAACCGCCGCACCCACTTCGCCGGCGTCAGCCGCGTGTCGTCCCAGCGGTCGTCCACCGTCACCTCGCCGCTGAACCGCAACTCGTCCACGAACGTGGCGAGGCGTTCTTCGAGCGTGCCGACGATCAGGTATTCGAGCGGCCGCAGCGCCTGGCCGAGGTTCAGGAGTACCCGGTCGCCGGGCTCGCTCGCCACATACACGAACCGCTTGTGCCCCGCGAGCAGGTCGCGCAGTACCTTCACCGACTCGATCGCCACGTCCGGGTTGCCGGCCCCGGCGAGGAGTTGGTACGGCGCCGGGCTGCCGTGCCCCATCCGCCACAGCGCCTTCGCCTCCCCGAGCAGCACCCGCGCCTCGGCGTGGCTCATCACCGCCCGCTGGGCGAGCTCGGAGAGCCCGTCGCGGCGGTCGGGCTGGTTCAGCCCGGAACGCCGGCTGCGCGCCTCCAGGAGCGCGAGCATCTCCTCCGTCGGGTCGTCGCGGCGCTCGCGGAGGTCTTTGCGGAACAGCTGCGTCGCCCAGTTCCCCTGGTCGCCGCGGTAACTCACCAGCGACACCCCGACGCGGTACACCGTCAGCGCCAGCGTGTCGTGCGTCTGGCACGTCCCGTCCGCGCACTCGACGCTGCCGTTGAACAAGAGCCTGCGGTGTGTCGCCTCCACATCGGCCGCTGTGACATCCTTGTAGTGCCCCGCCTCGGGCGGCGCCGCGGGCACCGCCTTCAGCCGCGGGAACACGACGCGGCGGACCTCCGCCTGCATCTCGCCCTCGAACCGCACCGCCTCGGCGACCTCGCGCTCCAGCCGGGCGTACTCCTGCACCAGGTCGATGCCCGGCCGCCACGACTGGAGGCTCAGCACCTCGGCCAGCGGCTCGCCGAACGTGCGCCGGAAGTCGTCCGATGTGACCCCGTGCGACGGGCGTGACACCGGCAGCACGGCGGGCGGGGCGGTCGCGTCCGACATCGGACAACTCCTGACACGGTGTTCCGACCATCAACCGGGAGTTCGACGCGATTTCAGCGGAATTGCGCCAGCCTGGCCGCGAAGGGGTCGGTGGGCGGCGCCGGGAACAGCGCGGCGGCGTAGTCAGCCGCCGCACCGTCGGGCAATCCGAACTCGGTCCGCAGCCGGCTGGTGAGCGCCCGCCGGTCGCACTCGGCGGCGAGCAGTTCGGCCGGCGCGAGCAGCTCGAACGCCAGCCGGTCGGCGGCATCCTCCGCGGCGCGCTCGGCCGGGGTCCGCGCCTCGCCGTCGGCGTCGCGGCGGAGCAGGTGCGCGTGCGGGCCGACCGGCACCTGCCGCAGCACCGCGTGGACGCGCTCCTCGGGCGTCGCCCCGCGCTTGCCGTCCAGCACGTCGAGTACGCCCGGGCCGAGCTTCGCCGCCGCGAGCCGGCGCGGGGCGTCGTAGTCGCGCAGGAAGTGCGCGACCTCGTGGGCGAGGGAGAACCGCCGCTCGTCCGGCGGGTCGTCGCGGTCCACGAAGACGAACCCGACCCCGACCCAGGTGAACAGGCACGCCCGCAGCGGCCGGTCCGGCTCGTCGAGCGGGCACGGCACGCGGCAGCGGGCGAGCCAGTCGCGCACGCCGCCGAGTCGCAGCGCCGGCAGCCCGACGACGCTCACGGGAAGCGCGGCCATCGCGGCGGCGGTGAGGTCACGCGGGTATGCAGGCGGTCCACCGGCAGCGGCCCAGAATCGCGTCGCCAGCTCCTCGACCCAGATCGGCGTCACGGCTCTTTCCGGTCGCGGGCGGCGAGCAACTTGCCGGCCGCCTCCGGGTTCTCTTCGGCCGCCGCTCGCATCGTGGCGACCGTGTGCCCCAGCCGCGCGGCTGCCGTCAACACGTCGCGGTTCAGCCCGAACTTCGTGGCGACGCGCTCGACGTCGGCGCCGAAGCCTTCGGTATCGGCGCGCGGGGCCGGGCAGAGGCGGACGTGGGCGAGCACGTTCGGCGTGGTCCCGAGCGCCGCGGCGAGCGCGTCATCGCTCAGCTCCCCGGCGGCGGCGTACTCGGTCAGCGCGAACGCCAGGAAGTACGGGTCCACCGCCGCCCGCTTGGTCAGCCGGACTACGGACTCGTTCATTGGCCCCTCCCGGCCCGCTTCAGCCGGGCCATCACGCGGTCCTTCGCCCGCTTCACCTCGGCCGCCTGCTCGTCCGCCGACAGGTGCGCGAGCCCGAGCACCGCCGCGAACACCGGCGTGTCGCGCTCCCCGTCGCGCATCAGCTCGAACACCCGCTGGTCGTCGGGGCTCATCCCCTCGACCGCGGCGAGCAGTTCCGGGTGGTCGGCGAACGTCTCACCCTCCGTCAGCTCATTCCCGGCCGGGTGCGTGAGTTCGACGGTCGCCCACGGGATTTGCCCGCGCCGCCTCCGCTTCTCCGTGTCGAGGAGGTTGAGGAGGTCGCGGCGGGCGACCAGGCGCAGGAAGGCCCGGAGCGGCGAGCGGGTCGGGGCGAACGCCGTCGGGTTGCGGACGAACGCGAGTAGGGCGGCGTCGGTCGCCTCGGTGGCATGGTGCGGGTCAGCGTGCGGGACGAACCGGCGCAGGTCCGCTTCGAGCGCGTTGAAGACGAGCAGAATGAACGCCGTCGCCGCGTCGCGGTCGGCGACCAGACGCTGCCAAGCAACATGGATCTCATCGTCGGACGGCCACATGGGGCGAACCCGGGCGCGGGCGAAGGTGGCGCGCAGTGTACCCGACGCCGTTCGGCGAGTCGAGCGCCGGGAGTTTGTCGTTGCCCGCGGCCGGACCTGCTGATACTCTCCTGACAAGCCGTTAGTCGAGATTTGTGTCGTGAGCCCTCTCCCCTCACACCTGTTCCGCGGGTGGCGGGCGGCCCTGGTGGCCGCGGTTGCCGCCTGCGCCGCGCCGTCCGCCGCGCAGGCCGGGTGCGGGGACTACGTCGTCATCCGCGACGCGGACGGCGAACCGGCGGCCGCGCCCGACCGCGGCGACCCGATGCCGTGCCACGGGCCGAACTGCACCGGCTCGCCGGCGCGCGACCCGCTCGCCCCCGCGGCCCCGCCGGCGCCGCACGCCGGTGCGAAGGAGTGCGTCACGTTCGGCGGCACCGCCGACCCGGGCGACGCCCGCCCCGGCTTCCCCATCCCCACTTCGGACGCCTGCCCCCCGGGCCGAGCGGCCGCCATCTTCCACCCCCCGCGGGTCGGCTAGGTCCGCCGGCCCGCGCCGCCCCGGCGCCCCCAACCCATCACCACCGGCCACGCCCCGACGCGCGGGGTGCCGAGCCGTTCGCCGCCGTCGCACACGCCGACCCGAGGGCCACATGCCCCGCAATCGCCTTACGCCCGCGTTCACGCTGATCGAGCTGCTGGTCGTTATCGCCATCATCGCCATCCTGATCGGGCTTCTTCTCCCCGCGGTCCAGAAGGTCCGGGAGGCCGCCGCCCGGGTCAAGTGCCAGAACAACCTCAAGCAGATCGGCCTGGCGGTTCACAACTTCCACGACGTCAACAACCGCTTCCCGAACGGCGGGCTGCCGATCGCCCCGTCGCCGTCCGGGGTGTTCTCGGTCCTCACGCAGATCCTGCCGCAGATGGAGCAGGACAACGTCTACAAGCTCGTCGACTTCACCAAGTCGATCACCGACCCGGCCAACGACGCCGCCCGCAACACGGTCATCCCCGGGTTCCGTTGTCCGTCCGACCGGGACAACCCGCTGCCGGCGTCCGGGGCGGCGACGAACTACATGGCGAACACCGGGTCGATGACGACGTTCGTCATCCCGGCCCCGGGGGTGTCGAACGGGCCGTTCTACGTGAACACCTTCACCCGCTTCGCTGACATCACTGACGGGACGAGCAACACCGCGTTCTACAGCGAACGGCTCTTGGCCGACGGGAGCAACGGGATCGTCAGCCCGGTCGAGGACGTGTTCTTCGACCCGTCCGACCCGGCGGACGCGAACACCGCCCACACCACCTGCCTCGGGGTGGACACGAGCAACCTGGCGACCCAGTTCCCGCTGTTCATGGGCGCCCCGTGGATGAGCCACCAGCACCGGTACCAGCACATCTCGCCGCCGAACGGGCGGTCGTGCGGGTTCTTCGCGGTCGGCAAGTCCACGATGCCGCCGAGCAGCCGGCACACCGGCGGGGTGAACGTGCTGTACGGCGACGGGACCGTCCGGTTCGCGCGGAACGGCATCGACCTGGCGGCGTGGCGGGCGCTCGGCAGCCGCAACGGCGGAGAGCCTACTGGTGACAACTAACCACCCCGCCCGCGGGGCGGCCGTGCTCGCGGCGGTCGCCCTCGCGGGCTGCTCGACCGGCCCGAAGACCGCCGCGCCGGTGGAGCCGGACCGCGCCCGCGCCGCCCTCGTCGCCACGCTCGACGCCTGGAAGGCAGGGCAGCCGATCACCGCCATGCCGCAAGCCAACCCGCCCGTCGTCGCCCAGGACTTCGACTGGATCGCCGGGGCGAAGCTGGAGGCGTACTCGGTCCTCGACGCCGGCAAGGCCGAGGACGCCAACCTGCGGGTGCGGGTGCAGCTCACCGTCCGCCCGCCGGGCGCGGCGGGGGCGCCGGTCAAGAAGACCGTCACCTACGTCGTCGGCACCGACCCGAAACTCACCGTCTTCCGCGCGATGGAGTGACCCGATGCCGCACGTCAACCTCCCCGGCGGCGAGCCGGGGATCATCGGGCTGCTCGCCGCCTTCCGCGCGTCCGAACGGCCGCTCAACGACCTCGCCAACGCCGTCCTGTGCGGCCCGTCGTCGCTCACCCCGGCCGAGCGGGAGCTGATCGCCGCGTCCGTGTCGAGCGGGAACGAGTGTTACTTCTGCACCAACTCCCACGCCGCCGTCGCCCGCGAGCTGTACGGCGACCGGGCGGCGGTCGTCGACCAGGTGCTCGCCGACCCGGCGGCCGCCGACCTCGACGAGAAGATGAAGGCGCTGCTCGCCGTCGCCGCGAAAGTCCGGCGCGACGGGCGGACGGTCACCGAGGCCGACGTCCGCCGCGCCCGCGAGGCCGGGGCGGACGACCGGGCGGTCCACGACACGGTGCTGATCGCCGCCATGTTCTGCATGTTCAACCGGTACGTGGACGGCCTCGCCACGGTCGCCCCGCGCGACCCGGCCGTGTACGCCGAGATCGGGAAGCGGATCGCCACGAAGGGCTACGGCAGCCGGTTCCGCGAGGAGCAGGCGGCCGCCGCCCGTCACGACCACGGAGGCACCCCATGACCGCCCGATTCACCCTCGCCGCCCTGTTCGCCGCCGGCGCCGCCGCGGCGGTCACGGCCGCCGACCCCGCGGCCGGCGCCCCGCCGCTGCCGCCCCTGACCGCGCCCCAGTACGCCGACGCGAAGGCCGCCGCGGCGACGGCCGCCGAGGTCGAGAAGCAGTACGCCGGCCGGGCGCAGCCCGAGGCCGTGAAGATGCTCGTGGCGATCCTCCGCGGGTCGTACATGGGGCCGGGCGAGGGCTGGTTCGGCCCCGCCAGAAGCCGGTACACGTGGCCGTGGCTCGCCGCCCGCCACGGCCTCGACCCCGCCGCCAAGGGCGTCCCCCGCGCGCAGTTCAAGGGGCCGCCGGACCTGTTCGCCCGCCTCGACCGCGACGGCGACGGCACCATCACCCCCGCCGACCTCGACTGGTCCGACCGCAGCCCCTACGTCCAGCAGGCGGCGATGGTCAGCCGGTTCTTCCGCCGCATGGATGCCGACGGGAACTCGAAGCTGTCCCGCGAGGACTTCGAGGCGTTCCTGAAACGCGCCGGCGGCGGCAAAGACTACCTCACGCCCGACGACTTCCGCGCCGCGCTCCTCTCCGCCGGCCCCGGCGGGTCGTTCCTGCCGGGCGACGGGCCGACCGTCCCGATGCTCGTGAAGGGGCTGTACGCGAGCGAGGTCGGGTCGCTCCACGAGGGGCCGGCGGTCGGCGCGCCGGCGCCCGACTTCACGCTCAAGACGGTGGACGGGAAGGAGAGCGTGACGCTCTCGAAGTTGGTCGGCCCGAAGCCGGTGGTGCTGGTGTTCGGGAACTTCACGTGCGGCCCGTTCCGGGCGATCTTCCCGGAGGCGGACACGCTGTACGCCCGGTACAAGGACCGGGCCACGTTCCTGATGGTCTACGTCCGCGAGGCGCACCCGCTCGACGGGTGGAAAATGGAGTCGAACACGAAGGTCGGGGTGGCGGTGAAGCAGCCGACGACGACGGCCGAGCGGGCCGCCGTGTGCGAGCTGTTCCGCGACAAACTCAAGCCGGCGATGCCGGTCGTCGTGGACGACATCGCCGACACCGCCGGGAACGCCTACAGCGGGATGCCGGCGCGGTTCTACGTCATCGACCCGGCCGGGAAGGTGGCGTTCCAGAGCGGCCGCGGGCCGTTCGGGTTCAAATCCGGCGAGATGGAGCAGGCGCTGGTGATGAGCCTGCTCGAAGCCGCCCCGGCGCCGAAGGCCGACGCGGCGGCGTGGGACCGGTTGCCGCAGCCCGAGGCCCCGCCGCTCCCGGCGTGGGCGGTGAAACTCTCGGCGTCGCTGCCGAAGACGACGGCGCGGATGCTCGAACTCGACTACCTCCACCGCGCCGAGAACCCGCTCGGGAACGTCCTGGCGGCGCGGGTCAGACTGGCGGTGGCGCAGGCGCTCGACAGCCAGTACGGCATCGCCACCGCGACCGCCGACCTGGCGCGGGCCGGCGTGCCGGCGGAGCCCGGAGCGGACGCACCGGCGGTGGCGTTCGCCCGCAAGCTCACCACCGAGGGCCACGCCGTCACCGACGCCGAGTTCGCCGCCGTGCTGAAGCAGTACGGCCCGGAGCGGACCACGGCGCTGGTCCACTCGGTCGCCTACGCCAACTTCCACAACCGCATCGTGCTGGGGCTCGGAGTCGAGCCGCGCGCCGACCCGCCGGTGATGGTCGCGTTCGACGCCGCGAAGCTCGCCGCCGTCGCAACCCCGACGCGGCCGCCGTGGGACGACGTCACGAAGGCCGACCACACCGGCCCGCGGGTCAGTCCGGCGTGGTCGAAGGCCGGGCCGGACGCGCTCGGCTCCGCGCTGGCCGCGCAGAAGGACCGCACCCTGCGCATCCCGCTCCCCGACCCGTCGCGGTTCGAGGGGCTCGCCGGCCGCGAGAGAGAGCAGGCGCAGAAGATCCTGTGGAACACCGTCAGCAGCGGGTACCAGCCGAAGATGACGCGGGCGTGGTTCGCGTGCCTCGGGGCGTTCTACGAGGAGTCGAAGGTGGACCGCGTGTTCACCAAATCGATGTTCTGGGTGGTGACGCGGACCAACGACTGCTTCTACTGAATGGGCCAC
>VFQN01006346.1_pt1 | contig 13581 bp, 11 predicted proteins | sample 3512371 | NCBI WGS metagenome assembly VFQN01 (sample SAMN10412370, study PRJNA504923) | tailings metagenome | isolation source: Replicate 2 from Balatoc abandoned mine | place: Philippines: Itogon, Benguet | collected 2017-08-28
CGCTGCAGACCTGCTGGAACAGCGCCAGCACGGCGGGGTCGTAGACCCAGTCCTCCAGCATCTGCGAGGGCGCCTCGGCGAAATCGAGCAGCACGTTGGTGCCACCCTGGATGGCGTAGCGCGTGCTCGACAGCAGCGCATGCAGTGCGTGGCCGAACTCGTGCAGCAAGGTCTCCAGTTCCTCCAGCGTCAGGCCCTGGCGGTCGAAGTTCACCACCAGGGCGGCGGCCGGGAGCCGCCCGCTGTGCGCCGAGACGTTGCGGAACGACCAGACCGCCGCGTGGTTGTACTTGTCCGGCCGCGGGAACAGGTCGACGAACAGTGTGCCGAGCAGCGCGCCGTTCTCGTCCCGTGCCGCATAGGCGCGCGCCTGCGGGTGCCACAGCGCCTGGTCCACCGGCTCGAAGCGGACGCCGAACAGGCGCTGCGACAGCGCGAAGACGAACTCCAGGCTGCGCTGCGGCGGGAAGTGGGCGCGAAAGGCCTCCTGGTCCACCGCGTAGCGCTCCTGGCGCACCCGCTCGGTGAAGTGGCGCAGGTCCCAGCGCCGCAGCGTGGTGGCCGACAGCGGCTGCCCGGTGGCGCGCGCCTTGGCCTCGCGCAGCACGGCGAGGTCGGCACCCTCCCGCTGCGCCACGGCCGCATCCACCTCGGCGAGGAAGCGCGAGGCCTGCGCCTCGCTGCCGACCATGCGCCGGCGCAGCGTGAAGTCGGCGTAGGAATCGAAGCCGAACAGCCGCGCATACTCGCGGCGCAGTTCGGCGATGCGCTGCAGCGTCTTGAGGTTGGCCTCGCCCCCCTGGCGCATGGTGGCCCGCCACATGCGCTCGCGGGTGCGCTCCTGCACCGCGCGCTCCATCACCGGGTCGGCGGTCGGGTAGTCCAGACCGAGCACATGGCGGCCCTGGGCGTCGCGCCGCGCGCTGCGCCAGACGTTCTCCGGCACGCCTTCCAGCTCCGCCTCGGTGAAGGCGACGGTGTCGCGGCTCTCGCGGATGCGGCGCTCGAACGCCTGCGACAGCTCGGTGATCTCGGTGCTGATGCGGCGCGCCCGCTGACGAGCTGCCGGCGCCAGCGCCACGCCGGAATCCTCGAAGGCGTCGAGCTGCTCGCGCTGCAGGCGGCGGTCGATGTCGTCGGCCACCGCCGCGTGCTTCAGCCGCATGTGGATGCGCGCGTTCTGCAGGAAGGCGGCGGTGAAGCGCTGGAACTGCAGGTCGCAGGCCTCGGCGGCGTCGCGCACCGGTTTGTCCGGATGCACCGCCGGTAGCAGCCACAGCGGCCCCATGGTGTCCTCGACGCGCTGCATCAGCTCGTCGAGCGGCCCCAGCACGTCGGCCCCCCGCTCGGGCAAGGCGGCCAGCGCCTTCTCGCGCTGGCGCACATCGGCCAGCAGGCGGCTGCACTCGGCGTTCACCTGCGCCGCGTCGTTCCAGCGCGGGAATTCGTAGACCTGCGCCAGCGCGGGCGTGGCGACCAGCGCCGCAGCAAGGAGGAGCCAGCGGCGCATCAGACGTCGTCCTTCTGCTTCGAGCGCACCCAGATCAGCACCACACCTGCGGCCGCCACGATGCCGCCGCCGACGGTCAGCGTCCAGCCCAGCGCCGCGCTGCCGCGCTGCTGCAGCGAAATGCCCAGACCCACGGCCAGCAGGCCGCCGTAGATGAGTATCCAGACCAGCTTCTCGGTCGTCGATGGCTTCATGGTGCTTCGGCTCGGCGGCTCAGAACCAGGATTCGTCCATCGTGCGGCAGGTGTCGTCGCGCGAGGCCACCACCTGCAGCCAGGCCGCCACCTTGGGCAGGTCGTGGCGGTAGAAGAAGCGGCAGGCCGCCAGCTTGCCGCGCAGCGCGGCCTCGTCAGCGCCCTGCCCCAGCCTGGCCTGAGCGCACAGCGCCACGTCGAGCCAGATCCAGGCGACCACCGTGTGGCCGAAGGCCTGCAGGTAGGGCACGGCGTTGGCCAGTGCCTCCTCGGGGTTGCCGGTGGCCCAGGCCGCCTTGGTGGCGCGGCCCACCTCGGCCAGCGCCGCCGCGAGTTCGTTGCCGAAGCCGGCCAGCTCGGGCACGCCCATCGCCCGCTCGATGGTGGCGTTGATGCGCGAGGCCAGCAGCTGCAGGCCCTTGCCACCGTCCATCACCACCTTGCGGCCGAGCAGGTCGAGTGCCTGGATGCCATGGGTACCTTCGTGGATCATGTTCAGGCGGTTGTCGCGCCAGTACTGCTCCACCGGGAAGTCGCGCGTGTAGCCGTAGCCGCCGTGCACCTGGATCGCCAGGCTGTTGGCCTCCAGGCACCACTCGCTCGGCCAGCTCTTGGCGATGGGCGTGAGCATCTCCAGCAGCAACGCCGCCTGCGCAGCGTCGTCCGGCGCACCGGTGTGCTGCTCGTCGACCAGGCGCGCGCAGTACAGTTCGAGCGCCAGCGCGCCTTCGCACCAGCTCTTCTGCGCCAGCAGCATGCGGCGCACGTCGGCGTGGCGAATGATCGGGATCTGCGGCTGCGTGGCGTCCTTGCCGCCCGGCCCCATCGGTCGCCCTTGCGGCCGGTTCTTCGCATAGTCGAGGCTGGCCTCGTAGCCGGCGTAGCCGAGCATGGTGGCGCCCAGGCCCACCGCGATGCGCGCCTCGTTCATCATGTGGAACATGCAGCGCAGGCCCTCGCCCGGCGTGCCGACCAGGTAGCCGATCGCGCCCGCCGATCCACGCACCGGATACCGGCCCTCGCCGAAATTCAGCAGCGTGTTGGGAATGCCGCGGTAGCCGAGCTTGTGGTTCAGGCCCGCGAGCGCCACGTCGTTGCGTTCGCCCGTGAGCCGGCCTTCGACGTCGACCAGCTTCTTCGGCACGATGAAGAGCGAGATGCCACGGGTGCCGGGAACCAGCTTGCCATCCGGCCCGGGGATCTTGGCCAGCACCAGGTGGACGATGTTCTCGGCCAGCTCGTGCTCGCCGTTGCTGATCCACATCTTGTTGCCGCGCAGCCGGTAGCGCGGGCCCAGCGGATCGGCCTCGAAGCCCTCGCCATCGGGCGTGGCGCGGGTGACGATGTCCGACAGGCTGGAGCCGGCCTGCGGCTCGGACAGACACATGGTGCCGAAGAAACGCCCGGCGAATTCGTTCTTCGCGAACACCTCCTTCTGCAGGGCGCTGCCGTGCGCCATCAGCAGGTTGGCATTGCCGCTGGTGAGCATGCCGGCACCGCCGACGCCGATGCCGGCCTTGGAGAAGAAGGCGTGCGCGGCCATCTCCACCACGCAGGGCAGTTGCATGCCACCGACCTCGTAGTCCTGCGCCGCGGCGAGCATGCCCGACTCGGCATAGGCCCTCGCTGCCGCCACCGCCGCGCCGGGTACGTGCACCTTCTCGCCGTCGAACCAGGGTTCCTCGGTGTCGACGAGGCGGTTGACGGGCGCGAACTTGTCGGCGGCCAATTTCTCGCACAGGTCGAGTACGGCGTCGAAGGTCTCGCGGCTGTGCTCGGCAAAGCGCGCGCGCTGCTGCAGCGATTCGACGTTCAGCCAGTCGTGGAGCAGGAAGTCGGCGGTCTGTCGGTAGCTCATGGTCACTGGGAGTCCTGGCCGGGCGCGGCGACGATGGTGCCCTGCGCCAGGGCACACAGCTTCTCGCCGCTGGCGCTGACGGCGAACAGCTCGCAGCGGCACACCGCCTGCGTCTTGCCGACGTGCACCGCCTCGGCGCGAGCCACGAGGCGGTCGCCGACGGCGGGCCGCACGTAGTTGATCTTGAATTCGCCGGTCAGCACCGGCACGCGCAGCGCGGTGCCTCCGGCATAGGTGAGTGCGTTGTCGGCCAGGTAGCCGAGCACACCGCCGTGCACGAAGCCGTGCTGCTGCTTGAGGTGCTCGGCCACCGTCACCTGCAGTTCGCAGCGGCCGGGCGCCAGCGCGTTCAGTTGCGCGCCGAGCAGGACGCTGAACGGCTGCCTGGCGAGGATGTCCCGGCCCATGGCCAGGAAGGCCTCCGGCGACACCGTCACCGGGGACGGATCACCGGAGCCGGCCATCACAGCACTTCGAACACGCCCGCGGCGCCCATGCCGCCGCCGATGCACATGGTCACGACGACGCGCTTGGCACCGCGGCGCTTCCCTTCGATCAGCGCGTGGCCGGTCAGGCGCTGGCCGCTGACGCCATAGGGATGGCCCACCGCGATGGCACCGCCGTTGACGTTCAGGCGGTCCATCGGGATGCCCAGCGTGTCGGCGCAGTACAGCACCTGCACGGCGAAGGCCTCGTTGAGCTCCCACAGGTCGATGTCGTCCACCGTCAGGCCCAGGCGCTTGAGCACCTTGGGCACGGCGAACACCGGGCCGATGCCCATCTCGTCGGGCTCGCAGCCGGCCACCGCGAAGCCGAGGAAGCGGCCCAGCGGCTTGAGGCCCTTCTTCTCGGCCAGCGTCTCGTTCATCACGATGCAGGCGCCGGCGCCGTCGCTGAACTGGCTGGCGTTGCCCGCCGCGATCACGCCGCCGGGCAGCGCCGGCTTGATGCCGGCCACCGCCTCGTAGGTGGTGCCGGGGCGCAGGCCTTCGTCGGCGCTGACCGTGACTTCCTTGGTGCGCAGGCCCAGCTGCGCATCGGCCACACCGGCCATCACGGTGATCGGCGCGATCTCGTCCTTGAACTTGCCGGCCTCCTGCGCCGCGCAGGCTTTCTGCTGGCTGGCGGCGCCGTACTGGTCCATGCGCTCGCGCGAGATGTTGTAGCGCTTGGCCACCTGCTCGGCGGTCTGCAGCATGCTCCAGTAGATCTCGGGCTTGTGCTCGGCCAGCCAGGGGTCGGCCAGCATGTGCTTGTTCATCTCGTTCTGCACGCAGGAGATGCTCTCCACGCCGCCGGCGGCGAAGACGTCGCCCTCGCCGGCGATGATGCGCTGTGCGGCCAGCGCGATGGTCTGCAGGCCGCTGGAGCAGAAGCGGTTGACGGTCATACCGCTGGTGGTGATCGGCAAGCCGGCGCGCAGCGCGATCTGGCGCGCGATGTTGGCACCGGTGGCGCCCTCGGGGTTGGCGCAGCCCATGATCACGTCGTCCACTTCGGCCGGTGCAATGCCGGCGCGCTCGACAGCCGCCTTGACGGCATGGCCGCCCAGCGTGGCGCCGTGGGTCATGTTGAAGGCGCCCTTCCAGCTCTTGGCCAGGGGCGTGCGGGCGGTCGAAACGATGACGGCTTGGGTCATGGCGGGGCTCCTGGTCTCATTCGGCGGCCATCGCCGCCTTGTAGATGCTGTTGCGGGGCTGCGCGAACACGCGGCGCAGCATGGGTTCGAATTCGCTGATCGGCAGCGTCTCGGCCTTCGCATCGAAGGCCGGGTTGTCGTAGAGCGCGCAGAACTCCTCGGTGCGCGCGTAGTGCGGGTGGCCCTTGAACTGGTCGCGCAGGTTCCGGTCCAGCCCGAGGTGATGGAAGAAGTAGTAGCCTTGGAAGATGCCGTGGTGCTGGATCATCCACAGGTTGGCCTCGCTGACCACCGGCTTGAGGATCGCCGAGGCCACGTCGAAGTGGTTGAACGGCGCGAGCGTGTCGCCGATGTCGTGCAGCAGCGCGCAGACCACGTACTCCTCGTCGCGGCCGTCGCGCAGCGCGCGCGTGGCGGTCTGCAGCGAGTGGGTGTAGCGGTCGACCGGAAAGCCGCCGTAGTCGCCTTCCAGCAACTTCAGGTGCGCGATCAGCCGGTCGGGCAGCGCCTTGACGAATGGCGAGTACTCGCCGGCGATTTTGCGCCAGTCGTCGGCGGTGCTCTCCTCCATGCGGGTGAAGGTGGCGCGCTCGCTCATCGCGGTGCTCCCGTTCCGATTCCCGCTCAGCTGAAGGTCTTGCCTTCGGCGGCCAGCTTGGCCAGCAGCGGCGCCGGTTCCCAGAACTTGGCGTCGTCGTTCGGGTTCTTGGCGAAGCGCTTCATCGCCTGCACGACGTTGAACAGCCCCACGGTGTCCGCATAGCACATCGGTCCGCCGCGGAACAGCGGGAAGCCGTAGCCGGTGAGGTAGACCATGTCGACGTCGGAGGCGCGCAGCGCGATGCCTTCCTCGACGATGCGCGCACCCTCGTTGACCAGCGCGAACACCAGGCGCTGCACGATCTCCTCGTCGGAGATCTTGCGCGGCGTGATGCCCAGCTCGGTGCGGTGCTTGGCGATCATCTCCTCGACCAGCTTGGACGGGATGGCGTCGCGCTTGCCCGGCACGTAGTCGTACCAGCCGGCGCCCGTCTTCTGGCCGAAGCGGCCGAGCTCGCACAGCAGGTCGGCCGTCTTGCTGTAGCGCAGGTGCGGCTTCTCCACGTAGCGGCGCTTGCGGATGTACCAGCCCACGTCGTTGCCGGCCAGGTCGCCCATGCGGAACGGGCCCATCGCGAAGCCGAACTTCTCGATCGCCTTGTCCACCTGCGCCGGCGTGCAGCCCTCTTCCAGCAGGAAGCCGGCCTGGCGCGAGTACTGCTCGATCATGCGGTTGCCGATGAAGCCGTCGCACACGCCGGAGACCACGCAGGTCTTGCGGATCTTCTTGCCGATGGCCATCACGGTGGCCAGCACGTCCTTGGCCGTCTTCGCGCCGCGCACCACCTCCAGCAGCTTCATCACGTTGGCCGGGCTGAAGAAGTGGGTGCCGATCACGTCCTGCGGGCGCTTCGTGAAAGCGGCGATCCGGTCGACGTCCAGCGTCGAGGTGTTGGTGGCGAGGATCGCACCGGGCTTCATCACCTCGTCGAGCGTCTTGAACACCTGCTCCTTGACGGCCATGTCCTCGAACACGGCCTCGATGACCATGTCGCAGTCCTTCAGGTCGTCGTACTTGAGCGTGGTGCTCAGCAGCGCCATGCGTTGCTCGTACTTGTCGGCCTTCAGCTTGCCCTTCTTGACCTGGGCCTCGTAGTTCTTGCGGATGGTGGCGATGCCACGGTCCAGCGCCTCCTGCTTCATCTCGAGGATGACCACCGGGATGCCGGCGTTGAGGAAGTTCATCGAGATGCCGCCGCCCATGGTGCCGGCGCCGATCACGCCGAGCTTCTTCACCTCGCGCACCGGCGTGTCGGCCGGCACGTCGGGGATCTTGGTGGTGGCACGCTCGGCCATGAAGGCATGGCGCAGCGCCTTGCACTCCGGCGTCATCATCAGCGCGATGAAGTTCTCGCGCTCGTACTTCATGCCGTCGTCGAACTTCATCGTCGTCGAGGTCGCCACGGCGTCGACGCACTTCGGCGGCGCCGGGTAGTTCTTCGCCATCGCCCCGACGGTGTTGCGCGCGAACTGCAGGTAGGCCTGCGGGTTCGGGTGCTGCACTTTGAGATTGCGCACCAGCGGCAGCGGGCGCTGGTCGGCCTTCTCGCGCGCGAAGGCGATGGCGCCTTCGAGCAGGTCGCCCTCGATCACCTTGTCGAACAGCTTCTGGCCCGGCGCCTTGGCCAGCAGTTCGCTGGCCACCGGCTCGCCGCTGACGATCATGTTCAGCGCGTTCTCCAGGCCGAGCACGCGCGGCAGGCGCTGCGTGCCGCCAGCGCCCGGGATCAGGCCGATCTTCACCTCCGGCAGCGCGATCTGCGCGCCTGGGGCGGTGACGCGGTAGTGGCAGCCCAGCGCCAGCTCCAGCCCGCCGCCCATCGCCACGCTGTGGATGGCGGCGACGATCGGCTTGTTCGACGCTTCCAGCGCCAGGATCACCGACAGCAGGTTGGGCTCGGCGATCGCCTTGGGCGTGCCGAACTCGCGGATGTCGGCCCCGCCCGAGAACGCCTTGCCGGCGCCGGTGATCACGATGGCCTTGACGGCGGCGTCGTTCAGCGCCTGCTCCAGGCCATTCACGATGCCCACGCGGGTGTCGTAGCCCAGGCCGTTGACCGGCGGATTGTCGAGCGTGATGACGGCGACGTCGCCGCGGGTCTGGTAGGTGGCGGTCATGCGGGGTCCTCTCGGGGGAAGGGACGGAAAGCGGTACAGAAAAGAACGGTCGTTCGATTCTAGGGTGCCAAGGTCGGACGACTCTGTCGCTGCCGTGACAGGCGGCGGTCCGTCAGACCTCCAGCCACTCCTTGCGAATATAGGCGTTGGCGCGCAGCTCGGCCGGGGTGCCCTCGAAGACGATGCTGCCATGGCCCATCACGTAGCAGCGCTGCGAGATCTCCAGGGCGATGGTGAGCTTTTGCTCGATCAGCAGCACCGAGATGCCGCGGTTCTTCAGTTCCTTCAGGTACTCGGCCACCAGCTCGACGATCATCGGCGCCAGGCCCTCGGTGGGCTCGTCGATGATGATCAGGTCGGGGTCGCCCATCAGCGTGCGGCACAGCGTCAGCATCTGCTGCTCGCCGCCGGACATCACGCCGGCCTGGGTGTGCTGCCGCTCCTTCAGGCGCGGGAACAGCCGGTACATGTCGTCGAAGCTCCAGCGCGGCTTCTTGTTCCCGCGCTTCTCGCCGAGCATCAGGTTCTGGTGCACCGTGAGCTTGGGGAAGATGTCGCGGTTTTCCGGCACGTAGCCGATGCCGACGTGGGCGATCTCGAATGGCTTGCGGCCCAGCACTTCCTGCTGGCGGAACTTCACCGAGCCGGTGGCGTCGACCAGCCCCATGATCGCCTTGGCGGTGGTCGAGCGACCCGAGCCGTTGCGGCCCAGCAGCGCGACGATCTCGCCGGGCTGCACGTTCATGTGCACGCCGTGCAGCACGTGGCTCTTGCCGTAGTAGGCATGCAGGTTCTCGACGTGGAGCAGGCTCATACATGCGCCCCCGCCGCCTGCGCCTCGGCGAGCACCGAGCCGAGGTAGGCCTCCTGCACGCGCGGGTTGGAACGCACCGCCTCGGGCGTGTCGAAGGCGATCACCTCGCCGTACACCAGCACCGCGATGCGGTCGGCCAGGCCGAACACCACGCCCATGTCGTGCTCCACCGTCAGCAGCGTCTTGCCCTCGGTGACCTCGCGGATCAGCTGCACGAAGCGCGTGGTCTCGCTGCGGCTCATGCCAGCGGTGGGTTCGTCGAGCAGGATCACGTCGGCGCCGCCGGCGATCGTGATGCCGATCTCCAGCGCTCGCTGTTCGGCGTAGGTGAGGTTCATCGCCAGCACGTCGCGCCGCTTGTCCAGCTTGATCATCTTCAGCACCTCTTCGGTGCGATCGTTGGCGTCCTTCGCATCGGCGAGGAAGCGCCAGAACGAGTAGCGATAGCCTCTTGACCACAGCACCGCGCAGCGGATGTTCTCGAACACCGACAGCCGGGTGAACAAGTTGCTCACCTGGAAGCTGCGCGCCAGGCCCATGCGGTTGATCTCGTAGGGTTTGCGGCCGAGGATCGACTGCCCGTTGACGAGGATGTCGCCGGTGGTGGCGTGGAAGCGGCCGGAGATGAGGTTGAACAGCGTCGACTTGCCCGCGCCGTTCGGCCCGATGATGGCCACGCGCTCGCCCTGCTTCACCGACAGGCTGGCGCCGCGGATGATCTCCGTCTTGCCGAAACTCTTGCGAACGTCCTTGAGTTCGACCGCGTAGCTCACAGCGCCTCCCTCCGCTTGATCTCCTTCTCGATCTCGGCCTGCGTCTCGCCCCACTCGCGCACGAACACCCGCCGCGCCAGTTCGAACAGGCCCGCACCGGTGACCATCACGAACACCACGCCGAACCAGGTGTCGGTGCTGCCGGTGTTCAGCGACGCGCCGAGGAACTTCATCTCGGGCCCCAGCGCCGCGTTGAGCTGCACGTGGTAGACCATCTCGATCACCGCGGCCACGCCGAGCAGCAGCGTGGCCCCGGCGCCGCCGAGCGCCAGGTAGGCGGTCCAGATGCGGCGCAGCTTGCCGAAGGCCGCCACGCGCAGGTTCATCATGATCAGGCTGGCCACGCCGCCCGGCGCGTACATCACCATGAAGAGGAAGATCAGGCCGAGGTAGAACAGCCAGGCCTTGGTCCACTCCGACAGCAGCACGATGCCGATCACCATCAGCACCGCGCCGATGATCGGGCCGAAGAAGAAGGTGGCGCCGCCGAGGAAGACGAACAGCAGGTACGCGCCGGAGCGCGACGCACCGACCACCTCCGCCGTGACGATCTCGAAGTTCAGCGCCGCCAGCCCGCCCGCGATGCCGGCGAAGAAGCCGGCGATCATGAAGGCGCGCCAGCGCACCTGCCGCGTGTCGTAGCCGACGAACTCGACGCGCTCGGGGTTGTCGCGCACCGCGTTGAGCATGCGGCCCAGCGGCGTGCGCGTCAGCGCGAACATCGCGGCGGTGCAGACGAAGCAGTACAGCGCGATCAGGTAGTACAGCTGGATCTGCGGCCCGAAGCTGATGCCCAGCACCGGCTTGCCGACCACCCGGTTGCCCGAGATGCCGCCCTCGCCGCCGAAGAACTCCGGCAGCATCAGAGACATCGACCACACCAGTTCGCCCACGCCCAGCGTGATCATCGCGAAGGTGGTGCCCGACTTGCGCGTGGTCACGTAGCCGAGCAGTGCCGCCACCGCCAGGCCGGCCAGGCCGCCGACCACCGGGATCAGGCTGACCGGAATGGCCAGCTTGCCCGCCGACGCCGCGTTGAGCGTGTGGATGGCCAGGAACGAGCCCAGCCCGGTGTACACCGCGTGGCCGAAGCTGAGCATGCCGCCCTGGCCGAGCAGGATGTTGTACGACAGGCAGGCGATGATCGCGATGCCGATCTGCGACAGCATGGTCAGGCCCAGGCTGCTGGTCCAGGCCAGCGGCGCGACGATCAGCAGCAGCGCGAAGAAGCTCCAGATCAGCCAGCGGCCGATGTTCCAGGGCTTGAAGTGGTAGACGTTGGAGGCCATGGCGTCAGTCTTCTCGCGAACCGAGCAGGCCGCGCGGTCGGAAGATCAGGATCAGCACCAGCAGCAGGTAAGGCAGGATCGGTGCGGTCTGCGCCAGGGTGATCTTGGCGATCGGGTACAGCGGGCTGTCCGGCGCGATCGTCCAGCCGAAGCTCGCGCCGAGGTTCACGAGCGACTTGTCGACCGTCAGCGGCAGCGTCTGCAGGATGCCGATCAGCAGCGAGCCGACGAAGGCGCCGGGCAGCGAGCCCATGCCGCCGATCACGATCACCGCGAAGATGATCGGCCCGATGTTCGACATGTTGGGCTCGGTCACGAACGTGATACCGCCGGTGACGCCGGCCAGTCCGGCCATCGCACAGCCGGCGCCGAACACCAGCATGAACACGCGCGGCACGTTGTGGCCCAGCGCCTCGGCCATCTCGGGGTGCGTGAGCGCCGCCTGGATCACCAGGCCGATGCGCGTGCGGGTGAGCAGCAGCCACAGGCCGATCAGCATCAGGATGGCCACCGCGGCGAGGAAAGTTCGGTTCAGCGGGAAGCGGGTGCACTGCACGATCACGTCGGCTGCGCCCTTGCACATCTCCGGCGGCGCCACGCCGAGCACGAAGCGCATCGAGTCGACCGACGACTGCACGATGGTGAAGGCCGTGCCCTGCAGCACCTCGGGCGGCGTGAACGGCACCGAGGTTCGGCCCCAGATCAGCTGCACGAGTTCGTAGAGCACGTACGACAGGCCGAAGGTGACCAGCAGCTCGGCCACGTGGCCGTACTTGTGCACCTTGCGCAGGATGGCGCGCTCGAACAGCGCCCCGCTGGCGCCCACCAGCAACGGCGCGAGCACCAGCGCCGCCCAGAAGCCCACCACGCCGGTGAGCGTGTAGGCGAAGTAGGCCCCGAGCATGTAGAAGCTCGCGTGCGCGAAGTTCAGCACGCCCATCATGCTGAAGATCAACGTCAGGCCCGAGCTGAGCATGAACAGCAGCAGCCCGGAGCTGATGCCGTTCAGCAGGTTGATGAGGAACTGGTCCAAGGCCGCCCCGGAATGCTCGACAGGAAAGACAAGGCCCGCGGGAGACGGCTCCGGCGGGCCTCGCGGGGTTCAGGCGATCAGGCGCCCGGACGCTTCATCTGGCACGACGTGGGCGTGCTCGACACGTAGGGCTCGAACACCTTGTCCTGCACCCAGGTGTAGCCGGTGCCCTCGGCGTTCCACTGCTTCTTCGGGTCGGACAGCTTCTTCCAGGTGGCGATGTACAGCGGCTGCTGCAGCTGGTGGTCCGCCGCGCGGATGGTCACGTCGCCGGAGAAGCTCTTGACCGTCAGGCCTTCCATCGCGAACGCCACCTTCACCGGGTCGGTGCTCTTGGCCTTGGCAATGCCACCGGCCAGCGCGGGCAGCACGTGCATGGTGGTCAGCAGCGACAGGTCGTCCTTGAACTTGGCCTGGTACTCGGTGGCCAGCTTGAACACCTCGGGGATGTTCGGGTGGCCGACGTAGACGAACTTCACCTTGCCATCCATCGTCGGGCCGATGGCCGAGGGCGTGCCGTTGGCGCCGCCGTAGTAGGTGTAGAAGTTGGCCTCGAGGCCGGCGTCCTTGGCGGCCTTGATCAGCAGCGACAGGTCGGTGCCCCAGTTGCCGGTGACCACGCTGTCGGCGCCCGAGGCCTTGATCTTGGCGATGTAGGGCGCGAAATCCTTCACCTGGCCGATCGGGTGCAGGTCTTCACCGACGATCTGCACGTCGGGCCGCTTGCGCGCCAGCGCTTCCTTGAAGAACTTGGCGACCTGATGGCCGTGCGCGTAGTTCTGGCCGATGATGTAGACCTTCTTGACGTTCTTCTCGTCCTTCATGTAGGAGGTCAGCGCCTCCATCTTCATGGACGTGTCGGCGTCGAAGCGGAAGTGCCAGAAGCTGCACTTGCTGTTGGTCAGGTCGGGGTCGACGGCCGCGTTGTTGAAGAACACGACCTCCTTGCCGGGGTTGCGCTCGTTGTGCTTGTTGATCGCGTCGATGATGGCGCCGGCCGCGCCCGAGCCGTTGCCCTGGGTGACGTAGCGGATGCCCTGGTCGATCGCGGCCTTGAGCACCGTCAGGCTCTCCTGCGGAGACGCCTTGTTGTCGAACGAGACGATCTCGAACTTCACCCCGGCCGGGTTGCCCGCATTGAGCTTCTCGGCCATGAACTGGAAGGTCTTCAGGCTGTTCTGGCCGATGTTGGCGAACGGACCCGACAGCGGGTCGATCCAGGCGATCTTGACCGTCTCGCCCTTCTGCGCCCAGGCGGCGCCGCTCAACAGCATGGCACCGCACAAGGTGCCGAGGACGTGTTTCGTGTAGTTCATCGAGCTCTCCGGAAGTGAGTTTTGCCGCTGGAGGACAAAGCGTTCGGACGGTAGCGGATCACTCCCGTGTCGGGTTTTAGGGACTACCCCGAACGCCCTTGTCACTGCGGGGACAAGCGCGCATCACGCATTCGGAAGTTGATGGTCCTTGAACATCTCGCGCAGCTTGAGCTTCTGGATCTTGCCGGTGGCGGTGTGCGGGATCTCCGGCACGAAGGCCACGTCGTCCGGGATCTGCCACTTGGCGATCTTGCCCTCGAAGAAGGCCAGCATCTGCTCGCGGGTGAGCTCCGCGCCCGCCTTCTTCACCACCACCAGCAGCGGGCGCTCGTCCCACTTCGGGTGGCGGCAGGCGATGGCCGCCGCCTCCAGCACCGCCGGGTGGCCCATGGCGATGTTCTCCAGGTCGATCGAGCTGATCCACTCGCCGCCGGACT
>VFQN01006347.1_pt1 | contig 13578 bp, 9 predicted proteins | sample 3512371 | NCBI WGS metagenome assembly VFQN01 (sample SAMN10412370, study PRJNA504923) | tailings metagenome | isolation source: Replicate 2 from Balatoc abandoned mine | place: Philippines: Itogon, Benguet | collected 2017-08-28
TATAAACTATATATTATATACTATATATTAAACTATTCATAGAATAATCTAATACGTTTAAAATTAAAGAAGGGTATATACCTAATATAACTGTAAATAATACTAATATGAATAATAATATAAATTCTCTTTTATTTACATCATATATACTTTCTTCCAAGAATCTACTAAAAGAACCCCCAAAAGATATTCTATTAAACATGTATATAGTGTATGCTGCAGAGAATACTACAGAAGAACAAGCGAAAACACCTAATACAGGTAATCTTTCTACTATACTATAAAGTGACATAAATTCACCTATGAAATTTAAAGTTAGTGGAGCACCACAATTACCTAAAGCTAATATAAAGAATAATATAGCAAATATAGGCATTAGCTGAGTAACTCCTCTATAAAAATATATAAGTCTAGTACCAGTTCTATCATATAGTACTCCACCTGCACATATAAATAAACCACTTGACACAAATCCATGGGCTAATCCTAATATTACACTTCCTTCTAATCCTTGTATAGTATTACTAAATATTCCTATTAAATAAACTGATGCGTGACAGACTGAACTATATGCTATTAGTTCTTTTACATCTGTTGTTCTTAGTGTACTAAAACTGGCATATATTATTGTAATTACAGCTATAGTAAATATAACAAAAGTATAATCTAAAGAAGCTTTTGGTAATATAGGTAATATTAATCTAAAAATACCATATAAACTTAATTTTAATACAATTCCAGCTAATACAATACTTCCTCCTAAAGGAGATTCAACGTGAGCTTTTAATAATCAATTGTTTAAAAATATTGTAGGAGTTTTTACAGCAAATGCTATAAATATTCCTATAAATAAGAATATCTGAGTTTTATATTCAAAATTTAGTTTAAATAGAGTATCAAAATCTGTACTACCCATTATAGAAGATGTACTTAAGATTGACAATAGTAAGAATAAAGAACCTCATAATGTATATAAGAATAAATAGTAACTAGCACTTACTTTATTATCTGATCCAAATAGACCTATTAATATAAATAAAGGAGGTAATATACTTTCAAAAAATATATAGAATAACATAATATCTAATGACATAAAAACTACTAATAATAATGTTTCTAATAATAACATAATTATTAGATAAGATTTTACATTTTCTTTTATAGAATCTCAATTAGATAATAATGCTATAGGCATTATTATTGTAGTTAATAATATAAAATATATTGATATACCATCTACACCCAAGTATATATCAAATAATTGTACGTTATAGTGTTCTTGTACATATTGAAATTGATTAGTGCTGTTATTAAATAAAATAAATATAACCAGTGATATAACTAAATTTATTATACTACTAGTTAGCGCAATGGTTTTAGCATATAACTCTGAATTTTTTTTATATGACCCTATACTAGCTACAATTATTGTACCTAATACAGGTATTGTAATTAAAGAGGATAATAACATTTATTATTATAACATCTTGAGAGATCCTTCAAATAATTAACTATGTCCGCCTATGTACATGTGTTTCATGGCCTTTATCTAGCTTGCGCTTATAAACAGCTACAAGATAAAGGGGTGCTATGCAATAAAGCTATCTTATAAGGCTAAAAATTCATAACTTTAGCTTTATTTCATAGCTTCAGCTTTATTTAATAGCAGCACTTTCATAAAGCTAAGAATTTCTATTAACTTAATAATATAAGTCTAGTTATTAGTAATAGCTTTAGCTTTATGAAATAGCATGCACTAATATTTTCTACGTAGTCTATTGCATAGCTTTAGCTAAAGCCATGGAAATTACTAACTCCTAAGTAATGCTTGCACCAGCTAAAGCTATTAAATAGATGCTGTAACTTCATAGCTTGCTGATCCATAGCTTTAGCTTTATGAAATAGCAGCATCCTGATCCGTAGGATATAGATATGGATATGCAAAAAGCTAAAGAAGAAGCTAAAGAAACATACACTAATAAATTTGTTTTTTTGTAATAATAACATCATATCTACAAAAAATGGAATCCTTTAAATAATTAACTATATCCGCCTATATACATGTGTTTTATGGCCTTAATTCAGATAAGGCAGATTTATATATGCAATTATGTAACAAGATACTAAAATAGATTTATATTTGCAAAAGGCATTCCAAATGCATATAACAATGCTGGAACTAAAACTATAAATGCGAATAATATAGGTAGTAACACGGTTCAACAGAATGACATTAATTGATCGAATCTTATTCTCGGGAAAGAGGCTCTTACCCAGATAAAAATAAATATCATTATTGAGCTTTTTATACCTAAAGTAATACTATGTAAAAACCCATCTACAGAAGAACTAGTTAAAATTTCTCTTAGTTTAAAATATTCTAAAGATGTAATTCATTTTATATCAAAAATATAAGCATATATATAATTTAATGAATCAAATCAATATATAATATCAAATTCTAATAAATAACCACCTAAAAATAAAATACTAGTAAATATACACATTAATACAATACTAGCATATTCAGCTAAGAAGAAAAAGACAAATATTACTGCAGCGTGCTCTGTCATAAATCCACTTACCAGTTCAGATTCAGCCTCTGCTAAATCGAATGGAGCTCTATTAGTCTCGGCTACAGAACCTATAAAAAATATTATTAATATACATAACAGAGGTAAAGCTAATCATACTATTTTTTGGAATTGAACATTTATATTTAAATTTAAGCTATTTGTTATCATTATTATTATTAATAACACAGAACTTAACACTAATTCATAACTAATTAATTGAGCTGTACTTCTTAAAGATCCTAAGAAAGCGTACTTACTATTAGCACTTCATCCTGCAAGTAAAATACCATAAGTAGCTAAAGATGAAACAGCTAGCATATACAATATACCTAATTCCATATCTCCTAATGATAAACCAGGACCATAAGGAATAACCGCATAACCTAATAAAGCAAATATTAATGTCACTATCGGTCCTAAAAAAAATAGTATTAAATTAGCTTGTGTTGGAGCTACATATTCTTTTAATATTAATTTTAAAGCATCTGCAAATGCCTGCAATAGACCGTAATATCCTACTGCATTAGGACCTAGTCTTCTTTGCATACTTGCCATAGTTTTTCTTTCCGCTACAGTAACATAAGCTACCACTAATAAAGCAGGTAGCATTAATATTATATTTTCAATAATTGAAATAATAGTAGCTGAATATTTCATTTTTTAATTTGTAATTTTGTTTCTTTTTTAATAAGAGCTTTAGCTTTATGAAATAGCAAGCCTTGTTTTATTAAGTTTAATCTTATAATATTAATAATACTAAATAATAAATAAGATATGTGCATACTTCATAGCACAGACTAATGTTTATAAGAAGCATTTAACCTCTTAAATTCATTAACTTTATCTAGTATTTGCGAAGTATAATTAACATTATCTTTACTTAATTTAGCTTCTATATCTAATCCTTTCTGTAATAAATCATTTATTTCTTGACCTCGTGTTGTTATTAAACGATCAATAATACTTATTCTTCTACTAATTCTTTCAGCATCAGTATCGGGCATAGTACCTGGAACATCTAATGACATGTTACCACCCGCATCTGTTATAACGTTTATATTATTAGTCAATATAATATTATTAAATTGACTTATAAAGTCAGAAAATTGAGGTAATAATTCATTAACCTTTAAGGTTATTTCTGTAAGCTCTACTATTGTACTTTTTAAAGGAAGGCCTACAAAGGCATGAGGTTTAGGTATATCTATATCTTTATAAAAAAATAAAAGATTAATTGTAAAATTTTTCATACTTTTTGTTTTGATTATTATAATACGTGCACACAGCGTCACTCGTAGGTAAGTAAAAAGTATATAAACTATATATTATATACTATATATTAAACTATTCATAGAATAATCTAATACATTTAAAATTAAATAAGATATATCTTTATTAATTAATAATAATTAATAAAATATTTAGTGCTTGCTTAGCTAAAGCAGCACGAAGTACGAAGTACGAAGTAAGAAGTACGAAGTATGAGGTACACACAGCACTGTTTTTTATAAAGATCTATTATATAATAGTAAGCCTATTTTAATAAATAATAGATATCAGCTTGCAGCTGCTGCTTTAGCTAGCTTCTTGCACTAAGAATAGAAATTTATCGTTAGCTAAAGCTAAAGATATAGCTTTATTGTATAGCAGTGCTAGGCAAGCTATTTATTATATTTAATAGTGTAAACAAACACTAATAAATAGCTTTATGAAGGCTGCGTAAGCTAAAGCTCGTACTATTTCATAAAGCTAGAAAATTGTATTAAATATTATGATCTAGAAGCAAAAATAGCCAATAAAAATTTTTCTTTATTGATTTAATAGACTACTTATTATCTTAATAGTAGTAATAGTAGTAATAGGTAGGTGTAAAACTAGTATAAAATACTAATTTTATACCCTATCTCATCTTAGAGTCGAACCAAGATCTTAATATTAGAAGTATTCTGCTCTGCCATTGAGCTAATGAGACTTGTAGAAATTTAAATTTTATCCTATATAAGCAATACTAGTTGGTAGCTAATGTTTTAACATTAGCTATAGGTTTAGCTTAAGCTTTAGTTTTAGCTTTCTGAGCAAGCTAAAGCTAAAATTTAATAAAATATTTACTACATAATTATAAATAATAAGTTTATATACTAATTTTACTTTGTAAAGGTAGACTTACAAAAGCGTGAGGTTTAGGTGGGCTTGATAATCCTCATTCTAAGCTAGTGTAACATCTATTTAAATTAGCTTGTAATACGTCAGTGTAGAATCCTGGAGTTAATCAAGGATTTCTAGAAGCCACTTTTCCTTCTACTAATTGTGAATATACAATATATAAGAATAATCAAGCAGCTATTACACTAACTATAGATCCTATACTACTAATTAAATTTCAACCTGCAAAAGCATCAGGATAATCACTAATTCTTCTAGGCATTCCTTGTAATCCTAAGAAATGTTGAGGGAAGAATGTAAGATTAACCCCAATGAATAAAAGTCAGAATTGAACTTTAGCTAAGTTTAAGTTATAATTTAAACCTAATATTTTAGGTATTCAGAAGTATCATCCAGCAAACATTGCAAATACAGCACCCATACTTAACACGTAGTGGAAATGAGCAACTACGTAATAAGTGTCATGGAATGCAATATCAAGTGAAGCATTAGCTAATACAACTCCACTTAACCCTCCTATTGTAAACATAAAGACAAAACCTAGAGAGAATAACATAGATGGTGTCATTTTAATAGATCCTCCATAGCAAGTAGCTAATCATGAGAATATTTTAATTCCAGTAGGAACAGCAATAATTAAAGTGGCAGCTGTAAAGTAGGCTCTAGTATCTACATCTAATCCTACAGTATACATGTGATGACTTCAAACTATAAATCCTAATATTCCTATAGACATCATAGCATACACCATACCTATATAACCAAATATTGGTTTATTTGAATTAGTTGATATAGTTGTACTTATTATACCAAAAGCTGGTACAATTAATATATAAACCTCAGGGTGCCCGAAGAATCAGAAAAGATGTTGGAATAATATAGGATCACCACCACCGGCTACTTCAAAGAATGATGTATTAAAATTTCTATCAGTTAATACCATAGTTATACCACCAGCTAATACAGGTAATGATAATAAAAGTAATACTGCTGTTATAACTACTGCTCATCCAAATAAAGCTAATTTATGTAATCTTATTCCAGGAGTTCTCATATTAACAATAGTAGTTATAAAATTAATAGCTCCTAATAAACTACTTACACCTGATAAATGTAAAGCAAAAATAGCAAGATCTACACTTGGCCCACTATGGCTTTGTAATCCAGCCAAAGGAGGATAACATTTATATTTATAACCTCATATTTCTAAATTTGAAATACTATCGTTATTTCTATCATTTTCATGATAGTTTGGACTATACCTTCATCCAAACCCATTCTATATCTTAATCTTTAGATTTAAAGCTGTCATTTAATCTAATTTTTCTTAAAACTCTTACATTTTCTCTTATATTATTTAATTTTTCATAGTTACCTTTATGTTTCACATAAGATCTTGCTCAAATTCTAAATTCTACAGCTTTTATACCTTTCATAGTTTTACTGTAATAATCTATTATATTTGAAATAGCCCGTGAATTTGTAGTAACTACTGAGTAATGTAATTTCTTTTTACTTATTTTTATACCTAATATATGAGCTATAGCATTTAAAATGATAAAATCCAATTTTTGAGTTATTTCAAAAGCATGAACAATACAAGTAGAAGTTTTACTTACAAGATAAAAACTCCCCTCTGCTTCAGTGAAACCTATAAGTCAATATTTACTCATAACAGCTTTAGCTTGATTTGTATCATTAACTACACAATTCACTGTTTCTCATGCAGGAGAAATATAATCTAAAGGCATTTGTTCTTTTTGTAGTTCTAGTAATAAATTATCTTTATCCTGTATAGATAAATTCGAATTTTCTAATATTTCATATGCTTTTTTAAATTTTAAGTATGAAAAGTATTTACTAGTTAATAAAGGATATTTATCAAAAATAGGTAAAATTGTAGAACCTATAGTTTTTCTATCTCTTATTCTAAAATCTGCTTTATTACAATCGCGATCTACGTAAACTGAACCTACACCTAATTGATTTTTAATAAAATATATAGCTCTTAAATTATAAGTACTTTGAGTTAATTTAAAAAATAGAGTTCATTTTCCTTCAGCTACTCTAACAATAGAAAAACTTCCATCACCGTCAGTAAAACCTACTAATCATTGATGGAAATTATCTTTATTTTCGTAATATTTAAATCTATTAATTGATTTAGAATGGTCAAATAAATTATTATTTGGATGCTCTACATTAAGTCTCTGATGGGCACTAAACATTAATTTAGTTAGTACCCAGGCGTATTGTCTTGTACTTATTTTTTCAATAATAAAACATAAGAATACTATTAACATTATTACTACTAAAATTAAAAGTGAGTAGATAATAATATAAGCTATAAAAGCTTCAAGAGTTTCACGCATCGAGTAGAGTTTTATTGCCTCTAAGTTACCAAAGAGCAACACCTTATCCTTCCAAAGTGTTCAACCTGTACCCACTCCACCTTCAATACAAGCAGAAAATACTAGTAATAATAAGCTAGGAGGTAATAATCAGAAACTTATATTATTTAATCTAGGGAATCTTATTGAGTTTTTGATTCTATTTTTTATACTACTTAATACTAATGCCTAGTTAGACATCGCGTCAATCAGGATGCATATTTTCTTTAAGCTTTTTAATATTATTGACTAATTCTTCAGTTATTCTGGTGTCAGTTGTCATTCTAAATCATCCTTTATCGTGATGTTTACCGTCAATATGCATTACAACTTTGTTATAAAATAATACTTCCCTTTCATGTTTATAAACATGAAATACGAATTTAATACCGGTATCAGATAATCTTTGCCCTATATAAGGCTCTAAAAATCTAGCTAACCTATCTGTATCCGTATCCGGATTTGTTACAGGATTATTTATATCTGAATAATTAGCTTTTTTAGACCCTTGAAGCTCTTTAGGGCCTTGAGACCCTTGAGGCCCTTCAGGACCTTGAGACCCTTGAGGCTTTTGAGAATTTTCTCCTTGATATGAATTAATATTCTCTTCGGGTATTGGAGAAGTATTCAATATATGCGAAGCATCACTTGAACAAAAAACTCCATTAATATCAAATCAAAAAAATAAAGGTATAATAAACCTTATAACAAGAAATGAAATAAAAATAATATAAGTAAAGTATATTTGTATTAAAGTAACACATAAATAGAATCAAAATTTTATTCTTTCAGATAAAGTAAGAATAAAATTTTTTATTGTTTGAAATAAAATTTGAAAAGATGAATTCATTGTGTTAAATGAACTTCCAGAAGGGAATTGTTTAATTGCAAGCGTTTAATTATAATAGCTTAATTCTTATCTTGTATTTTCATACACGATAATAAGAGTTTAATTATAATCTTGTATTTTCATACAAGCCCGGACTATGTCTTCACCCTTAAAAAAGGGGCTTCGCGTGTAGTCTCTGAGGATCCTACTCATAACTTATGTAAGCTTAGCTACCTTATGAAATAGTAAGCTAGTCATTTTGGTTTCCTGCATATTCTTCCCGTGTATACATAAATGTTACGACTAATTCAGCTGAAAATACAACTTTATAAGTTAAAAACTTCAATTAGGTGTCTATGTATCTGTTAACTGGAAAATTAATTCCAAATTCGAGAGATTCCATGCATATAGCGTAGTCATAATTAAAAAGTTTACACTCTTAAACGGCATTCCCTTCATTTATTTAGGGGTTTAATATAATAATAATAATATATTTAATAATAATAAAAATGCAAGCTCTACGTACTACGTACTACGTAGCCCTATAAATTTAATAAATGATCTCAAGAAAAATGAGTTCTTTTTGTATTCATACAGCTTCTAACAAGTTCTGTTTTACTTATACCTTTTTCAGTATAATGCTTATTTTCAATTATTAATGAGACTATTTCTTTTCAATCTTTATAATCTAAATTTTTACTTGAAAGTAAAGGGTATTTATCTAAATAATTTATTATTATTTTTAAGGAGATTTTCTTTGAAGCAGTCAAAGTATAATATCTATTACCCGTAGATTTTTGTTCTCTAGTTAATAATGTACAATCAAGAAAATTAGATATATCTGTTAAAACTTTCATATTACTATCTTTAGTTACAGGATCTAAGATTCTTTCTTCAATCCTTAGTCTACAAGATATTTTTCTTTTTTTAGCTCCATTTTCTACCTTGGTATGTTGTACAGAAAAACTACCATCTGAATCTATAAACCCACTTAATCAACTATCTTTATATAAATAATCCTTTTTTAAAGGTAATTTTTTTATATTCAAATTATGATTTTTATTTAATCAATCAATTAAAGAATATAATTGATGTATTTTAGGTGTTCTTAATTCACCATTTAATAAATTGACTACTCTTTTTAAACCTCTTACAGGTGAAATGACCAAATTACAAGAACTATCTTGTAATTTATATCTTAAAGAGCCTGATCCTATTAATTCTTTTAATTTTTCGGCTAATGGTTCATTCTTCATATGAAAAGTTATACAGAATCTAGGATTGTGTTGCTTTTTTTTACTAAAGGCGGTGTCCTGTATTCAAATATGTCCATTACCTTCAAACAGACCAGCTAAATAAGATTTAACTTCAGACGTTAGTTCTTTTTTATAAATATTATTAAATGTATTATTATTATTATTAAATGTATTATTATATCTTAAACGAAAACCCCGAGGAGATCCTTTTTTATTTGCCATATCTGGACCACCTACCATTAAAGGCATTAAGAAATTCATTTAATAGTAATCGTTAAATTACCTTGGACTATATCTTCATCCATTATATTAATGGAGTATAACGTGTAGTCTCTGAGGATCCTAAATAAAAAAGTATATTTTATTTTTGTTTCCTGCGGATTATCCATTATTATTTTTATTAGTTTTAAGGGCTATGTACGTTTAAAATAATGCATTATCCATATCCAGATCCATATCCATATCCTTCGGGTAGGATCAGGATCAGGATTAGCAAGCTATAAATTTTCACGGCTCCTATAATAAAACTTTAGGAACTTCCCGCATATAGTTATATAATAAGAGAGATATTACTATCTCCCACGGCAATTTCTTAATCTAAACTTTAATTATTTATAGTATCTAAATGAGTAAAATAAAATTCTTTACTATTATTGTTAAATTGATCTTTAATTTTTTGGATTTCCTTTATATTTTCAGCTGTTAAAGGTTTACCGCTACGCAGTTGAATTTGTTCAACTATATATTTTCAATCTTTATATGCTAAATGTTTTGAAGAGTATAAAGGATAACGATCAAAATATTCTATAGTTTTTTTATGACTTTCTGAATTGTGGGATATTACCATATAAACATAGAAAATTTTATCTTTTTGTTCTCTAGATCTAGAGTATAAATTAACCTTTAAATATCTAGCTATCTTATCAAGTATTTCAAAATAACTTATACCTCCTTGAACTATTGAAACTTCTTTATGATAATTTTGTCTTAACTCTATACGGAAAAAAGCTTGTACTCTTTTTGAAGTAACCACACCTTTTTTCTTTCTATCTGTTAAAGTTATACTAAAATTCCCATCTCCATCGGTAAACCCCGCTAATCAACTATTACTATCTATAGGTGATAGATCTAGGTCTAAATGTTTAATATCTGTATTCATATTATCATTATATCAAGCAATGGCACGATGTAATGCTTCTATTTTAGGGGTGCGCATATAACCATTTATAATATGAATTATTTTTATAACATCCTCGCTATTTTGAATACTTCACAACACAGAACCTTGATTTTCTTTTTTATAGATTTTTCCTACTTGAATAATAGATGCTAATTTTTCAGCTAAAGGGTTATCATTTAAACTAAGGACAATAAATATTTTAGGTGCATATTTTTTAGCTTTAGAATTCTTATCATGAACAGCAAATGAACCGTCTGCTTCAATTAATCCAGCTAAATACGGCCCTAATTTACTACGTAATAAATTTGAATTATTTTTATCATCATTTGAAGATACTAATGTTGTTAAAGTTTGTATTTTATTTTTACCAAATCCTCCTATTAAAGCAGGCATAACCATAAAGAATATCATCAAGATGGCGTGGGCGGTAATAATACTATTATATAATTGATTGTTTGAGATATATTGAACACCCGGTCCACTAAGTTCCAATCTAATTAATACAGAAAAAGCTGTACCTAATAATCCTGAGAAAAGAGCGAATATTAAATATAATGTACCTATATCTTTAGCATTAGTAGAATTAAATCATCTTTCAATACCCATAGACATTTGAGATTTTAATGCTAAACTGGGTTTATAGGAAGAACTCTCCTTATCTAAAGACAAAATTAGGCAATTATTAAAGTACTTTAATGAACATAATTTTTCACTTAAAAGTTATTAACTAATATTTTTAATTAATAATTTCATACAATATCCCTATTATTAATGCTCCCCCCTATGCTTGATATCTAAGTAATAAATATGTCTGCATGGATATATGGATACATTAATTTAATATTTAGTGTAAGATAGCAAGTATTAGCCGCCTATGTATACTATATAATACCAGTATCCATGTATAAATATATATTTATTTCTTTTATCTTATAATAAATCTATGGCTTATGCTCTTATACAGAGCAAATAAATTAATGTAATAACTGTTCTACAATCATATTTTATTTTAATTATATAGCTTTATTTCATAGCACATAATTAATAAAATAAGTGGATAGTAATCAATATTCAATTCAATTCAATTCAATTCATTGATGATTACTAAAAGTACTACTATATAATATTTAAAATACAAATATTAATGCTCCCCTGTGCTTGATATCTAAGTAATAAATATGTCTGCATGGATATATGGATACATTAATTTAATATTTATTTATTTTATTATTTTAATTCATTTATATATAATAACAGCCAATAGCTATTTAGTGAGATTATTATAGTAAAAATATAAAGCACTATAATAAATATATTCATCTATATTTATAGTAACTTATTTGTATTATAAATATTAGTTTATCTATCATTGATAAGCGACTAAAACAGTAGCTATATTTCATAGCACAAAATTACCATTAAAGAATACTATATATAATAAACAAGATTAAGGAGGAATTGAACCTCATACAAATGATCTGCAATCACCGTGTAAAACCGTTTACAATCTTAATCTTTACCTGTTTACTAAACATTTAGTAAACAGGTAATATAATTTAATTAAATCCTTTAGCTTTATTACATAGCAAGCTTATCCTACTTCTAGCTTTATTACATAGCACTACCGAAGTATGTATTCACATTGCTATTTCATAAAGCTATGTAAGTAAGCATGGCTAGTAAAATCAGCATACCAGTACTCGTGGCTTAACCAGCTAAATATACACAAATTTATATACTTTTTGTGTTATTTTGTAATTCTAAATCTACAAGAGTATTTTCTAATATACTAACTGCAGGTAATATGAATAAGAAATGAGAAAAATATAAAGCAGTACTTAATTGTCCTATTTCTATAAACGGACTTTCCACATGTTTAGCTCCTAATTGCATTAACATCAAGAAATTTATTAAGAATATATAGAACACTATCTTGCTTAAAGGTCTAAATTGTAAACCTTTAGTTAAACCTAAATCTGTTTTAGGTAATATTAAAATAATTAATATAGCAGCTAACATGGCGATAACTCCTAATAATTTGTTAGGTATAGATCTTAAAATAGCATAGAAAGGTAATAAATATCATTCTGGTACTATAGCTGGAGGAGTTTGCATAGGATTAGCCATTATATAGTTATCACTATCACCTAATACATTAGGCATAAAGAATACAAACATACCTAAAACAAATATAAAGATAAATATAGTAATTAAATCTTTAAATAAGAAATAAGGAGCCATAGGCATTCTATCATAATATACTGGAACACCTAAAGGGTTACTTGATCCAGCTGTATCGTGTAATGCTATCATGTGCATTAATACTAATGCAGCTAATATAAAAGGTAACACAAAATGTAAAGCAAAGAATCTGTTTAGAGTTGCATTATTAACAGAGAAACCTCCTCATATGAACTCAACAATATCTTGTCCAATTCATGGTACAGCACTAATTAAATTAGTAATAACTGTAGCACCTCATAATGACATTTGTCCGTAAGGTAAAACATAACCCAAGAAGGCAGTAACTACCATTACTATAAATATTATTGTACCTATTACTCATGCTAATGTTCTAGGTGCTCTATATGATCCATAGTATATACCTCTACCGATATGTAAATATACTAAGAAAAAAAAAGCAGAAGCTGTATTACTATGTAAGTAACGAACTAATCATCCGTTATTTACATCTCTCATAATATGCTCTATAGAATTAAAAGCTTCAGCTACACTAGGGTTATAGTGCATAGCTAAAGTTACACCTGTGATTATTTGTACTACTAAACATACACCTAGTAAAGAACCAAAATTTCACATATAACTTATATTTGTAGGTTGGGAATGGTCTATTACATACGCATTAACTAATTTTAAAAAAGGATGACTTTTAAATATTCTCATTTTTTTTGAATAAAAATTTTTTTTTAGTTAATTTTAATTTATAAATTAATACACTAACTTTTAAATTAATTATTTTTAACTCTAATTAATTTTATTATATATTTTTTTTCTTAATAATAAGAATTTTTATATAATATTTAGATTAACCTATATTTTTTTTAGATTGTCTATAATGTAATATATACAGTATTATTTAAGGAAATAATAACTAAATTAAAAAAAAATAATCTAGTTATTATTGCTAATTAATCTTATATAGTAATTAACTTTAAAAATTTAT
>VFQN01006348.1_pt1 | contig 13571 bp, 7 predicted proteins | sample 3512371 | NCBI WGS metagenome assembly VFQN01 (sample SAMN10412370, study PRJNA504923) | tailings metagenome | isolation source: Replicate 2 from Balatoc abandoned mine | place: Philippines: Itogon, Benguet | collected 2017-08-28
ACCCTGCAGCCCTTGAAGCGTGACTTGCTTTCCGCGCCTTCCGCCGTGTAGTTGCATGGCACAACCTTTGTTAAGCGCAAGGCTCGACATCACGCGTCCGCAAATTACGATTCCAGAGTTGCTGGTATTAATCGAAGTACCATCCAATCCTTGTACTTTTCCTTCGAGGTAGTTGTAATACACATCTACCCCACCGTTCAATGTCCACTTGGGTGTCAGATACACGTTGGCAAATACGTTGGCACCCATTACTTGTTGCTTACCGATGTTTTGGAAAGTGGTGATAATGGCACCCGCCAAAGTATCAGAAGGAGCGCTCAGGCGCATGATACTGTTGTTGGTAGAGCGGCTAAATACCGAGGCATTTAAGTAAGTTTTCTTAATGCTAGTGCTTAAGCTCAACTCAAAGTTATTGGTCATTTCAGGCTTCAAGTTTGGATTTCCGATGCTGATGTTGAACGGGTTGGCGGCGTTGTAGTTGGGGTTCAACTGTTGCAAACCTGGGCGTTGGATACGACGGTTGTAAGCGGCTTTCAGCGTTGTTCCTGCTTTGATGGTTTTGGATACGTTAATGCTTGGCACGAGCGTTCCGTAGCTTGGAATCGAGATTTTACCGATTTGGTCTTTGGCATCAATGGTGGTGTACTCATACCGTGACCCCAACTTGAATGTGTATTTATTGGCGGTTGAATAAGTGTAAGATAAGTACCCCGACACAATGCTTTGGCTGTAATCCAAATTACCAACAGGGTTGCGGGCGTCGGCGGCAAAGGCACCCGTAGGCCCTGCTACTTGGTAGCTATAATCGCTGTTTACCTGACGCATAATCGTTTTGGCCCCAAACTCAATCATTTGATTTTTCTTGATGGGCGTCTGATAATCGGTCTGAATCGTGGCTTCTTGGTTGAGGTTGGCATTCAGGTTTTTCTGACGGCTCAACAAAGCGCTGCTTTCACTCAGCAAATCGGCATTGAAATTGTTGGTGAGGTTGTTGCGGCTGTACTGCGTCGAGATAGACCACTCTCTACCTGGCACTTTAAAGGTCCGGATATAGTCAAGGTTCATGTCCACGTTGTTGGATAAGTCTTTGGTAGTCACATCACGATACGTGGTGGAAGTCAGCGCGCTGTTAGTAAACAGGTTGCTCGTCATGTCTTGCGAACGAACCATGTTACGGGTTCCGAAACTTACGCCAGCGGTCAATGATTGTGTTTTACTTAATTCATAATCAAAGCCAATATTGTAGCGGCCAAAGAGTCCATTATCGTAAGCGTCAGAGGTTTGTTTAGTCAACAACGAAGCGCCGTTTTGCAGAATCGTTTGATCTAAAGAAGTAGCAGATTTGTTGTAGAAAGCCCGTCCAAAACCTCCAAGTGTAATTCCTAATTTTCCTTGGCGATAGTTTCCGTTGAGGCTAAGGTTTGAGCCCCGTGCACCAACTCCCGCATCTGCGCTGAGGGTAAGTCCTTGCAGCGTTGATTTTTTAGTGATGATGTTGATAATCCCTGCCGAGCCTTCTGCATCGTATTTGGCCGAAGGAGAAGTAATTACTTCCACCGATTTAATCAAATCTGCAGGAATCATTTTTAAGGCGTCAGCAATACTACTTGCTACAATCGTCGAAGGCTTATTGTTAATCAATACCCGAATATTCTGGCTACCCCGAAGCGATACATTCCCGTCCAAATCTACCGACAACATCGGTACTTTTTTGAGCACATCAGCCGCATCCCCCCCCCGGGCTGTAAGGTCTTTGTCGGCATTGTACACCAAGCGGTCCACTTTTTCTTCAATGAGAGATTTTTCGCCCGTTACCACCACTTCGTCAAGCGTTTTGATATCGGGGTTCATTTTGATGACGCCCAAATCTAGGTCTTGACCTTTGGCAATTTTTAAGTTGTCAATCGTTTTATCTTTAAATCCGATGAAAGAAATCATCAACTTATATTCCCCAACGGCAATGCTTTTAAGGGTAAACTTTCCTTTTTCATCGGCCATTGTTCCGTCGATGGCTTTGCCAGTTGCTTTGCTGTAAAGGGCGATATTGGCAAATTCAACGGCTTGGGTAGCGGCAGAATCAATCACAAAACCCGTTATCTTTGAATTGCCTTTGGGAGCAGTTCCTTCTAGGTTCAAGGCCGGGGTTTGCATAGCACCGGTATTTCTGTTGCGGCCGTTTCCGTCGCCGCCTTGCATACCGCCGGGACCACCGGGAAACTGAGCGTAGGCGGCTGTCATACCTAACGCAAAAAGAATGGAGGTGATAAGTGTTTTCATTTTTTTATTTGTTTGTCGTCGCGTTTCTTTTATATTGATGACGGATTTTCCCGTTTTGATGATTCAAAGTAACGTCGACTTATATTCACAAAAAAATACAATAGACCGACCGCCCGTATAATACCGATAAGCGACGATTAATGACCGATGAGTTGCCTTTTTGGGCGTAAACAAGGTAGAATAAGTACCTTTAAAGATAAAAAATGTTCAATTATCGGTAAAAATGAGCAAACTGGCGATTGCTAGAAGAAGTATGAAATTGTTTTAATAGGATTGTTGTCATTTTGAAAAAGTCGATTTGTATTCCTATCGACCGACATAAAAAAAATACAACTATGTTACTTCTCCCAAATAGAAAAAATATAACTCTTGTAATCCATGTATTAGCCTGGGGATTGTTGGCCGCGCTGGTCATGATGCCACCCTTTGGCGGGCGTTTTACGATGCCCGATGAGTATTGGATAAAGCAGGGCATTTTGCTGGGATTGCTCGCGAGTGCTTTCTACCTCAATGCCAAGGTTCTTCTGCCTCGTTTATTGTTTCAAAATCACTCACTTTGGTACATCACTTCTATTGTAGGGGCCGTTATAATCATTTACTGGACCATTCAGGGGGTAGAATCTTGGCTCAATTTGCCCGAACTATGGCATAAAGCTATCCGTCCAGATCGTCCTTTTAATCCCAATCGTGGGCATCGTTTTGATATGTTTACCTTTTTGTATTCGCTGTTATCACTCGGGGTCAGTACCAGTTTAACGGTTGTGCAAAAATGGCAGAAGGATACCCAAATTCGTGAACAGTTAGAACGCGAAAAGGTAGTTTCAGAGCTTTCTTTTTTGAAAGCACAAATCAATCCTCACTTCTTTTTCAACACCCTCAACAACATCTACGCCCTCACCATGATGGATGTAGAATCAGCTCAAGAAGCCCTGCACCGTTTGTCGCGTATGATGCGCTATGTGTTGTACGAAACCAAAGAAGGCACCGTGCGCCTGAGTCAGGAGATAGCTTTTTTGCAGGATTATATTCAATTGATGCAACTCCGTTTGACCGACAAAGTCAAAGTAACTTTTAGCCTTCCCGCTGCGCATCAAGACGTAGCCATTGCGCCAATGCTCCTTTTACCTTTTCTTGAAAATGCCTTTAAACACGGGGTGAGCGCCACGCGTCCGAGCGAAATTTTTATTGGCTTGACCCAAATCGAACAAACCCTACGGGTAGAAGTGAGGAATACGCTCTTTACTGAAAAAAGGGTTACGTTGGATGAGAGTAACGGAATAGGCTTGGTCAACACACGCCGCCGGCTTGATTTATTATACCCTAATCGGTATGCTTTGGTTATTACGGAACAAACCCCCAACGATGAGTATTTGGTAGAATTAACCCTCCATACTGCCCCCCTTAAACAGCAAACGTCCACTTTAAGCCCTGCGCATTATGACGCTTAACTGCATCGCCGTTGATGACGAACCCCTCGCCCTTGGATTGGTGAGTGTTTTCATTGAAAAAACGCCTTTTTTGCATTTGGTCGGAAAGTATTCCAGCGCCATCGAAGCCTTGCAGGCGTTGCATCATCAGCAGGTAGATGTAATATTTTTGGACATTCAAATGCCTGATTTGACGGGCATTGAACTGGCACGGGTATTGGGGCAATCTCAACAAGGGGGCGCTGGTCCCCGCATCATTTTTACGACGGCTTTCAACAATTTTGCCCTTGAAGGTTACAAAGTAGATGCCTTGGATTACCTGCTCAAACCGTTTAATTACGAAGAATTTTTGCGGGCGGCCACCAAAGCAAAAGCCTACTTTGAATTAATCAATCGCCCTGCATCCACAGCTCCTGCCACTACCGCGCCAGAACCCGAAGAAGACTCACTGTTTTTGAAAGTGGAGTACCAGTTGGTACGGGTATCCTATAATGATATTCTGTACATCGAGGGGCTTAAAGATTACGTAAAAGTCCATTTGCAAAGCACCACGAAGCCCGTTTTATCACTAACCAGCCTCAAAGCCCTCGAAGACCGACTTCCCGCCCGTAAGTTTATGCGGGTACACCGGTCATTTATTGTTTCGTTGGATAAAATCACTTCACTGACCCGTAACAACATTCAGATCGGCACCGTTACGATTCCCGTCAGCGACCAGTACAAAGATACCTTCACGCAGTTCTTAAATAAATGGACGTAAACCAGGGCTTCTATACCCCGATTTACGTCCATTATTGTTTAGTCTTATTTCGACCAGTCCTTAATTTCTGCGTCTTCCGCTGCCTTCACTTGAGTGCTCTGGCGCATTCCGTTGTCCCTGCTCCTGTACCCTTGGCGGGGCAGATTCACGATTTCCTCGCGATTGTGGTTGCTGCCGAGGCTCCGCACTGCGCTGCTGCGGTTGGGGAGCATCATTGTTTCTGCGTTGGGGCAAATTTTCGCGACTTTCGTACGAACGCTGCGGGGCCTGTTCCCGATTATTGGCCCGAGGCTGTTGATTTTGATTTGCGCCGTTGTTGTCCGACCAAGTCCGTTGGGCATTGCCTCGCTCCGGAGCTGTATACGGTCTATCATCTTGGCGCGGTTGCGAATAGTTCGGCCGCTGTTCACGTCCTTGGTTATTGTTATCATAACGATCACGTTCGTTGCGTGATACCCGGTCGTCATAGCGCGGGGGTTGGTTTCGGCGGTCGTTGTTGTTCCATTGGCCTTGGTCGTTGTAATTGGGCCGCGAGTCATATTGGCGATTATTGCCGTTGCCACGTACATAACTGCGGCCCCGTCCCTGACGATAAAGGTCATCGGCGCGGTACACATTGACACGGTTGCGCGTTACGCGCTCAATATCATATCGTTGTGGCCCATATACATAGGCTCGGTTGTTGTAGCGATAATAATTGTTGAGATAAGATGTTCCACCATAAATCACCCCGATTCGGTTGCGTGGTACGCAATAACTATACACGCGCGGGCTTCTAATGTAAATATCAGGTACAAAGACCCAATAGTTATACGGAATATTGAGGTTAATATTTATATCTATTCCCATCCCAGGGCCCAAAGGTGCCCAGCCGTAATAGCCTCCACCCGAGCGCCAAGATACCCACGCTGGCCCCCACTCATCGCCTGGAACCCAAATCCAGCCGTAGTAATCATCAAACAGCCAGCGGCCGTAGTGGAAAGGTGCCCAGCCCCATTCGTAGTCTGAAACCCATGTATTGCCGTATTCGGTCATTTCCCAGTGGCCATCGGTGGCATAAGGCTGAAAATCTTGCGATACGCGCGGCCGCCACACCTGCCCATACGACGGGTTGTCCATCCAGTCGCCGTAGGGAGAGAGTTCATTATAAAAGTCCTGCCGCGAAATACCCACCCCGGGCTGGGCAAGAACATTGCTCGGAATGGTCAACCCGATGGCCAGCACAAAGAGCAGGCAAGCGGCGTGTATTTTATGGATTGTTTTCATGACATTTCTTTTGGTTAAATGAAACTTCCCTCGGTCGGTAGCGTACATTTCGGCGACGTAGTTCGGTTACAAATGAAACGAAATTTTCCCCAATTCTATTTCAATTGGGGTGCCCTAAACACGCAGATTAACAATCATTAACCAATGTCCTTTTTTTAAAAAAAAATTACTCGATTCAAGACTACGCCCGGAAGATAAATTTTAGTAATATCAGCCTGAAAATTAGCCCCTTAAAACCAAATAGTATTTTCCACTTTTTTCCTATTCTTTTTCTTATGAAAAAAACCTTTATACTGCTTCTTTCGCTGTTTACCTTAGCAAATGCTGCCGCCCAGAAGCCCTATTACGGTGAGCAAAAATGGCCCGAACAAGACACGGCCAATAAGTTTTACACCGTCAAAGGCGAGCGGCACGGCGTTAGCTTTTTTAAGAAACATTATTTTAAAGATGTGGAATACCAACCCAGCAATAAACTGGCATTTGACGTTTATCACTCACCCGATGTAATGTACCACTGGTACCGAAAATGGGCCGCCCAGTATCCTGACATTGTAGACCTCTACGAAGTAGCTAAAAGCTACGAAGGGCGGCCTATTCTGCAAATGACCATTACGAACAAAAAAACGGGTAAACATACCGACAAACCCGCGGCTTATTTTGAGGCTGGTCGACATAGCGGCGAGGTAACGAGCAGCGAAGCCATTCTTTGGCTTACGCAGCATTTGCTCGAAAACTACGGTAAAGATGCGTCTATTACCCAACTCGTTGACACTAAATCTATTTATCTGCGCCCCGAAAATAACCCCGACGGGTCTACGATGTATCTTTTTACGGCGCAACGCAACCGAAGCACCGTGCGGCCCAAAGACGATGACCGCGACGGCCTGCTCGACGAAGACCCCGAGGAAGACCTCGATGGCGACGGGGTGATTTATCAAATCCGAAAAAAAGCCGTTACCAAATCCGAAAAAGAAAAAGCCGATTATACTCTCGACCCCCGCGACCCGTCGGGGCGCTTGATGAAACGCGTCTTGGAAGGCAAGGGCGATTGGCTGGTCTACACCGAAGGTATTGACAACGACGGCGACGGAAAATACAACGAAGACGGCATCGGCGGCTTAGACAACCACCGCAATTATCCCGAAAACTGGCGCCCCGACCAAGGCGGCGACCTCACGGGGCGCGGCTACACGCAGGGTGGGGCGGGCGAGTACCCGTTGAGTGAAATTGAAACACGCTCCACGGTTTTGTGGCTGTTGGCTCATCCTAACATCTCGGTGGTCAACTCGATGGATACACGCGTGCCGATGCACCTGCGCCCGCCCTCGACTTCCAAAAGCGACGAGAGTATGTTCCCCGCCGATTTGGCAATTTATAAACACATGGACAGCCTGGGATTGGCTTTTACGGGTTATCCTTGGGCGGGCGATGTGTATGATACCTATGCCACCCGCAACAAAACCGACCGTACAACTGGCGACCCCACCAAACCCCAACCTTTGTTTGGCCACGGTCCCGACTTCGGCTATTTCTATTACGGCTCGGTATGGTACGGTGATGAACTTTGGAATGGTGGTGCCATGAAAGATTACAACAAAGATGGTGCTTACGATGAGTACGACGGCCTCATGTGGGACGATGAAGCCAACAAAAAGAATGGCTTCAAACCCTGGACAAAACTCATGCACCCAGAATTGGGCGAAGTAGAAATCGGCGGATTTCACCCTAAATTTTTTGCGCAAAATGGCCCCGCGTGGCAGCTAGAAAATTGGATTTCCAAACAGTCCAAATTCAATTTGGCAATGGCTAAAGAATTGCCCCAAATTGACCTGAAAGACGTGAGCGTGAAAGCGTTAACCAATGACGAATACGAGATAAAAGTAACGTGGAGCAATGCAGGAAAGCTGCCTGTTGCGCTGGAACAGGCCAAATTGGTTAAAATAGTGCAGGAAGACCGCGTTACGCTGGACTTTGACAAGACATTACTCAAAGGCTACGAAGAGGCTAAGGTAAAAATCACGCAACCCGCCTTGTTTGACAAAACGATTTACAGTGGCTACACCAAAGTTGGCGAACAAAAAGAAGCCGTTTTTAAAGTAAAACTCAACCAAAAAGGCCCCATCAAGGCAAAAGTGAAGCTTTCTTCCACCCGAGGCGGTTACAAAGAGAAAGAAATCGTTCTGGGGAATTAGCAAAATCCTCATTTCTCCAAAGCAAATTGATAGACAAGAATCAGCGGAGAACGGGGAAAATCTATCCAAAAAATGGTTGTCGAGTTTCTCAAAAATGGATTCGACAACCATTTTTTATCGCCATTGCATCAAGGCCGCATTAAGCACTTCTTCCACACGCCGACGGGGCTTGTGAAAATAAACCATGCCGTGGCCTGGCAACATAATATCGGTCTCTATTTTGGCAAACCGGCGTAAAGAAGCCGTATAGATTTTTTTGTCGAAATCAATGGAGCCACTCCACCCAAAATCGCCACTCAACAAGGTGCCAATTACATCTCCACTGATGACGACTCGTTTTTGTTCCCACGTAAACAGGTAAGCTGTGCAACCCATGCTGTGGCCAGGCAAGTGCATTACCTCTATTTCTATACCCAATAGATTACGTCGTTGCTTATCCACCAGAACTTGGTCTACCATAACGGGCTGAAAGGTTTTATGATATAAATAGCCACAACAGCGTTCATCGCCCGTCGCAATGGCCTCGGCAGTTTCGGCCACGGCCATGATTTTTACGCCTCTTTTTTTGAGGATATGCGCCCCTCCAGCGTGGTCCAGATGCGCGTGAGTCAAGAGGCAATACTGGATTTCCTCGGGCGCCAGGTCCCAATAGCGCATATTGTCGAAGAGTTGCTCGATGGTTTCGCCACACCCACAGTCAAAAAGGATTAACCCCTGCGGTGTTTTTAGCACGTATGCGTTTCCATCATTCCATAACGCTCCAGGTTGGTCAAACGTAAGTCCGTTGAGGTCTCCACTTACCTGAAAAAGATTTTTCAAAATTTGCATAGATACTATTTTGTTAACAAAGACCCGAATTGGGATATTTTACCGCATTCAAAAAAATATCCACAATAACCCGCAAATGTTTGTACAAATGTTGCACCTCCACGGGGCGGATTGTGCCGAAATTTATTGGATTTTACGCCCGTTTATGATTCGATTTTTAGGGGGCAATTTTTGTTTTCTTTAAAGTTAGCTGAAGTTTTGTTACCAATACCGCCTCTAAAACCCTAACTTTGCAGCGGTAAGTCAATCAAACATCCGCTCAATACTTCCTATATCTATGAAATTCGGCGTAGTAGTTTTTCCCGGTTCCAATTGCGACGATGATACTGTCTATACATTACGGGTCAATTTAGGCCAAGAAGTGGTAAAACTTTGGCACAAAGACCACGACCTTCAAGGCTGTGATTTTGTGATTCTTCCCGGAGGTTTTTCCTACGGCGATTATTTGCGCACTGGCGCTATTGCCCGTTTTTCTCCCATCATGAATGAGGTCATCGCCCACGCCAATCGCGGCGGGTACGTCATGGGTATCTGCAACGGTTTTCAGATTGTAGCCGAAGCAGGGTTGGTCCCAGGGGTATTGTTACGCAATAGCTCTCAACGCTACATCTGCCGCAATATTTACTTGAACCCACAAAGCAAATCCACGATTTTGACGGGCGGCTTGGACCGCACCGCCTATAAAATTCCGATTGCCCACGGCGACGGACGTTATTTTGCCGACGAAGATACCCTCAAAAGCCTCAACGACAACGACCAAGTATTGTTCCGTTATTGCGACGAAAACGGTCTCATCACCGAAGCCGCCAATCCCAACGGTAGCTTAGAAAATATCGCGGGTGTAACCAACGCGGGTAAAAATGTATTCGGAATGATGCCCCACCCCGAGCGCGCCTCCGACCCTGCCTTAGGCAACACCGATGGGCGTTTTATACTAGAACAACTTTTGGCCGTAACGGCATAAACCTATTTTTTTCCAAACAAAAAGCGCGGATGTGAGCCACATCCCCGCTTTTTGTTTGGAAAGTATCAGAAAGAATAACCAACGGCAATGTTAAAAACTAAATTTTCTTTTCGCCAAGGTTTGCTTCGTAAATCAAATTGATTGAGTACCCACCGCTCGTTTTCGGGAAGCCACGGCTTTCGAAACGGTACTGCCAAGTCGAGGCGTAAGAGCACAAAAGGGGTAATAATCCGTAGCCCGATTCCTCCACCCACGGCTACCTGTTTGTAAAATTGGTTGGTAAACACCGCATTTTCTTCGGGCGTATAAAACGAAGCATCGTAATTGCGGTACATCCAGATATTGCCTGCGTCGGCAAACATCGCGCCTTCAAAATACTCACTGATTCGCAAACGCAGCTCACTGTTTGCCTCCAAACGAATATCGCCGAAGGCCACATTTCCGAAAATATTGGTGGTAGCCGTGTCTAATTTATAACTTCCTGGGCCCAGCGTTCGCGCCCGAAACGCCCGTATTCCGTTGGTTCCACCCGCAAAATACTGCTTAAATTGCGGCAACGACAAGGAGTTTCCGTGCGGAATACCCAGCCCAATCAAAAGGCGATTTGCCCAGCGGAGCTTAGGACTGACATTGCGATAATGACGAACTTCCGCATCAAAACGGGCGTATTGTTCGTACGGAATGCCGAACACCTGCCCCACTTCCTCACGGCGTTTGGCAATCAATCCTGCAACATTCCCCGCCAAATCAACCCCGCCCGTTACGACAAACGTATTTTTGCTCAATGGCTTTGGGGTAGGTGTGTAGGCAATGTTGTACTGAGCTCCTAAAATAAGGCGGTCTTCCAGAATTTTAAAATAACGCAGTAAGTCTTGTGGTTTAGTGAGTGGATCAATAATAAGTTTTAAAAATGCTTCACCATCAATAATCTTTGGTTTCACCACGTTGAGGGCAATCGGCAAAAAAGTGTGCTCGATCTGGGTATTTTTTCGCCAACTATACCCCCAGTTTAATTTAATGGAAGTTTGACGATAAAGCCCCTGCTGGGTTAACTGTTCAAAACCCGTTGTCAGGGTGGTTTTGGGTAATGTTTGGTTTTTATCGGGCCGTACTTTATAAAACGGTAATACAAATCGTGGAAACGATAGCTCAGCCTCAACACTCGTACGGTAGAAATCCCTTACTTTGGAAGCGGTATCAGTTCGACCTCCTATCTGCAAATCTAAACCCGCATTGGCGGTAATACGGAGCTGCTCGGCCGCCCGAAAAAGATTCCGATTGAGCCAAGTCAACCCCACCTGCGCCCCTGCCAAGTTATTGGATTTAGTCACCCCGCTGAGTTCGGCGCGGAGGGTTTTCTTTTTCAGGGGAGTGAGGTAATAGTACACATCCAACAAGGCCGAATCTGAACGGGGTAGCAATTCAAATTGGTTTTTGACAAACTTAAAATTTTTGAGGTTAATCAGCCGCGAGAGCGACACATCGTGCAGTTCGCTGCTGTAGAGCGTTCCCTTCCGAAATCCAATGGCATCATAAAAAATGCGTGGGCGGTAGGCGTGAGCGGGGTCGATAATCCTAATGTTGCCACGTCGTCCGGTCACCTCAGCCAGCGTATCGGTCTTCAAGCGTCCATTGTCTGAAATGACGTAAATATTTTGAATAAAATACCTTTTCAGTGCTAACTGCGTCGTATTAGGCTTTAACTCTACATACAAACGCGTCTGGTGATTATTTAGATTTGTATCGGCCTTTACAATCAGGTAATCGGGACGAAAATAGTAAAATCCGTGTTTTTTTAGTTCACGCTCAATGCGGTTGCGCTCTTCTTCGATGACCGGCAAACGATAAGGAGCACCTTCTTTCAAAAGCGTATTTTTTTGGGTCAATTGCAGATTTTTAGAGAATACAGAACTGTCTTTGGTGATAAATTCAACCGTTTTAATGGTATACCGTTTTCTTAACCCCACCGTATAAACGGCCTTGGCTCGGCGTTTGGTTTCGGTCATTTCTCCCGAAGCCGTAGAACGAAAATAGCCTTCGTTGTTTAAATAATTCGTAATCACCGCGCTGTTGGTCGTAACCGCCCGCTTGCTGGCAAAAACGGGCGATTCTCCAAAACGTTTCCGAAACCACCCCCGGAAACTCTTTTCTTTTTTGGGCTCTCCCAGAAAATAATACAACCAAACTTTATAGGGAAATCCCAACAACATGCTGTTGGGTTGGGGCCGCAGGATGGGTTCAAGCTCGGCTTTGACCGTTTTAGCCGTCTTGGCCGACACGTTGGAGTCGGGCGCCATCTTTACCTCCGCTCCCACGTACAGGCTCTCGTTGGGCGGCAGATAGCGCGAGACCGAACAGCCCATAAAAAAACTGGACAGGAGTACGAGAAGTATACAGCTAAATCTAAACGTCATTTTTTAAACATTTCTTTCAATTTGTCGTAATCTAACACTACCGCAAAACTCACGCCCGTTTCTACAATAAACCCTTCCAATACCGCCTGATACTGGTTTTTTCGGTAGGCCCGAAAAGCATAGCGTCCATCCCGGGTCAGGTTATAATTTACGTTTACATTGTCAATGATTTCGGTGGAACGAGCCGCTCGTGCGCCGCCTTCGATTTCAAAATTACGGCCTACATTGACCGTGAGGCGGTCATCCATAAAGGCTTTGCTCAAACCCACATTCAGGTCAGTTTGGGCGGCAGTACCCGTGGTGGTCGAAACGGAGGTAGAATTGAGATTGAAATCCAATTTTACGCCTTTAATCAAATCAGAAGCCAACATATTGAGTTGGTCGGTCAGCAGTTTACTCACACTTTCGCGGGCAATCAGCTCCGGATTCACACTCGAAAAGAAATCGGATGACTGCTCTCCCGAAAATTTATTCAGCACCAACAACGAAAACACTTGTTTGTTCATGGCCGCTTGGTTTTGCTGAAGTTCACCAAACACCCCATCGTTTTCTATTCTCGAAACTTCATCTGCCGACATTCTCGTTTTATCGGGCCGAATATCAAAAGTAATTTGGGGTTTTTCCAAACTTCCCTGCATTTTGAGCAATACCTGAAGCGGAAGTTTTTTGTTTTTATAATCTGCATCATTCGGAACAATCGGCGTCAATTCAGCCGTAACGGGATACACCGCCGTGATGTCTACGTCGGCTTTCATCGGGTCGCCAGTCCAAATCAAACGGCTTCCTTTTTGAATGGTAAAACCGCGTTTCAGAATCTCAAACGTAAGGTCATAGGAGCCTTGGGTTATTTCGTACAAACCTAGAATAAAGACCTGACCACTTGGCGAAATTCCCGCATTGAGCTGAGCATTACCCCTTACTTTTAGGTTATCGCCGTTGAGTTCATCCACCACAATGGTGAGTTGCGAGCGGTCGTCAGCTTCCAGATTGAGCGAGATTTCAGAGGCAAAATCAATGGGGGCTGCTTCGATAGTGCTCGAATCCACCACAACGGGTTTGTTGGGATTTATAAATTCAACAATGCCTTCCGTAGCATTTTCTCCAAAATTATCGTCGGGCAAAATAACTGTAATATCACTTCCTTCTTTGAGTTTTACGGAGCCGTCAATGGCTGGTTTTGAACCCACCCCCGCCACGTGCAGGTTGGCGTCCACGATTCCTTTTCCGTAGAAAAACTCATTTTCTTTCCGAGTAGCGTTAAGCACCGTAAAATCTTTTCCGACGATATTTAGATCGTACGAAACATCAGGAATTTTAGCAATGTTGATTTTACCGTCAATCTGCAACGGGCGGGTGTCGGGATCGCTTAGTACAAAGTTTTGCAATAATAGATCTGACCCGTTAAAGTGCAGACGGCTGTTTTGGGTACGGTAGGTTGCCCCC
>VFQN01006349.1_pt1 | contig 13565 bp, 19 predicted proteins | sample 3512371 | NCBI WGS metagenome assembly VFQN01 (sample SAMN10412370, study PRJNA504923) | tailings metagenome | isolation source: Replicate 2 from Balatoc abandoned mine | place: Philippines: Itogon, Benguet | collected 2017-08-28
CCTGCACCCTGCACCCTGCACCCTGCACCCTGCACCCTGCACCCTGCACCCTGCACCCTGCAACCTTGCACCCTGCAACCTTGCACACTGCTGCTCTTGGGCACGGACGGTACGGCACTGCTGCATGACACGCATTGGCGGCGAATGAGGATGGCAACAAGGCGGCAGCTCGAAACGGTACGGCAGTGTTGGCGCGACGAGCGCTTTGCACACACACGTGTGCCTGCTCACCGCGCCATTCGCTCGTAGCTCATGGTCGCGTCCGCGAAGTTGCCGGTCACCTTTTTGAAAAAGATCTCGGCCGAGGGGTAGACCTTCTTCAGGTACACCTGCAGGCCGTCCGCGTACACGACATCAGCGCGCGGAGAGGCATGGCATGGGAGATGACCGTATGCGGACATCCAGGCAAAGGGTGATTAGATCCCCCGCGCCAGGGAGACGGCGCTAGCCCACGATGTACAGCAGCAACACGACCGAACGCCGGCCCGACGGCCGACGCAGCCCTCTGCCCCAGCCCCCCGCACAAGCAATTACACGGGGGTGACCTTACCATGGCACGACACGGCGCCACACCACACCGCACCTTCCAACACGGCACAACACCACGTACACATTGAGACATGACGCGACACGTGCGCACGCACCACGTCGTAGTCTGTGACGTGCAGGTAGGAGCCACGTGGCATGGCACGCAGCACGTGCCGCGCGATGGCCACCTTGGACCAGAAGCTGGGCAGGTTGGCGGTGCCCTGGCTGCCGTCGGCCAGGGAGGTGGCGTTCAGCCCAGCGGCCTGCGACACGAGGCAGCACAACTATGGGATGACTTGGTATTGATCAAGAGCCCGTCCGCAATGTCATGCACTGCCTGTTGAGCGGCACTACATGCTTTTGCTCACTGGGGAATGTGTGTGTGTGGGGGGGGGGAGCCGCAAAAGGGAGGTGGCGTTCAGCCCAGCGGCCTGCGATTAACCAGCAGGGGCACCGTAAAACCGTACGGTAGTAGCTCAGCCTTCAACATAAATGAGGTAAATGACGGCAGTACGGTAGTACGGTCAGTACGGCTAGTACGGTAGTATACGGTAGTCAGGTAGTAGCTCAACCTTCATCATGGGCCCGTCGACCGCGTCGTAAAATCTCCTTCAGCCGGGACGGAGCCGCGGGTAACGATTCCCATGAGCTTTCACTCACAGGGCAAGGTGTGTGAGGGAGGATGGGATAGAAGCATAATATGGTCTCTATGTGCCGCGCGTGGGTAAGACTTAAGGTAGCGTGTGGGATGCCGCGGTGGCAGCAGCGGGTGCTGGCATGCGCTGGGGCCGACGGGCTCTGCCTGACTTAGGCGCGTCCGTTGACCCGTAGCCCACCCACCACCACCCACCACCCTGGTACCCATGGCATTGTCCCAGACGTCTAATCCCGACTGTTGATCCAGCCCATCCACCCCCACCACCCCCTTGCGGCGCAACGGCACAGCATTAACCCCGACCGTAAGGTAACCCACACCGTCGACGCATCTCAACCGCCCGCCCCCCCCTCTTGGTGCTGATGTCAGTGCACCGACCCTGACCTTGGACCCACACGAACCGTTGACCCGTATCCCTGAAACCTACCTCTCCCCCGCCGCGCCATCACCCGCTTGGCGCTGTAGAATCTCACTGGCCCTGATACTTGACGCATAAAGGCCGCTGACCCATACCGTTGACTAAAGCTAGCCCACCTACACCACCCGCGTGGCTCGGTACCTCCGCCACCCTCCGCAGCCACCTTGGCGCTGTCGCACCGCATCGGCCCCGACACGTGACGCATGCCACTAACCCACCTCCACCACCCGCGTGGCTCGGTAGCACGGCAGCCGCAGCCTCCCGCACGCCTCCACCGCCTGCTCCGTGGCGCACGCCACCACGTAGCTGTCGTGCTGCGCCACCAGGACCAAGCTGCAAGCGGGCATGGATGTGTGGGGTTAAGCAGCATGCTACATACTGGAGCGGCCCCGAGCAGCCCCAAGGGCAAGACGCAAGCGCACGTCCGCGCAACATGTGCACCCGTTCCGACGCAGCTGGTCGAGGCCTGGCGGGACAACTACACGCGGGGCCAACCCATACCGTAAGCCCTGAAGCGGCCCCCACGCGGCACGCACCTGCCTCCTCCCTCCCCGACACATCTGCAACAGCAGCCCGCCGACGCCTGCCTACCGTGCGTACCATGCTTGTCGTCATGCGTGTATACTGGCCAGCCACCCAATCACCCCCCCCCCCCCCCCCCGCCCACCTAGTGAGCATGTTGAGCAGCAGCTGCTCCTCCATGCCCCCCTCGTCCATGTGGTTGATCGTCACCTGCGTGCGCCATGCATGCCATGGGGCTTTTGGTAAGCCCGCACCTTGCCCCGCACCTCATCCCTAGCCTCATCCTCCATGCTTGCGCCCGTGCAGGCGGCTGACGACACACTACCGGTTAACCCACGTTGCAAGGTTGACAGCTTGACATCCATCCCCTCGCCCGCCCTGCTTAAACCCCAAAGCCTCCCCTGCCGCCCTGCCCCATAAGGCAGGAGGCATGCAACAGGGGCTCGGTCTTGGGAGCACAGCAGGAAACAGCCACGCCCCACATCAGGCCATCTGCCTTGCCCCGCTGCCACAAGCCAGCGGCCAGCAGGGCCCCGCACTCCCACAGCGTCCCTGAGACCTCCCCCCACGCAAACGCATCCCAGACCCCATCCGTTCCACAGCGATCAGCTCCCTGCCGGCTGACCCTCCCTACCACAGCGCGCGTCCCCCTTTCCCCTCCAAAGCAAGGGCATGTGGGCATCCCAGACCGCATTCCATCCACCTATGGCCTACTCCCCGCCGGCCGACCCCCGTACACGCGCCATGCACTCACAATGGTGATCCACCGGCAGGAAGCGATACGCTGGTCAGGGTCTGCATCTCTCCGGTGGCACCGCCGCCGCAGCAGCCCCGGGAGGTCGTCCACGTAAGCGCCCCACTGCGTGGCGGGCTGCTCGTCCGCTGTGCCGTACTGCTGCCATGGCAGTACGGTTTCCTCTAGTTCTCTTATGACTACGCACGCACAGCAGGCAAGGGTAGAGGGTCAGAATGTCGGGCGTTTTGTACCAGACGGTTGTGGAACCAAGGCGTAGTGAAGGCAACGGGGAATCTAGGTACGGCACGGTGACGGTAGTCCCGCTGCTGCGCTGGCCTAGTGCACACAGCGGCAAGTACAATCTGCACGGCGTAGCAAGCAAGGACTGAAGCTGCGCACTGCAGAGGTGCAAATGGTGAGCAGTATTGGCTGTCAGTTGTTACACAGTGTGTGCACCTTGGCCAGGTGTGGGCTTGCATGCTCCTGTGGACTGCACCTGTGTCACGGTCGGGCCTCCTTTGCGGTTGGCTGCCCCTCCTGTCCAAAGCAGGAGAGCGTTGGCAGCTTCAAACCTCTGCCAATCATCAGCAAGATAGGATGCCAAGGCGTAAAAAGAATATGGCTGGTGCCCATGAAGGGCGCGGCCTGAAGCTGTTGTCATCCCGGATGGCCAAGGGGCTAGGGTAGGGGCTAGGGCAGGTAACTCGGCAAGCTGGCGCCATCTGTGCGCTAGCGCCCTTGATCCGGGCCACCATTGGTTTTTGGCATAACCTGATCAAACGATTCACACGAAGTGTGTAGCGGAACAATTCCCGCTGTGCTGGGCAGTATCGCCGGGACAAAGCAACACCGATACAAGCGAGGCTGAGGCCGGTATCATTGTGCCTGTCTAAACTGTTTTTTGAATTATGTCTGGCTGCCGAGGGCAGTACGCGGCTACAAGGCCTCAGCGTAGAAGTCAACCGCCCCGTCCCTACGGTACCTGCAACCAACCTCCCGACTGACAGATGCAGGCAGGCAGTTGTGGACGGGAGTTGTGTCGTAATCTCTTGTGCTGCCGTACATTGCCCGGCCCCATGGGCTTGGACAGGTGCAATAATGGCGTGTGAAGTCGGGTATAAGAGACTACTATAGGTAATGGACCAGGGGTAGGGGACCCGAGGAAAAGCACCGAGGGGGGTCCCCTAGTCCCTGGAGGGAACACGCCGCATGCGTGTACGGGCGTGCGTCGGCGACATGGGCGTGTGTCCGCTTATGGACCACTAAGACGTCCACCATACGACGATGTACTTGCAGTGTAGGTGTAATGTACTAGTCTTGCCGGCACACCTTTGCAGTGCTGCATGTGCTCGAGAGCAGCTGTATGTGCTGGTGGCCGTCCGGACCCCCACGCGCCCATGGGTCACCCTCCACGCCCTGACCCCTGGCCCTCCTGTGCATCTTGCTTGCTTCCTCCCCTGCTCCACACCCCTGCCCAGCCTGCTGACCAGACTCGCGCCTCCTGCTACTATATCGTTACACCTGATCAGCCTTGCGCTGGCTCCGCATGCCCTTTGCCGTGTCAATACTCCGCACGCCTCTCCCTGTGTCAATCTCTGACTCGTCGAGGCCGTTGCTTACGAGAGTGCGCACCAGCAGTCTGTCTTACGCCCCCTGGCCAGACGCGTGCATAACACACAGGTGTATACTTGGCTTATGATTCTTACCCGGCTGTTCGGCCCTGGGCGACGGAGCCTTGGCTCAACAGCAGGCTCAGGGCGACCAGCACCGCAACGGTGCCACCTGGGGTGGTGAAGCCGCTTGCCGAACAACAGCGCCGCGTCCGCAAGCCCAACAGTCGAGGTTTTGCCATGATGCAGGTACCAGGTTTCAGGAGCTACTCCGCCTCGAGCTCCACGCCGCACACAGAAGTGTCACGCACATGGACAAGGTGGAGAGGTGCGTTGCGGGCAGCAGCTGCTCGCATGCGTTGTTCACAGTATGTCGTCAAGGTCTTAACTTTTGCGCAGTCATCGTGACTTTAACCGCCGCTTAGCTTTCACTGTTCCTGTAGCTGCAGCGCCTCGCGACACACAGCGTGGCACCAGGCACGCCGGCCTGTCCTCTTGGACACATCCGAAACAGTACATGCACTAGGTGGCAGGGTTATCGGACGCCGTGAAATGCAGTAACAGAACAATTTGCGTACACAATTGCCTCTGCGACCGTTTGGCATGTAGAGGTACGATCAGCCAAGGATGTTGACTGCTCCGGCCTGAGCTGCTCCATGCGCCCGCTTCCCCCAAGCAAAACCGCACAACCGGTAGTCGCGTGCCGCTCACCACAAGACATGCACACCACACCCGTGCAGACTGTACAAGCCTACCTTTGTTACTTGCTAATGCGTTACCCTTTACCTGCCGCAGGTGGTTGCTTGCTGCGCCGCAGCTGTAAACAGGCCCTGGCAGTGGCTAGGCATCTACACATGAACGAAACGCCTCACCGTCTGACCGGGATGTTACCTTCACTTACCGAGGCATAAGCCATGGACATGAAAAGCGGTACGGGCAAGCTTGCTGGAGCACCTTACTGGCGCTCCTAGCACTGCTGGCTGGCGCACCTCAAACGGAAACGAGCAGCGTTACAGCTCATCAGTACGGCACGCGGGAAAAGCCCCGTGCCGCCGGAAGGCCGCCGGCACGGTGCACGCGATGCACAGCTGCAAGGCCCCAGGCAATGCCACACGGAGGACCACGATTGTACTCTGCCGTCGGGGACTGTTGGGTTTCCTGCTGTTGACGGTTGCCGGGCAGCTCCTGCTCAGCCTCAGCACCCTTGCTGGCGCGGCAGCCGCGGGCGCACGCGGTCCTAAGGCCTCATCCGCCACGGCCGCCGCTGCTGGCGGCGCCTTTGGCAAGGCGGCCAACACCGACCGCACAGGGCCGTTCACGCGGGATGACCTGCTCGTGTGCATGGCCACCTACATCGCGCACAATGTGCTGGTGCCGCTGTCGCGGGGGTGGAGGCAGGGCGTGCGCATGCACGTCACCACTGACCCCACGTCCGACCTGCACAGGTGGGCGTGCGCCGCGCATCAACAGCTAGCAGCTGTCTCGCTAGCTGGTGCGGAGCAGGACATTACGACATGGGGACGCTGTTAGCTGTGAGCCCAGGCGTGTGGATGGAGCTAGGGTACCGGTATGCGGGACTTAACCCTTGGCACCGGGTGCTGTGGTTTATGTGGCGTGGACAACAGCAGTGCAAGGCTTGCACCCATGCATGGGCTCCGCGGCTCCCCAGCAGGACATCTGCACCTTGCTGTGCCGTACGTGCGAGCCCCTGCGCCACGTGTGCCCCCCACACGTGCAGGCTGAGCGCGTGGGGCGCCTTCTTCAACGAGACCTTCAGCGCCACGCCCGACTTCCCCGACCACCCCAAGACGCTGCGCCACACGCTGTCCCCGGTGTTCGCGCACCACGCGCACAGGGGCAGCGCGGAGCGGCCGGGGTACCGCTGGATGCTGGTTGGGGACGACGACACAGGTGGGCGTGTGCGTGGTCGGGGGCTGGTGACCCATGGGTCTGCCCGCGTGGGCGGGGGCCGCCCGTCTTTCCATGTGTATTACCAGTCAAAGGGCAGCAAGTTTCGCACAAGTGGCTGACGCTCGGGGCCTGGTGACCCGCGGGTCTGTCCAGGCCTGTCAGCGTGCGTGGAAGGATGCCTGTCGTCCCCGCCCAGCGCACCATACTGCCGGTATCGGTAGAAGGGCACCAAGGTTTGCAATTTCAGGCACGATAAGCGGAAACTCCACGCAGCATTACCGGTGCTCGGCCAGCCACCGTTTACCAGTGCCAAAACGAGGCAGCACCATTCACCACCAGTCCACCACTGTCGCTGCTGAATCGGTCCTGCGTGCATGCCATGCGGGCCCTGCACCCTGCAGTGTGGAACATGCCCGCGGTAATGCGCATGCTGAACAGCCTCGGGCTGTCGTACAAGGACCCCATCGCCTTGAGCGACTTCTTGACAACCTGCGACTTCGTCCAAGGCGAGGAGAAGCCGCGGCGTGTGTCTGTCAGCCGCGGCCACACGTGCCTGCCGTGCCCAGACGCCCAGGGGCTGTGCCCCTGCCGTCTGGGAGAGCACAATATCACGCAGACCGAATGCATCACAGGCGGGGGCGTCAGCTTCTATGGCGGAGCAGGTGCGTGGCGGGATGGGTTTGCGCTATCAACTCGCTCGCGTGATGCTGCCAGGGTACTGCCTGCCCTTGTGCACCCGGCCTCCCAGCACACCTTTATCCGCCACATACAGGACGTCGCACGAAAGGACCAGGCCCGCACGAACCAATCTACTTCCTCTTCTTTCCTGATTGGCGCCGCACTGCTCACTGTGTTGAGGAAAATGGGCAAGCAAGGCATGTGTGCCGTACGCTACGCACCTGGCACGCAGGCGTGGTGCTGAGCTACGGGATGCTGGAGGCGTTGATGAAGGACCCTAGCCACATCTACTCGTGAGTGGCGTGGGGGACCCCAACGTAACTTAGCCTGGCCACCTTGCTCGGGATGCTCTTTTGCATTGCCCAAGTAGATCCCGTATGACTGACCAGGACTGACGTGCTGCTCAACGCCAACCCACACGGTCCACGTGTGCGCGCAAGCTTGCGCGTGCCAGATTAAGGAGCATCCCTATGCCAGCATACATGCATGCATGCGGCGTACGGGATTGTGGTTTCTTTGGTCCTCCTGCTGGAGTCACGGTGGCAGCGTGAGAGGCTGTCAAGAGTGCGTTACATACAGGGCCGTCGACCGGCGTGTATTACAACCGCCCCGGCGTCGTACGCACGGCGCCCGACCAGGTGGTCAGGAGGGCATTGCGAATAGGAAGACGTAGCAAGCAGCATGACCTGCCTCGCTGCCTGCCCCGTGTGTGCCTTCCGCCGCCTTCACCCATCCTCGCAGCGTCACCATGAGCGGCTTCTCGCGTTACTCAGGTGAGTAGCAGGATGCAGTGAGGGCAGGGGAGGTACAACTCGTGCAGTACGGCAAAGTTGAGTTACCCAGGTGTGTGGGGGGCGTGCAATGAGTACGGCGCCAAGCAGCGGAGATACCAAACGGAATGCTGCCACGCCGACACTTGCCATACCGTATCAGCACGAGGAGTAGCACCACTGCGACGGCACAGTAGGACCGGCATGAGCACCAACTGAACAGACCAGCAGCGGCCTAGGTACCGTATTCTCCACAAAATCAGACCCGTTCACCGCCCTCTATCTGGCCGCTGTCACCAGCCCACCTTGCTGTTCCCTTGCTGCTCGCTCCATGGCACCTACAGACAAGCTCCTTGCCGAGGCCATACGGCGGCTGGGCTACGGCTTTACGGCAACAAAGCCGGCGCCGCCGCACCACTCCCAACCAGGGGCTAACCTGACCCAGACAAGGAAAGCCTTGGCTTTTATCGATCACTTGGACCCTGGGCGGCTTTTCGGCACCCTGGACCAGGCCAACGACCGCCGGGATATTGCGGAGATGGAGCGGGACTTTTTGGCGCAGCCGGGTGTGTTCAAGACCATGGTTTCGGCGCACCTGAGGCACCACAAGAAGCCCATGAAGTCGTACGCCGTGTCGTACCAGCGCATCTCCGAGCTCATGTGTGCAAACGCAGGGGAGGTGTAAGGAGGTGCAGTGCTGAGCGTTAGAGCGCGCCATTGGTATACCGTACCACTGCCGTGCGCAGTGGCGCACCATGGCAACTGTCCTGGTAAGACAGCCTGTTGTACGAGAGAACGTTTGGAAGCATGAGGTTTGCTCGCGCCAAAACTCGTAAGCATGCCTGTCAACGCTGGGGCGGCAGGGAGCATGGATGGGGGTAGCATGTGGAAAGGACGGCATGGGGCCCTAGCGACGTCCTGACGCACTCACGAGCGGCTGCACGCATGCGCTGTGCAGGTCAGGGCACCTTCAATGGTGCGGAAGAGGGTCTCCAAATGACACATCTAGTAGTTCATGACGTATTGGGGAGGCGGGAGATGGTCCGTTGTGCCACCACGCAGTCGCTGATGGGGACTTGCGGGGCTGCGGGGTGGGGGCCTGTAGGAAACGCACCGGTTGTCAAATGTTGCTCTGCAGGCCCTCGGCCGGGCCTTTGTACCTGCCCCGTGTACGCTTACCTCCGGGTGTACGGGTCTGTTCTGCTATTGGGAGACAAATGGTGCAGACCCACATGCACATGCACATGCACATGCACCGTCATGCACCCGCCTGGCCTTCGGGGTGGCCAACTCCCAACGGATTCGCAATTGCCACTGACCTTGCTGCGTGCTTCAAACCTGCTCCCTATAATGCTTCCAGGCAAGGATATGTAGCTAGCAGTATCGGAGTGAAGAGAACGCTGTCCTCCATTCGCCCTAGACCGCCAAGTACCCTGCCGGGGGTTTTCTCACAACACATTCCTCCTGTAGCTTGTGGTTCCAATAACAAATGACGACAGCGCATCGCCCGACATGGGCGCCGGCGATAGGTGGCGAAGAGCAGGGAGGCTCGAAATGGTTCAAGCCCAGTATCCAGGTGTCGTCAAAGAACCTGCCTGGCCACACAAAGCTTAAGTTCAGGCAGCAAGGACAGGGCGCGGTGGATGAGGTGCGGGAAAGGGACTTGCGAGCAGAGCTGGAGGAGAAGGAGCGGAAACACTTTGCAAAGAAAAGCGGGTCTACGTTTGAAGGTGAGGCGTGATGTGCCGCTCGTGCCGGAGCTAGGTGTAAAACTTAAGGAACACAGCGGATTGGCACTCCAAACAACGAAATGCGCTTCTGTTTGGCATGCATCTGACCCGGGTCTGCATCGCCGCACGCTGACCGCAGAGGAGAGGCAAAGAGACCTCAAACTGCTAGAGGCAGCTCCACCAGATGGTCAAACACGGCAAATTGTACCTAAAGCAATAGACGCAGACGACGAGGACCCGGAGTCGTCCTCTGACGACAGCGACGATGACGACGACGTAAGTGTCATGTAGAGCACAGCTGTGTCTCTGAAAACCCAGAGGAGGTGGAGCACTGGTTAAGAAGGGGGACAGAGGGCACGTGGGACGGGGGGCGTGGCATGGGGAAGGGGTGCGGGGGGTTCAGCGGGGTGGTGCATGCCCTGCGTCACCAACGCCTAGGGGCGCCACAGTGGAAGCAGTGTGCCCACCCCAAGCGCACCAAGGGCCAAGGAGGCGCAAACAACGCTTTGCGGCGCCACCCTGTTGACATTGTGGAACCGGAGCAGTCTACCTAGCAGCCACAGGGTTTATTGCGGCAAGGGGGGCATCTGCTCCTGCACGTGCACCTGGCGTGCGCACCTAGCACCCACTGCTCACCGCCATACGTCATGCGCGCCGTGTGCAGCCCGCCACCTGGCTCGCCCTGCCCTGAGTCGTCGCAGAGCTCGTTCAGTCTTGCGGTCGTTGCAGGACCTGAACTCTACGCCCTGGCGGTGCGCCGTGCACCAGACCCACAGCCACGCTGGCCGGGGCCCGTGCACCAGCAAACGTGCCGCCCTGCTCCACGCCACCACACACCACCCCTACCTGTTTGCTTTTGCCTCTAGTGTCGTCCCATCAACTGCACCCGCTGTGCAACCCATCCGCAGGACGAGGAGGCGCTGCAATAGCCAGCTTTTCTGCCCTACTGAATTACCCTGTGCCACACACTCAACGTCAAACCTGTGCCACACACTCACCGTCAAACCCACATACCACCCACCCACAGGACGAGGAGGCCCTGCTGTTGGCTGAGCTGGAGCGCATAAAGAAGGAGCGGGCGGAGGAGGCGGCCAAGAAGGTGAGGAGAGGGGCGGGAGAAGGAGGGGGCCGGGGGGAGGAAGGGAAGCGTGGGAGGGACAGTGGGGCTGTTGCACGGTTTGTGCGCGGGCGGCAAGGTCGGCGTGGGGGCGAGGGTGGAGGCCGTGTGGTGATTAAGTCGGGAGGCGAGGGTGCAGGGGTGGGCGGAGGAAGGGACGGGACGGGCGGGTAAGGGCCGGACAAGGGTGGATGGTTGTAGGGCGCGAAGGGTGAAGGGGCCCGGTGAGGAGGCCGGGCAGTCCGAAATTGAGGACATAAGGCCAAGATGGCATGGGTGGGGGCGGGGGTGGTCACGAGGGCTAGGGGCGGAGGAGGGCAGGTCGGAGGGCGAGGGCAAGGGGCGGTACCAGGGCGCCAGGTCGACTGTACCGCAATCTCTCATAGTCTCATGTGTAGTGGAGATCAGGTTCTCGCCCCGTACCCTCCAGGCTGCCGAGGAGGCTGCCAAGGCCGCCAAGGCCAAGGAGGAGGAGCTGCGCACCGGCAACCCGCTGCTGGGCGCCGTGGGGGTGCAGGACGTCACCTTCAACATCAAGCGCAGGTGGGAAGGGAGGGAGAGGGGGTGTGGGAAGGGTTGGGGAGGGTCGGGGGAGGGGGAGGGGGAGGGCGAGGGGGAGGGGGAGGGACCTCCAACATCAAGTGCAGGTGGGGGCAGGGGAATGTCGGGCGGTAGTAGGGCGCAGCTGCCGGTCGCTGGTCGGGCGACGAGAACGTGCTTGGACGTGGGGAGGGGGAGCTATTGATTGGGGCATGGGGCGCTTGCTGTGCATGATGTGAGTGGTGTGGGAGTGTGTGCTGACACGGTGTGGGCGGGATGGTGGTTGGGGCGGGCGGGCGGCTGCTTGGCGTGGCGTGGCGTGGCGCCGGCGGGGTGGCAGGGACAGGGCAGCACGTGGGGGACTTGCCTGGGACAAGTGCAGGCAGTGGAGGGAGGGTGCAGGGCTGAGGTGGAGCTGGCGGATGGTTCTAGTTGCACCTGTAGGGCAGGGCAGGGTGGCACGAAGGCAGCGGCCAGGTAACAACGGATGGGGGCTGGGGTGGAGGTTGATGCCAAGGTGGGTGGAGGCCGCGGGGGAATGGGATGGCACGGCAGGGCTACCCCGCGAGGCAAGGGTATGGGGTACGCGTAAAAGGGTATGGGGTGCAGAGGAAAAGGGCTTCCATGACATGACATGACGTGGCATCATGGGCTCGCAGGCTTGCCTTCCGGCGTCAGCACGACAGGGCCGCGAGGGGCTGCAGGCGCTCTCAAGTGCTGGGGCGCTCGGGACCCCTGGCGGTGCACACCGAGCACCTATCGCTGTATCATACCAGCGCCCTTTACGCAGGTCGCTACACCTACCCCCCTGTACCTGCACCATGTACTGGCACGGTCCCTACTGTGAACCGATCGTCTCTACACCAGAGCCTCGTTTCCTGGTTCACTTTACCGTACCCCAGCACCACAACGCCAAGCACTTGCACCCCTCACTTCCCTTCTGCTGCTCCCGCTGCCCCGCTCGCCCTCTGTGCCCGCCACTGCATCAGCACACACCGACACGCACGGCCCTGCCCCCGCACCGCATCGATGCACAACCCTGTGCCGACCTGCAGACTCCGTCTGTCTCATGCCTCTCTACCGCCAAACCCCTGTGCCCCCGCTGCCGCACGGCATCACCACACACCGACACGCACACCTCTGTCCTCACACATGTTAATCAACACTCCTGTGCTGCTTTCGACCACGTCGACTTACAGACCTCGTCTGTTTTCCTACCGCCAAACCCCTGTGCCCCTCAACCGCACGCCCTCCCCCCAGGTGGGACGACGACGTGGTGTTCAAGAACCAGGCGCGCGGCGAGCCCAAGGCGCAGAAGCGCTTCGTCAACGACACCATCCGCAACGACTTCCACAAGCGCTTCCTGCAGCGCTACATCCGGTAGCGGCCAGCAGCCGCCGCGGGTGGCCGTTGGGCCGGCGTCTGGGGTCGCTTACGTTTGGCAGCAATGCGGCCAACCCTCATGGTGCAACATTCCTGGGAGGCACAGCGTTGGCCCTGCGCTGGGGGCAGCGGGTGGAGGCGGATGCCCAACTAGTGTGCAGTCGTGGGCGGCCAGGTTGGTGTTACAGTGTGTACAGCGGGTAGGACGCGCATGCTTCAGTAGTTCACAGGCACGGGCCTACGGCGTGGCCAAGCAATCGAGCGGCAGGAAAAGTGTTGTGGGCGGTGGACACGGTAGCTGCTGCTGATACGGTACTATTTGCCCTTGCGTTCGGTTCGGATGTTTAGGTGATCCATGCGTGTTGGCGGATGAGCAGGGAGGGCACACTGTTGATACGCACGGGGGCGGTTGGGGCCCACGGTGCCAATGGGAGTCAGGTGCAAGCCGTGTGCGGTGCAAGGCGCCGAGCCTCTGGACGGGCGTGAGCTATCGCTCGCACAGGTCCCAGCAACTACGCCACCCACGTTTTCCCGCCGTGACAACCGCCAAAAGGCTTGTAAAAGCACATTGCTGAGCGCTAATCCGAAAGATATGTCACTCTCTGTGTCAGATTACGGTATGCAACGATATGGCCATGCGCCCAAGCCGCAAGAAGACGGGTTTTACCGGCATGCACAGGGGACGAGGGGAGACCCAGCTGCACGCTAGGGTGCGCGGGGCAGCATCAGCTCAGTGCCATTTGGTACCGTCTTTGCCCATCTGCTGCCAATGTACAGTACACGTACTAACTAGCCGTGACTGTGGGTAATAAGGACGGGGGCCAGGGGAAATATGTCTCCCTGGTTGGCAGGTTGGCGCAGGCGACACAGTCCGTCCTGGTGCGTCGAGTTTTGGGATTGGGGCTGGTCCGCCGGTTGCTGCCGGCTGCTGCAGGTTGCGGTTGTTGGCGGTTGTGTGCGGCAACCC
>VFQN01006350.1_pt1 | contig 13565 bp, 14 predicted proteins | sample 3512371 | NCBI WGS metagenome assembly VFQN01 (sample SAMN10412370, study PRJNA504923) | tailings metagenome | isolation source: Replicate 2 from Balatoc abandoned mine | place: Philippines: Itogon, Benguet | collected 2017-08-28
GCGGGCGCTTGCCGCGTTGCGGCGGGCTCGGTTGGAGCGGAGCTCGCGAGGGCGCGCTGGACGCCATCGGCGATCTGCTGGCCGACGCTGCCGGGCATGGGCTGATCGCCACCGATGGCAACGGTTGTGGTCGCCGCCGCCTCGATCGGGCGCGCCGCGGGCATCGGCGTATCCGGGCGCTCGCGGTCGCCAGTCGCCTGGCGGCCGGTCCGCGCCGCGGCGGCCAGCGAAATCTCCATCAGACGGTCGTCGTTGGCGATCGGGGTCATGGCGGGAAGGCGCCGTACGTCCTGCCCGACCGGCTGAAAGTGAGTCTCCTGGCGGACCACCCTCGCCGAGGCCAGCACCTCGTCGGAGAGATTGGCGACAAACTCCAGATTCGACGCGCCTTCCTCGACGACCACGGCATCAGCGGTTGCGGGAATGGCAGTGCGTGCTTCGGCCGGCAGGTGCCTACCTAGGCGCGCCACGAGATCATCGAGAGACGCTGTCTTGCCGGGTTGCGCGGGTGCATCAATATCGAGCGCGGCGAGCAGGTCGCGGACACCCTGGAGATCCGGTGCGGCGAGCGGATCGCGCATCGCGGTGGCAATTGTCGGGTCCGTCGCGGGCGCCGTCGACGCGCCTGCATTGCCGCCAGGATCCACCGCTGCCGACAGCGCCTCAGATGATGGCGTGATCGTCGCACGCGTCGCTGTCTCCAGTTCCGCCTGCACGGCGTCGAAGTGCGATTCGCCGCCACCGGCGCTCTCCTTGCCACCCGCGGCCCCGCGACCGTCCTTGCCCTCGACACGGTGGGACAGCCGCGCCGCCATGCGCGCGATCTTGTTCGCCGTCGTGGCCTCGCCTTCGCCCGCGGCTTCGTCGCCCTGCTCGCCGGCGGTCTCGGATAATGCTGCCGCAAATTCCCGGCCGCCCGCCGCGTCTCGGGCGTGGGCGTGCGCGCCATCGCGATCGCCGTGCGGCGCGCGCGGACCTGTCGGAGCGGCTGGAACGGCGAGGTTCATTCCTCGGTCTCCTTGAGCAATTTGTCGACCTGGGCAATGCGAGCGAGCGTCCTCGTCGCGGCGGGCTCGCGCGCGGGAGGTGCTGACTTGGATGAGTCCGCCGTCTCGGCGGGAGCAGGTGGCGGCGCCGTCCGCCGTTGAGGCGTTCGCGCGTCGGCAGCGAACGGCTCTGCGGCGGGTGGAGGCAGCTCGCTCGGCGGCGCCTGGATCAGGTTCGCCAGGGCGCGCGCGCCGGCAATCAGATCGGTGATCGAGCCGCCAGCGGCGATCGCTTCGGCAGCGTCGAGACGTGCGACACCTTCGCGCGTGTTCGGGCCGACGACGAGCGCCGCGCCCTCGTAGGCGAAGGTCCACGCCTGCTCGGGCGTCCCCGGGCGCACGTAGCGCTGTGCCATGCGCGCGGCGCTGACGGTCGTGACGAGCTTCGCAGATCGCAGCCCCGCGTCGGCGAGCGCGGAATAGAACTGCACCAGCCTCGCGGGATCGAGATAGTGGACGACGCTGTGCACCCATTTGACGCCATCGGGGCGCTCGCTGTAGCCGCCGTCGGCGATCTCCGCCGCAACCGGGCGGATCACCGCGGAAAGGTACGGCGATCGGGGAAAGCGCCGGAAATAGCGCAACACCATCGTCTCGAACTTCGCGCGATTGCCGGTCGAGATCGCGGCCTCAATGGCCAGTCGCAGTGCCGTCTCCTCGACCAGCGTTCCGGGCGACAGCAGCCGCGCGTCGTCGGCGAGCCGCAGCACCCGTGGAAGGTCGTTGTTGGCGATCACGATCGCCTTGACCAGCGCCACATGCCCGGCGAGGCTCGGCGGCAGCTCGTAGACGTCGACCTTGTCGAGCAGACGCAGCGCAACAGTGCGATGGCCTTCGGCGTAGGCGATCGCGGCTTGCGCCAGCGGCAGCTCGGACTGCGTGAACAGCCGGCGCGACAGTACCAGCCGAAGCTGCTCGGGATCGCCGCCGCTCAGCGCGAACTTGATCAGCGCCTGCCGGTTGCGCGGCGACTGCCACACCTCCGGCGGGAACCCCTTCAACTCGTCGGCAATGTCCGCGACGAGCGGCCGCTGCAGCGCCAGTGCCGCCTCCTCGCCTTGGGCGATGCGCTCCTGCAGCGCGCTGAGCGTGCGCACGGCATGATGGGGCTGGCGGACGTTGATCTGTTGCGCCAGCCACTCTATTTCAGGCACGGGCTCGGATTGTGCCGGCGGCGCCGCCATGGCCGGAGCCGTGACTGTCGTCCCAATTGCGATCATGGCCAACGCCGAGCACAGCGACGCGCGAATGCCCGCTGCTTGGCGGCCACGATCGCCCTCGCTTGTCGGCGCCTGCCTCATTCCTCAACCTGCTGCAGCAGGATCTCGATCCGCCGGTTGGCGGCCGCCTCGGAATCGGTCGGGATCTTCAGCTTCCGATCGGCGTAACCTTCAATTCGGATGAAGCGGGTCTCGTCGATGCCGGAGCGCACCAGCATCGCGTACGCCGCCTCCGCGCGCGAGACCGACAGGCGCCAGTTGTTGTTGTTCTGCGTGCGATAGACACGGCTGTCGGTATGGCCGCGGACGACGATGCGCTTGCTGTTCGCGGTCAGCACCGGCGCGATGCGGGCGATCAGGTCAAGCGTCTGCTTGCTCGGCTCCGCCGACCCGATGGAGAACATGCCGAAGGTGCTCGTATCGGTGAGGCTCAGCACGACGCCGTTGCCTTCGATTGTCACCTCGATGCCCGGTCCGCCCTCGCCGGCGATCGGCTTCACTGCAGTCTGGATATCACGCAGCACCGCCGCCGCCGACGCTTCGAGCTTACGGGTCGCCTGAAGCTGCGCCTCGGCGGCCTTCAGTGCCTCGGCCGAGCTGTGCATCCCGGCGTCGCCGCTCGGCGCGGGCGCGAAGCGGCCGGCACCGGCCGAACGCCCCGTGCGTGCGTCGCTGCCGGACGCGGACTGTTGCGCCGTCTGCGATTCGCCGGCGGATCCTGCAGGCGGCGCCAGTGCTTCCCCTTCCTTGCCGGCGGCTGGCGCGCGCTGCGCAGCCTTGTCACCATCTTTCCCTGGTTCTGCCGCGCGACGCTCTGCGGGGCCTGCGTCTGCCGAGCGACGCTCGGCGGGCTGATCCTGCTTGCCGATCTCGGCGGCGCGGCGCGTGGTCATGTCGCTGTCGGAATCGGGTTTTCCCGACCTAGTGCCCTTGGTCGTCTCGGCGTCCTGACCTTCCTTGGTCATGAGCTGGCCGGGCGCGAATGGATTGAACGGATCGCGGAAGGCGCGGCCCGCCTCGCTGGCGCGGCCCGAGTCGTCGGCGTTGCCGTCGCGACCGAAGGGTCGGTCGGTCGGCTCGGGGGCTCGCCCCGGGCTCTGCTCGGAGCCGAGCTTCACGGCCTCGCCGGGCTGCAGTGGCTGCGCTTCCGAGGTGGTGTCCGAACTTCCCGGCGAATGCGTACGGCCCTTCTTGGATTCATCCGCATTGGCCTTGCCGTCGACGTCCATCAGGCCCTTCTTGCGAATGACCGTGTCCGACAGCTTGATCGGGTTGAAGTAGCTCGCGACGCTCGCCTTCATCTCGGTGTTGGCAGCGTTGACGAGCCACATGACGAGAAAGAACGCCATCATCGCCGTCATGAAGTCGGCGTAGGCGATCTTCCAAACGCCGCCGTGGTGGCCTTCCTCCTCGCCGTGGCCCCGTCGGACCACGACCTGGATGAATTCGGCCGGGGCGTCCTCGGGCTTCGACATCAGTGCATCACTCCGTCAAGGCGCGAGAGCCAATCGGCCAGGCGGGTCTCGATGACCGTGTTGTCGAGCATTACTCGGATCTCGCTGCCGTCGCCGGGTATGCAGCGGACACTGCCGGCCGGCGCGCCGCGCTTTGCCATCGCATCGCCGAGCGCCTCGCGCAGCGGCTCCAGAAGCTCGCGCGGACAGGCGACGTCGACCGACATTCCGTCCGTCATCTCGACCATCTCTCCGAGCTCGGCGACGAAGCTCTCGATCGCGGCACGCGTGATGCCCGCACGAAGAAACGGCACCAGCGCCGTCGCGACATGGCTGGATATCGTGAGGCGCGCGCTGTCGATGCCGGCCCGCAATTCACCTGCTAGTCGATCCGCAAGCCCCGACGAGTAGTGCCGCATCGCCTCTTCGAGCCGCCGCTCGAAATCGACCGACAGTACGGCCGCCTGCGTGTCCACCTCCTGGCGCTCGAGAACGCGGCCCGCGGCGACGCCTTTCTGGTAGGCCTCCTCGATCCGCATCGCCACCGTATCCACCTCCGGCATAGCCGCCGCTACGGCCGCGTACTCTTCGGGCAACGGAATGGCCTGCGGCGGCGGAGCCGGCTCGTCGCCGGTCGGAAACTCCTTCAGGAAGTGGTGGATCGGCCGCGCCATCACGCGCCTTTCGCCGGCTGCATCCAGCCCTTGAGAACCTTCGAGACCTCAGCCGAATCCGCTTCGACGATGGCCTCGAGCTTCTCACGCATGGCAATGCTCTTCTTGCGCCGTGCCGATTCGGCAGGCGATCCGGCCATAAGCGCCCCAGTCGCGGCAGTATCATGCCCGATGGCGAGGCCGGCACCGGTCGCGCCCGGCGATGGCAGCGTGGCGCCTGGCCCAGCAGCTGACCCGGCCCCCAGCGCCGCGACTGGCGCAGCCGTCGACTCGAGCGCCATTGGCGGCGGCGCCTGCTCGCTGAGCATCCGCGTCACGGGTCGCAACCCGAACCACAACACCAGGAACACGACGCCGAGCATCGCGAGTGCGTTCATCGCGGTGCCGGTGTTCATCACGAGATAGTCGCGCAATCCAGGCCCCGACACCGGCGACAGCGCGCCTTCACCTGCCGCGAAGTCTACCGCGACGATCTCGACCTGATCCTCGCGCTCCGCGCTGACACCGGTCGCCGCCGAGACCAGTCGCTTGAGGTCGGCGAGGCGCGCATCGACGGCGGCCGGCGTCGCCTCGCTGCCGAGCGAATCCATCAGGTGCTTGCGGTTGACGACGACAGCAAGCGCGAGACGCTGGAGGCGATAACCCTCGCGCACCGTCTGCGTGGTGCGCGTATTGACCTCGTAGTTGACCAGCTCCTCGCGTCGATCCTCGCGCTGGCGGCGCTTCTCGCCGTCGGGCTGCGTCGCTTCCTCCTTCGGCAGATTCGCGACCACGCCGACGGCCGGCTTGCCGCCGCTGTCCTCCGACTGGCCCGACTGCTTGACGGTCCTGATCGAGCGTTCGATGCGGGATTTCGGATCGTAGACAGTCTCCGCGACCTGCTGACGGTCGACGTCGAGGCGCACCGTGGCGCTGATCTGGTAGTTGCCGGCACCGAGAATGGCGACGAGCGTGCGGCTGGCCCGACGTTCCATCTCGACCGCCATCGCCTTCTCCATCTCGGCATGCTTGTGCGAGCCGAGACCGAGCTCATCGCCACCGGCGGCCAGCAGTCGTCCGTCGGTTCCGGCGACGCTCACCTGCTCGATCTTCATGCCGGGCACCGCGGCCGCAACGATGTGTCGGACGGCCTGAGCGGACGAGTTCTGCCAGCGCTCCTCGGTCCTCAGCAGCACCGACGCCGACGGATCGCGCCGCTCCCGACGGAAAGAACCGGGGTCCGCCAGCACGAGATGGACTCGGGCGGCGGCAACGCCGTCGAGCGTCTGGATCGTGCGCGCGATCTCGCCCTCGAGCGCCCGGACGCGCGTCACCTCCTGCATGAAGGAGGTCAGCCCGATGGAGCCCATCTGGTCGAACAGCTCGTAGCCGGCGCGCGAGCTGGTCGGCAATCCCTTCTGCGCCAGCAGCGCCCGCGCCCGCGCCGTCTGGCCGAATGGCACCGTGACGGTGTTACGCTGCTCGTTGACATCGAACCGAATGCCAGCCTCGGCGAGCGCACTGGCGATCCGGCTCACGTCCTGGGCAGTGAGGCCGGTGTAGAGCGGCTGCATCGCCGGCCGGCCGAGATAGACGGCTGCCGTCCCGACGGCTGCAAGGACGGTGAGTCCCACCAAGCCGAGCAGCACGAGGCGGCGCGTTCCCAGCGCCACGAAGCCCGCCAATAGCCGGGAGATTTGTTCGTTGCTCGGCATCACCACACTTGCGCAATTGATATGGCTCGAAGCGTAACCATCGGCCAGCAACCTTGCGCGAAGTTGTCGGGAGACGCCCGCTATGCGTTGAGCGCGACGCCGTGGCCCGGCTGCACTCACCATCCAGGGGGTACGACGACGCACAAAAAAACGCGGGCCCCCGGAAGGAGGCCCGCGCTATTCTTATCTTGCCTGGCCTTAGCGGAACAGCGAGAGGATCGACTGGCCGTTGGCGTTGGCGATCGACAGCGCCTGGATGCCGAGCTGCTGCTGAACCTGCAGCGCCTGGAGGCGGGTCGATTCGGCGTTCATGTCGGCGTCGACGAGCGTCGAGATCGAGCGATCGAGGGCGTCCATCAGGCTCGAGACGAAGTCCTTCTGGATGTCGATGCGCTTCTTGGTCGAGCCCATGATCGTCGCGGCGGCCGTCATCTCGGTCAGCGCGGCGTCGACGGCCTGGATGTAGTCGTCCATGTCGTCATCGGTGGCGTTCGTGATGTCGATCTCAGCGGTCGTGGCCGTGTCGGGATCGTAGTTCACGATCACGATGGTGCCGGCCGCGTCGATCGAGCCGCGAGCAACGCCTGCCGTATCGGCATCATCGCGCGTGAAGCGGGCCGAGCCGAGGATGCCGAGCTGATCTTCGGTCGCCGAGCCGCTGTCGTTGACCGCAGGGGCCGTGCCGTCGGTGTTGGCGTTGAGGAGGAAGAAGCTCTCGACGTCGACGGTCATCGTGCCGACCGCGACTTCCGAGCCGTTCGCACCCGAAGAGCGCGCAAACGAGGAGACGATCGTCTCTTCGGCGTTGTACGAGGTGCCCTCGAGATCGACGCCCAGCCAGTTCTCACCGGCGATCGAGGCCGACTTGGCAATCGTGCGGAGCTGGTTCTGCAGCTCGTCGATTTCCGTCTGGATGTCTGCCTTGTTGACGCCCGGCTGCTTCGCGGCGACGAGCAGCTTGCCCATCTCCTTCACGACCTCGATCGAGGCGTTCATGCCGGTGTAGGCCGTGTCCATCATCGCCGCGCCAATTCCGAGCGCGTCATTGACCGCCGAGAGCGACTTGTTGTCGGCGCGCATGGTGGTCGCCATCGACCAGTAGGCGGCGCTGTCCTGAGCGCTCGCAACCCGCAGGCCGGTCGAGATCCGGTTCTGAGTCGTCGTGAGGTTCTTGTTGATGTTGTTGAGGCTCTGCAGCGCGGTCTGCGCAGCGAAGTTGGTATTGATGCTGTTGGCCATTCGTATGCCCCGTAAGGAGATGCGTGATCTGGGACATACCGGGTTGTCCGGTATAGCGGATCGGCATCATGCCCCCGGCGTACATCCCTACTCTGGGATGGCCCCCCCGGTCCGCTATCAACACGACTTATATCGATGAGGTACTAAACCTCAGTTAACTTTGTTCGCTCAATTAGCCAATCGTTATCTGCATCGTCCTAGGAATTTTTTCTTCCTGTTACCCGAACGACCTCACCAATCCGCCGACGAGCAGATTCCAGCCGTCGATGAGAACGAAGAAGAGAATCTTGAATGGCAGAGAGATCGCGGTCGGCGGCAACATCATCATGCCCATCGACATCACGAGCGTCGCGACGATGAGGTCGATGACGAGGAATGGCAGGATGATGAGAAAGCCGATCTCGAATCCGCGGCGCAGCTCCGAGATCATGAAGGCGGGAACGAGAACGCGCATGTCGACCTCGGCCTGAGGACGCGGCGCCTCGCCCGGCCGGCCCGGCTCCTGCACTGCGCGGCGCTGCGCAATGCCCTCGAACAGCGCGATGTCCTTCTCGCGCACGTTGGCCTGCATGAACTCGCGTAGCGGCGTCGCAATCCGCCTGTAAGCCTCCTGCTCGTCGATCTTGTTCTCGATCAGCGGCTGCACGCCATCATTCCACATGCGATCGAAGACGGGCGCCATCACGAACGCGGTCATGAACAGGGCGAGGCTGATCAGCACGATATTGGCCGGCGTCGACGGCAGACCGATGCCCGAGCGGAGGAACGACAAGGCGATGATGAAGCGCGTGAAGCACGTCACGGTCACCAGGATGCCCGGCGCGATCGAGAGCACCGTGAGGAGGGTGATGAGCTGGAGGATGCGCCCGCTGGTGGCGCCCTGCCCCTCGGGGATGAGGTCGCGCAAGTTGATCGTCTGCGCGAGCGCGTCAGCCGGCACCAGCAGCGCCAGCAGCGCCAGGAGGGCGACGAGACGCCTCATTCCACCACCAGCGACCGCAGAACGACGCCGCGGATGCGTCCCTTGCTGCGCTTCTGCACGATTTCGGAGAGATCTTCGCGCAGGTACTCGAGCCCGGAAGCGGTCTCCACGTGCGTCAGCGGCACCGTGCGCAGGAACGTCATCATGTCCTCGGTGACGGCCTTCAAGAGCGGTGTCTGGTCCTCCTTGCCTTCCGATGGCTCGATGACGACGCCGAGCTCGACGCGCGCCCAGGCCTTCTGCGTACCGGCAAGCGTGATCAGGATGGGGTCGACGTTCACGACGTTTTCCTTCGGCACATCCTCGGAACGCTTGCCGGGCGCCTTGGCAGGGTGAGCTGCGTCGCCCGATTTGGCCGCCGCACCCTGCTGCTTGGCGTTGCCCGCAACGGCCGCCTCCTTGCCGTGATTGGCTGGTGCGCCGGCGTTGAGGAAAGTCATGCTGAAGCCGGCGCCGGCCCCCGCACCGATCACGGCGAGCAGCAGCATGACAACGATGAAGCCGCCCTTGCTGCCCCCCGCGCTCTTGACCTCTTTCTCGTCGGCCATCGCCCCGCTCCCAATGCCTAGAAGGGGCTGATGATGTCGAGGATTTGGTGACCCCAGGCGGGTTGCTGCACCTCCATGCTGCGCCCGCGGCCGCCGTACGATATACGCGCCTCTGCGATTCGCTCGTAGGGGATGGTGTTGTCGGCCTTGATGTCGGCGACATTGACGACACCAGTGAACGTCAGGATGCGCAGCTCGTAGTTGACGCGCACCTCCTGCGATCCCTGGATCAGCAGATGGCCGTTCGGCATGACATCGGCGACCACCGCCGCGAGCCTGAGATCGATGCTCTCCGAGCGCTCGATCTCGCCCTTGCCCTCGGAGGCCGTATTCGACTTGAGCGCCGTGGTGCCGGACGCCTTGCCCTCGGACGCCGTCTTGCCCCACGCGATCGACTGCGCGACATCGAAGCCGAGACCGTGATCGGAATCACGTGACCGCTTCGAGCGATTGTCGAGCGTAGCCTTGTCCTTGATCGAGATGGTCACCGTCAGGATGTCGCCGAGCCTGCGCGCGCGGCGATCGCGAAAGAGATCGGCGCCGCGGTGATTCCACAGCGACGTGCTGTAGTGCGGCGGTTGGCCGGGGATGGCGGACGTCTGGATCCTGGAGTAGCCCTGCGGAGTCGGCGGCGGCGTGATGCCGGCCCCGACCGGGCTGAGAGTCGGTTCCTTGACGACGTTCATGGGCTTCGCCGAGCAGCCGACCGCGATCGTCGCGATCGTCGCCAGCACCAGCATTCGCGCACGCCAGAGCCGCTCGATGGCGGCACGCCCGCGACTACGCGGGCTTGGGCTTTTCGGGATCGCCGACTTGATCGCGGTCACGACCGTCCTCCCGGATCCGATTTGCGCGAGGCCCCCATGAGGATCATGGCGAGACGGGCCGCCTTGTCCGAGGGCATGTCGTTGAGGATCTGGCTGGCGACGCGGGGCGCGAGCTTGCTCAGGATCGCGGCCGCGGTGCTCTCCTCGATCTTCGCGAGCTGCTCCGAGGCCGCCTCGGGCCGCATGCCGGAATAGATCGTCACAAGCTGGTCGCTGGTGCGCCTCGCGAAGTCCTCGCGCCGCGCGACCCATTCCTTGAGCTCGGCGATGCGCTCGTCGATCTTCACGAGGCGCTCATCGAGGACCTTGCCGAGCGCCTTCAGCTCCGCCGCCTGATGAGCGAAGCGCGCTTCGCGTGCCGGCTCGAGAACCGCCTGGCAGTATTGATCCGCCGCCGCGCTCGAACGCGCGATCTCGGGCGTCACGCGCTTGACCTCAGGCGGCATGACCACGACCGGCTGCGCGGGCTGAGACCGCGGCGCCGGCTTCGGCAGCCCCTTCTGCGCCGCCTTCGGCTGCTCTTTCCCCTGCGGCGTCTGTGCCGCCGCAGTATCCGGCACGGCATACGTTAGCAGCGCCGCGATCATCGCCGCTCCAATTCCCCGCCGCCCGCGCCCGTCCATCGCCTGCGTCTCCATCCTGCCCACCTACTGCACCACGAGTTCCGCCTGCAGCGCGCCCGACGACTTGATCGCCTGCAGGATCGCGATGATGCCGAGCGGCTTCAGGCCCATCCGGTTGAGACCGGTCACCAGGCTCTGCAGATCGACGCCCTCGATGACCGCGAAGTTGCCGTTCTCTTGGTGCGCCGAGACCTCGGTCTGCGACGTCACGACCGTCTGTCCCTTCGAGAACGGCGCCGGCTGCGACACCGACGGTGTCTCGGTCACGCGCACCGTCAGATTGCCGTGAGTGACGGCGACGCGGCTCACCTTGACGTTGCGGCTGATCACGATGGTGCCGGTGCGCTCGTCGATGATGATGCGTGCCGGCACGTCGGGCGACACAGTGAGCTGTCCGATCGCCGCGAGGAAGCGGGCGGGGCTCGTGCCCTTCGGCACTTCGATCGCCAGCGAGCTCGGACCGTTCTCGCGCGCCAGCCGGCGACTGGCTGTCCGCAGGGTATAGGCGTTGATCGCGTCGACGATGGCAACGGCGGTGCCGAAATCGGGGTTCTTCAGCTCGAGGTGCATCGTACGCGAATCGGCGAGCAGATCGGGCGCATCGCGCTCGACGAGCGCGCCGCCGGTGATCCGTGCGGCCGTCGGCACACCGTTGGTCAGCGTCTCGTTCTGCCCCTTCGCCTGGAAGCCGGCGACGACCACCGAGCCCTGCGCGACCGCATAGACGTTGTTGTCGGGGCCCTGCAGCGGCGTCATCACCAGCGTGCCGCCGGCGAGAGAGGTTGCATCTGCGAGCGAGGTCACGGTGACGTCGATGCGGTTGCCGCCGACCGCGAACGCCGGGAGCTCCGCGGTGACCATGACCGCGGCGACGTTGCGGGTGCGCATGTCGGTGCCGCGCACGCTGACACCGAGACGCTCGAGCATCGAATGCATGGACTGCTCGGTGAACGGCGCGTTGCGCAGGCTGTCGCCGGACCCCTTGAGACCGGAGACTAGGCCGTAGCCGACGAGTTGGTTGGGCCTGAGACCACGCACCGACGTGATGTCCTTGATGCGCGCCTCGGCAAGCGCGTCGCCGATCAGCGGTACCAGGCAGAGCAGGGCGGCAATGAGAGCGCGCATCATGGCTGTTTCTCCGCCACCTGCACGCGGCCATCGGCCTGAACGATTCCCCGGACTGTCACGCCTGTGTCGGCGTTCTTCACGCTCACCATGTTGCCGAGCACACCCGGCTGGATAGCGAACCCGCTCGCCTCGATGCTGAGGCCACCCATCGTGAACACGATGGAAACGCGCTCGCCTTCCTTGAACAGGTAAGGCTCCCGGATCGCATTGATCGGAATAGCGTGGCCGGCGGGAAGTACGCGGCGCGCCACCTTTCCGACCACCGCCTCGCGCGACGTGTGATAGGCAGGCAACTGGCTGGCGCTCGGAAAGAAGCGCTGCTCGGTCAGCATATCCTCCGACAGCACGTCCCCCTGATAGAGGGTCGACGTCGGGACGGGCATCAATACGCCACCACCGCTCTGAGCTACGGCGGCTCCGGCAGTGGCAACCATCAGCCCCGCTGCGATGATCCGCAGAATCCGTCGCATCGCCCCCTCGATCAAATCATTGCACGCTCGGCACCGCCGCGCGGTCGCTAGCGGATGCCCTTGGTGATGACGCCCATCATGTCGTCCGAGGCCTGGATGATCTTCGAGTTCATCTCGTAGGCGCGCTGTGCCGAGATCAGCTCGGTGATCTCCTTCACGGGATCGACGTTCGATGATTCGAGATAGCCCTGCTTGATCCGTCCGAGGCCATTCTCGCCAGCGATGCCGACCACGGCCGCGCCCGATGCCTGCGTCTCGCGCCAGAGGTTGCCGCCGAGCGGCTCGAGGCCAACCTCGTTGACGAAGCTCGCGACGGAAATCTGCCCGAGCCGGCGCTGCTGGGTCTCGCCGGGCATCGTGGCGAAGACCTCGCCGACCTCGTTCACCGTGATCAGCGTCGCCTCCGGCGGCACCGTCATCTCCGGCTGCACTCGATAGCCTTCCGCCGTCACGACGCGCCCGTTCTGATCCTTGTTGAAGGCAGCGGCGCGTGTGTAGAGCGTCTCGCCCTCGGGGCCGAGCACGCGGAAGAACCCGCGTCCCATCATCGCCATATCGAACGTATTGCCGGTCTGCGTCAGCGCGCCCTGCTGGTGAAGATTGCGGATCGCCGCCGCCCGCACGCCGAGCCCGACGCGTGCACCTTCGGGGACGAGCTCGGCGCTGCCGCCGTTGGTCGGCGTCCCCGCCGCCAGCTCGGTCTGATAGAGAAGGTCCACGAACTCCGCCCGCGAGCGCTTGAAGCTCGTCGTATTGATGTTGGCGACGTTGTGGGCGATCACCTCGACGTTGAGCGCCTGCGCCGACATACCGGTGGCAGCGATGGAAAGTGCGCGCATTACCTGATCCCCCGATCCGTCAGATCGCCATCCGGCTGATTTCCTGGTAGGCGGAAACAACCTTGTCGCGCACCGCGATCACCGCCTGCAGGCTTTGCTCAGCCGACATCACGTGCTCGACGACATCCTGCAGCGACGCCGTCCCCTTGACGCCACCGATCGACACGGCCTCGGCCTGCTTGAGCTTGTCGCTGAACTCGGTGATTGCCACGCCGAGCATGGAAGCGAAATCGCCGCCGTCGCCGATCTTGCCGACGCCCTTCGTCAGCGGCGAAGCGGGAGACACGCCACCGACCGGCGGCGTCAGCCCTTCCTTGAAACCAACCCCTGAAATCGCATCCAGCATCATCTGCCTTTCAACAGGTCGATCAGGTCGCCGATCATCTCGCGCGCCTGCCGCACCACCTGGAGGTTCGCCTCGTAGGAACGATGCGCCTCACGCATATCCGAAAGCTCGATCAGCGGATTGACGTTCGACAGCTTGACGTAGCCATTCTCATCGGCCGCCGGATGACCCGGATTGTGCTGGGCGGGAAACGGCGTCTTGTCGACACCGATCGCGCCAGCACGAACCGTGTGAGCACCGGTCGCACGATCCAGCTCCTGAGTGAACGAGATCGTCTTGCGCGCGTAAGGGTCGCCGCCGACCACAGTCGACGTCGCGCTGGCGTTGGCCAGGTTCTCCGAGACGACGCGGATACGCGTCGACTGAGCCCTGAGACCCGACGTCGAGGCGATCAACGCGGCTTTCAGGTCATCGGCCATGCGCTACCCCTTGACGCTCGACAACAGCATCCGATGGAATGCGGCCACCACCCCTG
>VFQN01006351.1_pt1 | contig 13564 bp, 22 predicted proteins | sample 3512371 | NCBI WGS metagenome assembly VFQN01 (sample SAMN10412370, study PRJNA504923) | tailings metagenome | isolation source: Replicate 2 from Balatoc abandoned mine | place: Philippines: Itogon, Benguet | collected 2017-08-28
GGCTGCGGGGTGTGGGTTAGGGCAGGGCAGGGGGAGCAGCATTGCCTCCATGTCGCACAGGGACTGGGCTGCGGGGTGTGGGTTAGGGCGGGGCAGGGGGAGCGGCCGCGGGGTATCATGCAACATGGGCAGCACACAGTAGGGAGGAGCCTTCAGGTCATCTATGAGCATGCAACACCCTGAGCATATGCGGTTGGCTGTTGGTAGCGCAGGAGAGCCACGCGCACCCCACTGCACCCCGCACCCTGCAGCACAGCCCCTCCCCACCTGCGTCCGGCCCCGCGTTGAGGCACGTTAGGGGCGCCAGGGGCACCGCGTGGCGCTCAGCCTCCAGGGCGTCGTCGGGGGGAGAGCCAGGGCCGCCGCCGCCGCCACCGTCGCCGCCGCTGCCATCTGCAGCCGTACGCGCAGCTGCCGGCAGCTCCTCTCCCGCACCCACCACACCCACGGCACCCGCTGCCGACTTTCTGGCTTCTGCGCCCACGTGTGTTGCAGTTGCCATGAAGGCAGCTGCCCGCTCCTCCAGGGCCCCGCGTGCCGCCCCCGGGCTGAACCACACCTCCACACGGAAGCGGGCGGGGCTGTGCAGGGGCACCTGGGAGAGGGCGGGGAACGTGCAGTTGCAGGTAAGGGGGAATGCAACTTGCTGTAACCAGAAGGCTTGTGAAGCTACGCCTCCTCAGGGAGGCAAGGCTGTTAGGCAGGAGCCGGCTTGTGCAGGGCTGTGCACGGGCAGCTACATCAGGGTGCCATGGGAGGCGCGGAAATGGAGATCCATGGGGATGTCAAGTGCCGTCACCCGAGGGCTATAGAGTACAGAATGCCAAGCCTGTTGCACAAGAGCCGGTGTTGGTTTGCAGGCGTCATGGCAGCACGAGCCTGCCGTACCCGTCCTGTATCCCGCTTTTTCGAAACGACACGGCGCTCCTAACCCAGCCACTCACGTGCTTGTTCTCAAACATGCGCAGCACGATCTGTGTCATGTAGTCGTACTCGGGGATGGAGTCCAACAGCGCAGCGCCCGCACAGCCCAACATGCCAGCCGCCGGCGGCCCACTGCCCATGCTGCCGCCTCCGCCGCCGCCGTTCACCTCCGCCGCCACGGCGGCGGCGAAGGCAGCGGCGTCCAGCGCAGCGGCGGCGGCGCTGGGCGCTGACGCCAGGGACGACTGGCGGCTGGCGGCCGGGGGCGTTATGCCGCCGCCGCCGCCGGCGGATGTTGCTGACTTGTGTGCCGCGCTCCGCAGGTGGCAGTAGCGCAGCGTGTTGGCGAGGGCGTGGATGTGGCTCTCTGCGTTTCCAATGAGACGTCCAATCAGACATTGCACCAGGGTTAGAAAGGAGGTGTGTGGGAGGGACCACGGAGCACCGCGTCTGCGTGTGCCGTCTGCATGCACCGTATTCCTGTCCGTGAAGCTCAGTGACTAAGCAGCATTCTTCAAGCCTACTCCCAAGGGGATTGTGAGCCCGCTCACCCTAAACACCCCACCCACGACCCACCTGACGTGAAGTACACGCGCGTGCGCACGTGTCTTAGCGGGCTGTTGATGTCAGTGGCGTAGGTGGGGCACAGCCGGTGCAGCGCCTGCCTCGCAACCTCCTCATCCTCCGCGCCCACGCCTGCCACCTCATCCTCCTCTCCGCCGCCGCCGGCCTCCTCCCCGGCGGGACCGCAGCCTGCCTCCGCCGGACCCTCCGCCGGACCCTCCACTACCTCCGCCGCCTCCTCAGCTGCATCCGAAGCGCCTTCCCCGTCACCTGCACCACCAATGGTGATTGGCGTAGCGCCATGTGGCTTAGCCGCAGCTGCTGCTTGCTCCTCCTGATGCTGCAGCGGGCCTGCACCCGCGGTGGCGGCAGCTGGCGGCGGTACGGCTGCTGGCTCGCTGCCGTCGTCGGCGGCGACGCTGGCCAGTAGCGCCGCCATTGCCTCCGCCACCCCTTCGTCCGCCTCCACCGCTCCCGCGTTCAGCGGCACATGCACGCCGCCGCCGCCGCCGTCATCTGCACCGACAGCAGCGCCCTCCCTTGCAGCAGACTCCTCCGCTGCCACTTCCTCCATCGCCTCCCACAGCTCTGGCTGGTGCGACCCACCCGCTGCGCCCCCCGCCGCCGCCGCGGCCTCTGCTGACGTCACACCGCTGCCGTCCGCCGTCGGGTCTGCGCTGCCAGCCGCAGCCCCCGGTGGAGTTGAGCGCTTGGGTGAGCCGATAGCCTTGCCCCCAAGCACTCCCGCAGCCAGCCCAAACATACCACCAACTCCAATCTCGCCACCGGCACCGCCTCCGCTGCCGCCGCTGCCCCCCGGCCCCGGCCACGCCGCCCTGCCCCCTGTGGGGCTGCGCACCAGCGCCTGCATCTGCTCGTCCTGCAGCGACGCGCTTCCAAACTCTGAGGCAAGGGAGTCCACAAGGGCCTCGGCCTCCGCCGCCAAGGCCCCTGCCGCCGCCAGCGGTGGCGCCAGGGAAGCCGTTTCCACACGCGGCACCTCCGCCGCCGCCGCCACTGCAGCACCTCGAGCGCCGCCGCCGCCGCCGCCGCCCGCTGCTGAAGGCCCCGCTGTCGTACCGCAGACCTCACCGGCGCCACCACCGCCGCCGACGGATGCGGCCCTGGCGGCGGCTGCCGTGGCGCGAAAGGACTCTGGCCGCTGCCGCCATTGGAGCTGCGGGAGGACTTCGGGCTGCTGCACGCGGCCGCCTCGGCCTCCGCCACGGCAACGACAGCGGCTGCGGCAGCAGGCTTGCCGTCAGTTGCATCTGCAGGACCAGCAGCAGCATTCAGCGCTGTTGCGTCCGCTGCTGCCGTGGACGCCAACTGGGTTGCTGCTGGCGGCCGCATGAGCCCGACGCCGCTGTCGCTGGCGCGCAGCAACGGGGGTGGCGGCGGCGGAGCGGCGGCGGCGGCGGCGGTGGTCGTGTGGTGCAACTGGTGATGGTAGTACGCACGTGCGCCGCCGCCGTCGCTGCTGCCTCCGCCGCCAGTGGATTCGGCCAGTCTGGTGGAGCCTGGGGCGGCGGAGTGCATGTGGGGGGTCGGGGGCGCGCCGCCAAAGGACCCCGTGGGGGTGATGGTGCCTGCAGTGCCTGGGGACAAAAAGTACGGTGACCGGTAGCTGTTAGGCACTGACACCCGGTTTAAAGTACACAGTAAGGGTCATTCAATAACTCATGCTTGCTCTCACCCTCCGTTGCCACGCTCTCCTCCCGCGGGGCAGCGGGGGCCGCCACGTGTCGCCTGGTTACACGTGTTTGGGGTGCCTGGCGGCGCCGCTACGCGGCTACGGTCTGCCTGCTGCGGCAGGGGCCTAGGGGCAAGCCGCCAGACACCGTGGTGTCCGCAGCCCAGGCGCCAGCAGGCGCTGCTCCACGTGGGGGCGGGGGCGCCCAGGGCGGGCGAGGTGCAACATGAAAGGAGGCGGACAGTGGCTTCCGAACACGGCAGCAGCACTGGCGGAGTGTCTCTGGCGGCACCACACCTTCCCCCATGCCAGTCCGGAAATGAGTGCTGCGTGGAGGCTCTGTGCCTCGCAGCTGCTGCTGCTGCTGCGGTAGCGGCGGCGGCTGAGGACTGCCCCTGGCTGCGCACACGCCATGGCTGGGATGACCACCAGCCGCCGTCGCTGCCGTTCGTAGGTGCAGCCGCGGTGGGCTGAGGCGTGGCATGCCGTACCGGTACCCCGGCCTGCATTCCCCACACACGGCTTGTGGCCCTGACAGCTTCCCTCCCTGCCTTGGACAAAACAATCAACAAGGTATGTAGTGCAGTATTTCACTGCATCCCCCTCTCCTGGAGATTACGAAACACGAGGGTCGGCATCGGCTCTCAGCAGCAGGTGGAACGGGCAGGTGCTTCAGTACACCTGATAACTCGCCTTGGGCAGCTCGAACCCTCCAATGCTGAACCTCTATCCTGATTAAGCATGACCTGGTGGTTGACCACAAGAAGCTACTGCTGAGGGAGGTCTCGGGGCAGTGAAAGGGCTAAGCTTTGGAATCGGGGGCACCTCACAGGGCGCGGGTGGGGCCTACGTTCCGCGCAGGGGAGCTCCCCTGGTTGCGCGCACAGCTTACTACTGACAGCCGCATGGGAGTACCGTATATGTAACAATACAGCAAGTCGCGATTCCACTTATACGAAAAGCCGAATCCACGGGTAACCACTGACTTTCGCGGTGTGGTACCTGGTACCTGCAGAGGCTCCCGGAATCGGTCCTCAGGCCTAGAGCTTTACACCGCATATATGTCAACTGCTTAAATCACTAGGCTGCTTTTTGTCTGCTAGCCGCGCGTCTGAATGGACCAGCAAGCAGCAGCTCTTGGATGCGCTGAAGGATGTCAACGCGGACGTGCAGAAGCTCAACGATCAGGAGCTACAAGCCCTCTGGAACGGCGGGTACAGGACGTCACGCCTGCTGCGTTGTGCCACTGGCGAGGGGCTGAAGGAGGCCGGTCTGCCACCCGCCACGGTGGGCCACCTGCTGGGGCGCCTAGGTGGGTTGGCGCTGGGCACCTGCTCCCGAGCAACCTCAACTGATGACCTCTTACTGTGCCAACGCATAACCTCACTGTTGCATGCCCCTGCAACGCGTGGGACCGGACGTGCTCAGCAGCCGCAGGGCGCGGCGCTGGGGCCACAGGACGAGGTGAGAGGCTTGGGCACTCCCTTGGTCGTGGACTTACCCACGGTGCACGAAAGCCTGTTGGTACCTGGGCGTTGCGCACTGCCATGCCAATGCTGCAAGGGGGGCTGCGGACCTTGCATGCCAGGCTGTTTCCTACAACAGTACAATACGGTATCCCTTGTACTGGAGAAGCAGCGTGCAATGCGTGTTTGGGGAGGGGCACCGGTGTAGCACATCGCTCACCCCCGTTGCCGAGCAGACAATGATTCGAAGGCCTGCAGCGCACCAGCAGACGCCATGCGCAGATGTAACTGCTGTGCTTCACGTAATTCATGACCACAATTCCATACCTAAAAAAGCAATCCTCCTTTTATACCGGGTGAATGCCCAAGACGACATGTGCAGGATGCAGTGCTCAACACTCCTGCCACGCTGTCCGCCCTGTGCCGTAGTGGGCGATACAACACGAGTGTTTCTGCAAGCGCACCTCGAGCCCTTTGATGGGAGGACGCTGTGGGAGGGCGCAGACGTGCTCAGGCAGCTGCTGGCGGGCGACAGCGGGGTGCCTCTGGCCCTGGAGCCCGCAGACGTGCTCGCGCTGATCATGCAGGACGACCGGCTGAGGGGGCGGCTGGTGTCCACGGCTGACGTGCCCGAGGTAGGTACGGACGAGGTGCGAGTGTGGTCACGAGCGGCCATCGTCATGTGCAGCGTGCCTTGTGGCCGGTGGGGCACGCGGGTGGAAGCTGGGGGAAGGACTGGGATGCAGCACGCTGTGTTGGTCGATTTGGCGGTTTTGCATAGGGGCCATGTGCATCATTTCGTACCGGTACCTGTGCACTAGGTCACGTGAGGAGGAGCGGCAGCTACCGTGGCGCACCCCTGCTCAGGCCCCGTCCCGCCCCTCAGCCCCCTGCCCCGTAGACGAGCCCCCTGCCCCACACGTCAAGCCCCCTGCGCCCCCTGCCCCGCCCCCCAAAGCCCCCTGCTCCACCCTGCCCCTCAAGCCCCCTGCGCCTCCTGCCCCGCCCTGCCCCCCGCCGCGCAGGCTGCCAACGCACGTGACCTGTGCTGCCACGTGCGGTCTGTCATGATGTACCGTCATGATGCACACACCACCACGGGTCCGGCATCGGCCGTCTACACAGCGTTCAACACCTACAGGGCGGTGGAGGCGACACTGATGCTGCTGGCAGAGCGCATGGGCTATTTCGGCATGCGGATGAATCGCCGTTCCGCGGCGACGGGTGCAACGGGTGAGTGTGTGTTAGCATTAAAATCGACCGCAGTTATGCGGCAACGGGTGCAACGGGTGAGTGTGTATTAGCATTAGGATGGACCACCGTACTACGGCAACGGGCGCAACGGGTGTATGATCCAGTGTTGCACTTTGGGCAAGAGCCGGGGGTCCATAACCGGACCGAGTCACAGCGATCGCCTCTTGGGCCTCAGGCACGAGCCGGGAGGGCTCCAAACACGGGGCAACGCCCGGACAGCACACGCGGGGGTCTCCTCACCTAGGGCAAACCGCAGCCCCAAGACGGCACACGCAAGAGGGCAGTGTGTAGCAGAGCCAAGTTGGACCGCATACCGTCACACGGCCGACGCATGCCGTGCAACGGGTATGCGTGTGTCTTAACAGCTGGTGTATGGGCATGATGGACGGAGGTGGCCTTGGATACGACCCGCAGGGTGTGTGGGACAGCTGTGTATTGCAGACAAGTACCAGTGGGGTGAGACCTATCTGGCCGGGGTGATTTGGACCCCGGAATGACTAGGGCCTGAGGCGATATGGGTCAACCTGTGACTCGCTACCATTATTAAAAGCAAGTTACGGAACACGAGGGCTGACTCGACAATAAGCCAGCTGGTGATTCACCTGGAGCGACGGTCCCGCCGGGGTTTCGGCAGGCAAGTACCATTGGGACGAGACCTACCTGGCCGTTGTCACGTAGTGGATGCACAGTGGGGTAGGGTACGCAACCTGTGCTACCTTCAGCTACAGCCGTGTCATAATACACAAATATAAATTTAAAAGTATATGTACATGATAAAGACAATATTCTGTACTGTTGGCAACCCCAGGACGGCGACTGCTTCCCGACTTCTGCTGCTGGGTCAGGGGCGCCCTGCTGTTCAAGGGCGAGGAGGTGGCTGAGGGCGAGTTTGAGACTGCGGTGCTGAAGCTGACGGCCAAGATATGCGACGTGTGGGCGCCGGGGATGATGCCGGGGGTGGCGCCCCCCTGCATGCTGGCCTACGCGGCCGCGGGCACCACCATACAGGTGAGCAGCTGGTATGGTGCCAAACTACATGCACACCTTGGTGCCGCAGCTGCTAATACACACGCCCCCTAAAGCCCTAACACACACCTGCCATCCGCCATTTCAGGTGGGCAACTGGTGTCAAACACATACACACTGTGCACGGGTCATGCATCCAGAATCCAGCAAAAGCATCCCTCGCTTTGTTGTCACCGCAACTCCCGAAAGCGCTGCCCTGTGCGTTCCGGTACCACTGGTTTCAGTCCTGTACCAGGCACGTGTCGCCAGCAAAGTTTGTAACTAGTAGCCTCAGCGGAAGTAGTCTCAAAAATGTATTTGAAACCGCCATGGCTTCTGGCGGCATCGCTGCACCTAGTACCTAGTTGCGCTGTAGACGCTTTACTGTTCCCACAACTGCCGTGCATGCATTGCTAGCACACCACGCCACGACGCACTCCTGGCCCAACCAAGACCAGAATCTGTGGAGTGTGCGTATGACGGGCCCTTGCCAATTTCCTACCCCTCCCCCTCCCTCCACAGTTCTTCTGCATCCGGAAAGACACGTGGGTGTAGCAGGATGCGGTGAGGGGATATACAACGCTTGTATCAGGCAAAGTTAAGAGGACTAGACCGCGATGGCATCTGCGGTTATTAGACACGTGGGTGTGGCATGGGGTGCGGATCAACGGCCGGCAGCAGGGGCCGGGGGTTGCCCTGCCTGCCAGCGTCGGTGCATCCCGTGGAGCCTTGCGCCGGCGCCCTGCACAACGATTTGCTGTGTTGCAATTTCCACGGTAGCATCCTGTCTGCATGCATGTTCCTAGTTGCTTGCAAACCCACACAAGGATGGCAAACAAGGTGGACCGACGATGCCCCAGCAAGGACGCTCGTACTCCCGTTGTGCTCAAGTTCACTTGGCGCGGTGTAGCCTGCCATTGCAAGTAAACGCCCCCGTGTTGCTACCGCTATGCCAACCGACCCCGCCCGCCCGCCCGTACCTGTGTTGCTTGCCCCCTTGCCTGCCCCCTTGCCCCAGGGACGGCACGCCGCACGCACAGCCCACGAGCAACAGGCTGGACCTCCGCATGCCGTACGACCGTGCCGAGGTCCTCACGGCCGCCCTCAACGTATGGCGGCTGCTGGCTGGGTATGGCTACGCCGAGGCAGCACCGTCCGTGCCCCTGCCCATCGCACAGCACAGGGGGGCGCCTCCAGGCAGCGGATCAAACGTCATCCCGATGGCCGGTACGTCACCTGCCTGTACATGCCGTACTTTGCACGTACGTAGTCTGTAGGCGTGCGGTAAGCTGTAACCATTGGGCTGATGAGGCTGTGTGTAAGCAGCCCACGCAGCAGGGGGATGCCCACGTACACACCCATTTGGGTTCCTGCTGCAACAAGCGTACCATACCAAACTGGTACCCCCGGTGGGCGCCCGGCCGATCCGGCCCTTCATGGGTGCACGGGATGCACGGTGTGCGCCATGCTGTGCGTGGTGCCTTGCTGACCAGGTAGACTGGTAGCACAGGCTGGCGGCGTACCGTACCACCTGCACGCCGTTAATACACATGCACCACTTCCCCGTCAATACACTGTACCCTGCTGTGCGTGGTGCCTTGATGACCAGGTAGACTGGTAACACGTGTTCACTACACGTGTTTCACCGCGTCACAACTGCAGCAGCACTTTCGCACGATGGTGTTGGCAGGACTAGAAATGGCCTTTATAACGCGACTGTGAACGCCCTTGACCTCCTCAATGTACTCACAGGCTTCATCCGCAAGGCCATCCAGCCCTTTCGGAAGGAGCACGCCGAGTACGCCAGCTTCGAGCTGCTGTGCGAGATGTACGAGCGGGTGTGGGAGGCGGACCCCTCCAGGTGCGCGCGCCAATCTATCTTGAAAGCATCATGATGTATGGTTTGCTGTGTACTTTTGTTTGTTGTGTATTAGTATATTGATGTAGAAGATGTGCGAGATGTACGAGCGGGTGTGGGAGGCGGACCCCTCCAGGTGGGTGCGGAACCATCCAGCAGCACCGCGTGGTCCATGTGGTCAGGGTCCTGTGTATTATCGGGGAAGTGGTGCATGTGTATTAACGGCGTGCAGGTGGTACGGTACGCCGCCAGCCAGGCGTGTTGCGGGACGCCAAGCCCAGCTTGGCGTGACACAGTGTACCTGTAAACGTACTGTGTATCAACGGGGAAGTGATGCATGTGTATCAACGGCGTGCAGGTGTGTGGTGCGACGCCAGGCTGAGCTTGGCGGTAAACTGTGTACCGCGTCAGCAGAACCCATACTTCCTGCCTGCCGGCACATTCGCTCCGACACGCTTGTCTCGCAAGTGCAGGCACACGACCCTAGGGCATCCTATCCTATCGTTGCAACTGTATATGAAGATAATCGCAAGGCTGGGTGACTGGCGGTCAATTGGCTGTGTCGCGATAATGAATAAAAATAAAAAGCAATGGCAAGGCCCGGTGACTGACGGTAACTGGCTGTATGTGTCGGTGGCATGGGACCCCTGCAGGCACGCCATCGTGCAGGCGTGCGACGACGGCGGCCCCCGGCTGCCCACCCTGGACCCGGAGGCGGACGAGTACGTTGTGCACCTGACGCCAGTGGGCGTGCCCTGCCACGGCCCGCCGGAGACGGAGGCCTCCCTCGCACGTGCTGTGCGCGGCGTGCTCCGCGGCCTGGCGGTGCTGCACAGCGCAGGTAGCTATGCATGGGCCACAGCTTGGGTGCCACAGGTGCTAATACACATGCCCCCCTAATACACAGTGAGGTGCGGCGTGCTCCGCGGCCTGGCGGTGCTGCACAGCGCAGGCAAGGTGCCCGAGCTGGCATCGAAGGCACCGGTAGCTGTGCCTCCCCTCCCTTCATGGAAGCCGGTTGGCCCCAGGGCCGTTGTGTGACTTTGAGCGCTGGCATTTGAGTCCTTGTCGTCTACAGTGTTATAAAATGTTTTCAAAATTCTATTTTTATTTTATATTTTGAGTTTGGAGGCATTTGAGCCCTCGTCGTCCGTTTCGTCTTTTTTGTCTTGTTGGTGGCCTGCCTTTTGCGGCCACGGTCGCCAAGGGCCCCGTAGGGCCGCAACGGCTGACAAGGGCGCCACGCCACAGATGGCAACGGCTCGCCCGCCAGGGTACAACGTTGCACGCCGGCACCAGCACCGGCAGTTGCCAAGAGTCGCTGGCTTCCTGCTGCCTTGCCTGCGCACTTTGCCGTGCCACGCAGTTGCAGTGCTGCTGCGCGCAGCTCCTTGGCCAACTCATGTGTCGTACGAGGACGAGCATAGGCCACCGGATGTCTCCTCACCACACGGCGCTGCACTGCGCCCCGTGCACGCAGGCTTCGTGCACCGCCACGACCGGTGCAGCACATCTTTGTGCCACTGCTGCTAGATCACATGTCCCCTATAGCCCTAATACACACCTACCAAGTGCGCCCCCTGCACGCACGCAGGCTTCGTGCACCGCGACGTGCACTGGCGCAACGTCATCCACCTGCCCGCCCAGGTGCGCTGCCTCCTCACTAGGGGCGGCAAATGCGTGACTTCTCCTGGCAAGAGGGGACATTCTGCCTGCCCAGGTGCCCTGGCTGCTCATCGACCTGGAGCACGCCGGCAGGACGCAGCTCAACAGCAGCACATACTGGTGCCGCATCTCCTAATACACACGCCCCCCGAAAGTCCTAATACACACCTACCATCCACCAGGACCGCTGGCTGCTCATCGACCTGGAGCACGCCGGCAGGGAGGGCTGCGACTGCAGGCAGGAGCCTTACCCGCTGCGCTACTGGACACCGCGCACGCTCGAGGCCGACGGCAGGTACGGCACCGTCTGTGCAGCACGTGGCACGTGTGACGCCCGTACCGGTACGAGCCCGAAGGCCCAAGGGCTACCGCAGTGCACGACCAAAGCAGAGGCTACAGTGCGACAGCGGGGCGCCGTGCGGTCGGCCTGCAGAGCGCCACTGCTAGGCGCAGGAGTGCGTGTCTTGCGTGCCTTACGGTCGACCGCCGCCCCCGGTCCACACTTTGGTGCCACAGCTGCTAAGACACACGCTCCCATCTAGCTGTAATGCACACCCACCACGTGCACCCCTTGCACCGTGCAGGTACACTGCCGCCTCCCATGCAGCACATGTTGTTGACACAGCTGCTAGTACACACGCCTCCATGTAGCACTAATACGCACCCACCATGTGCGCGCCGTGCAGGTACACCGCCGCATCCGACCTGCGCATGGTCGCGGAGCAGCTGCTGGAGTCCCTGCCGTTCGCGCTGAGCGGGCAGGGCGAGGACTTGAGGGTTAAGCTGCTGGGTGGCCAGCTGAGCGCAGCGTCTGCCCTGGAGCACCCCTGGCTGTCCGCTTGGTGCTGAGGACCGCCAACGGCACCGCCTGGCAGCCGAGCGGCACCATCGCTGCAGCCGCGGCCACCAACTGTAACGCCGGGCGGCCGAGCGGCACCAGTGATGTGTGTAGATTTGTCGCAAAGCAGGGAGCTGGCGGGCCTGCAGGGGGTAGCGGGACGGCGGCTGGCAAGCCACAAGGGGTCATGGCAGCGGCTGCTGCGGCTCGCTGCTGCAGCGGCGGCCACCAGCAAGGGTGGCGCTGCTGGCGGCCCTGGGGCTGGCGGCGTCCTGCCGCTGTTCAGTGTCGCTGGGATGCGGCCGCAGCGGTGCTGGCAGTAAACGGCCATGTTGCCACACAATGGTGGTTGTTTTCTCTGGTGGAAAGGGTTACATGCATGGAGCTGGGTGCCTGGGTGCCTGCAAGGAACGCACACGGCCATGACACGTACGGGTGGCTTGCCTTCGGTAGGTACAGCACCAGTATCCTGCGTTCGCAGCGTTGTAGCTGTCTCCCTGCATGTGATGGACATTAACCCACATGCAATGTTGCTGGTGTTGGGGCGGTGGTGGTCACATGGAGACGAGCTAGGATGAGGCCTGGGCACCTGGGGGCTGGGGCTCTTCCGGAGGTTGGGCGGGCAGGGGCCCTGCCCTTCGCACTGTTGCGTGTGCAGATGCCTGCCTACCAGTCACAGTGCTCCAGGTGCCTTCTGCTTTGGCCCGAGGTGGCATGTACGGCCGGCATGCATGCAGCCTAATGCCAGCTTCCGACAGCTGCCCAAGTACCCCCTGGAGCGCGGGAAGCGCGCAGGCCTTGGCGGCGGCCAACGCGGTCGTGTCGGCGTTGACCAGCCCCGGGCAGGTGCGCAGCAGCCAGGGGAGGACGTCCAGGTGCCCCCAGCGGACAGCGGCGGTGCCGGGGTCCTCGGCGCGGTGTGTCTCGAGGTACACGTGCCTGACGTAGAAGGATGAGGTGAGGTGCTGTGGGTTCAGGCGGGACTGCAGCAGCAGGGCCAACAGCAGGGCCAGGTTGGCCACGCAGCCCATCCTTGCCGCCGCGTGGGACATTAGCATCAAGAGTGTATCGAGTGGGACGGCCTTGGCCGCCGTTGTGTACGGCACTTGCTGTAGGGCGTACGAGGGCAGCGGCTGGGCTACGGCCGCGGTGGTGTGGTTGATGAGGTGTTTCCAGGCGGCCTTGCAGGTCTGGCGGCCGCTGAGGGCCTTGATATCGGGGTCCAGACGCTTCAAGACGAGCAGGAAAAGCTCGGTGGGGATGTGCGGTCGAGGGTGGAGTGCGCTTGGGCCATGGTATCTGCGGGTAAGGGAGCGGACAGGGCGGCAGGGGCGGGGCTGTGCAAGCCAGACGTTTATGCGCGTCATTGTACATCATCATTTGCCAAGAGCGTATATCAGTACGGAGACCAGGATAAAGAGCACGAGTGGTGACGCAAGGCCGTAGTAGTTGGCCGTAGTAGCAGGGGAGCCCCCTGGACGGCGTGCGGTGCGATCGGTGCCTAATAGCCCAAGGTTATGCTTCCTGTGGGCAACTCGTGTTTGCCTCTTCTAGGCTATGTTACAAGCACCTTGAGCACCCTCGTCTAGGCCTTGACCGGCTTGAGGCAAGCCATTCCCGCGTCGCGCAGCTGTTGTTGCCGCAACCTTTCTCAGCGTGCGCATTCGACTGGTCTAAACGCTGCAATAATAACACGATTTGCAAGGGACATTTGTGGAACAGCTCGCCTTTCAGCGTAACGTTTTCAACAAAGCCGATTCGGACGGTACTACTCTGGCGCATGAAGCAGAGCACGGAAATTGAATGAGGACAGCCATGTGGGCATAAGGCTGCTGGCATAGCACAGTCACAGAGCTCCTGGACCGGCAAATGGACAAGCCACTTCCGTGGACATTGCGCAAGCGGAAGGGCGCAAGCGGACTCTCCAAGCCTTCGGAACCTAACATCAACAACGTAGAACCCCATCAAGGCAATGCCGGCAGCGGTCTAGCCCGTCAGGCGTCTCGCGATGCCAGTCCGCTGCAGCACGCCCCAGCCGGCACATACTTCCCGCCCGAGGTCGTGCGGCTGTGCGCCCAGCGCCTGACCCCCAACGAGGTCTCCTGCACCCTCCGCGCGGTATGCCGCAGCGCCTGAGACACGCTCGCCCCCGACCCCCGCCACTGCACCGCCCAGCTCTCCGCGCCGCTGCCACCCCACGTCGCCGCCTGGTCCCCCGCTGCCCTGCACGGCGCCGTCACGTCCCTGCACCACCTGTCCTTCGTCCGGAAGCTATGCCTCCCCGCCCTCGCGGCCTC
>VFQN01006352.1_pt1 | contig 13562 bp, 19 predicted proteins | sample 3512371 | NCBI WGS metagenome assembly VFQN01 (sample SAMN10412370, study PRJNA504923) | tailings metagenome | isolation source: Replicate 2 from Balatoc abandoned mine | place: Philippines: Itogon, Benguet | collected 2017-08-28
GCCCTCAGCTTTTACTCTCTGGGACACCGAAGGTAAGCACTTTTCAGGTGAGCAAGTTGGGCGCAGTCGCACGGGCTCTGTTTTGCACTGTCGCTGGAGCCGAAGACGGACATGTCAACCCCTCCACCAAGACCAGGTTCCGTCCTACAACGTCACGGCTCTGGTCTTAGACTGGTACATATACGGCATAGTCTGGGCAGGGTTAGAGCCTTCCATGTCAACCCTGACCCTGCCCGGCCCGCACCACCCCCGCCCGCACCTGCGCCGTCGCACCACACACCCGGCCGCTCCGCCGCCATCGCCCTCAGCCCCGCCAGCGACGCCACCACCGCCGCCGCCGCCACCTCCGCCCCGTGCAGCGGCCCGCCGCCACCCATGCCCACATCTCCACCAGCAGCAGCAGCACCAGCACCAGCAGCACCCCCGTCCGTGGCTTCTTGTTGGCTCCGGGCTGAGGAAGGCTGCGATGCAGCAGCCGCGGCTTGCGGCGGGGGGGATGGGGAGGAAGCAGGGGAGGTGTACATTGCCGGCGGCCGCACAGCTACCCAGGCCCTGAGCAGCTGCGCCTGCGCCTTGCCTCCGGGGGGTGACGTCAGCAGCGGGTCGGAGGGCGGCAGGGCGGCTGCGGGCGGGGACATCGGGAAACAGCAGGGGCAGCTCGTACGTCACACAGCGTGGCGCAACAATTAGCGACAGCAAAAGGGTAATCCTATGCGGAGGTGTCGACCTTCACGAGCAATCACTCAGTTGCAGCACTACCCGGGCTGGCAGTGGCCAGCTTGCAATGTAAGACCGCTAGGAATCTCCCCTCACGCCAACATGGCGGTTGGCCAGGTAACCTCGGCCCCACATGCCTAAGCCCACACGCACCTCCTAATAGCTGTAGGGTCCACCTGCTGCTGCCACCGCCGCTGGCGTCGCTGTGGCCTTCTCCGCCGCTCCCTGCCCCGCCAGCGGCCGGCTCTCCGCTAGGGGCAACATGCGCCGCCCCAGCCTTTGAGCCCTCTGTCGCAACAGCGACAGCCCCACCGCAGCTTGCACCCTCCTCCACCAGCTTGTACCGACATCCCTGACACACCAGCACGAGTGGGCCGCTGCTGCTGCTGCTGCCGCCGCCACTGGTGGCAGTTTGGGTAGCAGCGGCTACGGCAGGGGCACTGCCGCCCTTGCGTCCGGAAGCCCCGCCGCGCTGCTGCTGCTGCCGCCTGCTGCCAGATGAGGATGTCTGTTTTTGGTTCATACGAACAGCTGCAGGCGCCCTCACAGCCTCGGCGTACACGGTGCGCCCATCCGCCAGCGTCAGACGGAGCACGTCACCATCAGCCCACGTGCCAGGGGAGATGCCAGCAGCTGACTGACCCTGGACACTGCTGCTGCTGCTGCTGCTGCTGCTGCTGCCACTGTTGCTGATGATGCCACTATCAGTTTCGCGTGAATTGTAGATTTCAGACGCTGGCAGTTCGGCAAGTGGAGGTCTGGATGTGCCCTGCTGCGCAGATGCCGCCAGGGGCCGCAGGAGTTGGACGCCAGGCCATGGCCGGGCGGCACGTGCGGTGGCCCAGGAGCTGTCATATGGTCTCCTGTTTGCACGGAGGTTGTCGCAAGCACCTGCAAGGCGAAACCCAGTTTGGCCAGTGTGCTGCGCTTTGCATGTCCGGTTGCACAGGCGCTGTAACAACTGCATCCCTTATGCTCGCAATGGCATGAGATCTAACTGATATGTATCAGGAACAGGTAATGCCTATTAGCTCAATGGCTCACGGCGCCTAGCAGCGAAGTGTCCCCGCGTGACCCACACAGCATGCCTGCATGGGCAAGCGGGCGCTAAGCTGCCGGCCCAGCAACAAAACCATAGCAAATAACAGTATTTGTCATCATACATCATAATAAACGCATAGCATGCGGCTTTTGATCTAGCGCTTCTTGAAAGCACCCCCTGTTCTCACTTAGACATTTCTAAACAATACAAACACGCCTCTGTCATCTGGTGTAAACGGGACCCCGAAACTCGGTGCTGAGACTCTGCTGACCAGGTCGCGCCAACTTTTGCGGAGTCATGGGGCGGGGCCGCCCGAAGACGGCCTGCGCAGGATGTTCCCTCCTAGCTCCCGCCTAAGTGTGCAAATATAGAACTCAGCCAAGGGGCGTCGACATCCCCAACAGCATTCAGACCAGCTTTGCACGTGCCGGCACCCGCCATCAGCCCGCGCCAGTTCAAGTGCAGCACCAAGTCCCCGTTTTGCAGAACTCTCCCCCGCTTGGGCGAGCTCACTAAGCCCAAATACAGGCAGCCATAACAACCGGCTCAGCCCAACGTGGAGGGAGAACGCGACATACTTTTCAGCTCGCCCCTCAGCTCACCCCTACGTTAACCCACACCAGCTAATACACACCGGCTCGCCGCACCGGGTCACCACACATCGCACCTCCACCTCCACCCCCACACCTGCACCACCACACTAGCACCACCACCATGGCGCTCCACGGCTCCGCCGCCAACGTCATGTACCTGGAAGCCTTTGTGGAGTCCACCGGCGGCCTACCCACCGAACTTCAGCGCATCCTCAACACCATAAAAGCGCTGGACGACAAATGTACCGACATAGCCGCCGAGCTGGCAGCCAACGTGTCCGCACTGCTGGCCATGCCGCCAGCCTGGCAGGCCAACAGCACCGCCCCAGGGCAGGGCCCCGGGCCCTCCCCCGAGTACGACGAGCTGTGTGCTAGGGTGGCGGGCAGCCAGAGGCTGCTGGTGCAGTGGGCGGATGAGAAGGTGCAACTGGCGCAGCAGGTGGGGGCAGGGGCGGGGGAGGAGCTGAGTGCTAGTAGCAAATGCAGCTGGCACAGCAGGTGGGGGAGGGGTGGGGCGAGGAACTGGGTGCTAGTAGGAAGTGTGGCTGGCACAGCAGGTGTGGCTTGACGGGATTGAGGCGGTGGGAAGATTCAGTAGCTTGAGGGAAGGCTGGAGGGGCTGAGGGTTTGGAGGAGTAAGCTACACGAACGGCAGGGGGGCGGGGGCAGGAGGGCGGGGAACACATGGGCGAGGCGGGGGCGGGGGCGGGGCTTGGCGGTGGGCGTGCGTGCACTTAAAGCTGTTGTTTGCTTACGCAGCTCAGCTTGGTACACCTGCACGTGTAGTATAGCAGCACCCGTGGAGCTCGGCAAAGTGGGGGCCCGTAGGTCACGCGAAGAACTCTCGCGCAGGACTGGTACCAAGGCTGCAGCCGTAGCGTTGGCAAAGGGCGTGCATGCTTGTTCAGTTGCGGACGACGCGCACTGCCCATCGCCTCCCTCCTACCGACACGTTCCACTAGTGCCATGCTCCTAATGCACGCTGTATGCGTGTCTCCTCCGCACCCCTCTCCAGGCGCACGACCTGCTGGAGGTGCACGCCCTGGAGCTCGAGCGCGTCACGGACGACCTGGACAAGGAGCTGAGGCGCAACAACCCCGACGCAGGTGGGTGCGGCTCAGGCCGGGTCCGGTCTCGTGCAGCCAGCCCTTCAGCCAAACCCGACGCAGGTGGGTAACCGCGTAGCGGCAAAGTAATCAACCGGAAACGGCCAGCCCGATGCAGGTGGGTTCGCGTCGTGTCGTGTCAGGTCTCGCCTGCTCTTAAGCTCACAGCGCAGCACCGCGTATACGTGGGTAGCCAGGTTTATTTATCGCTTTTGTTGTGCCAACTCACGTCCTCTTCGCTTGCCGGCACGAGCATTCCCGTGGCTCCCTGACGCGTTACACGGTTTCCTCGCCTGCAACGCGTGACCCCGACGCAGGGCTAACCGACTACCTCAACGACTTCGCCATAGACGCCGTCGCGCCCGCCACGGCACGTGGCAAGACCCCCCGCCTCGACGACTTCAACGCAGCGCTACAGCAGGAGCTGCAGGGAGCCGGGGGCAGCTCGCTGGGGGTAGGGGGCTTGGGCATGGGGGCAGGGGTGGGAATGGGGATGCCGGGGCCGGGGGGTATGGGCGCGGGGGGAGCGGGGGCGGGGGCGGTGGGGGCGCCGGCGGGGCTGCCGCCGGTGGCGCCGGCGCCTGCGAAGAAGACGGGCGCTGCGGCCGCTGTTGCGAGCAAGGGCAAGCGGCCGCGGGACGAGGATGGGGGCGGCAGCGTGGTGAAGAAGAAGGCGGCCAGTGTGGCCAACATGCAGCTGACGACGCAGGTGGGTTTAGATGCGTGGCTGGGCCAGGGTCTTGGGACGCAGAGTGGGAAACAGTAAAGCCTGCGGGGAGCATTGCTCTATCGCAAGCTGACGCCTAAATGAGGAGAGCATAGGGATTTCACTAGAAGGGGGGGTGCGGGCGCGTACTGAGATCGGCGAAGCGCTGTTGCCAGCCATTGACGCCAGTTGGTGTTGGTGCCGTGCTGACATGGACGAGTGGGCCGTGTGGATTTGATCGACACCATCCTTATGTGCCTGCTGGTCAGCTGCTGCAGAGCCTGTGTCAAACGAGTTTGTCGTAATGGGTCCTGTACCGTACCTGGGTCAGGCGGCGCCCAGCCTGTGCCGACCGAGTCCGCCACCAGAGGTACCAGTCAGTACTCTTCCTGCGCTAGCTGAGCCCCTGTCACGGCCCCGCACCCCCGCACCCAGCGTTTCCGTTTCCGTGCTTCTCTGACACCTCACACGGTTTCTCGCGTTTCACGCGTACCCCCGCAGCCCTCGGCCTTCGACGACTACGGCGGTCTGGAGGGGGGCGGCATGGCGGGCGGGGGAGGGGGGTACGACGGGGACGGGGCGGCGCCGTCGGAGGCGCCCGTGCCCTTCATGCGGCCGCCGCCTGCGGGTGAGAAGCGGGGGAGGGGGTGCTGCGCTGCGCTGAGCGCGTGTGTATAGAGTGCACCACCCCGGCACGCCGTTGGTGCGGGGATAGGCCGCCGTGGTCAGCAAGTAGCTGTGGCATGGGACGCAGACGCGCGCTGTAGGGAGATGGCTGTGTTGCCTGTAGGCACTCGGCCTGCTACCTATCTTTTGGGGCCAGCACCCTGCTTGGTTGAGTTCGCTACTCACGGCAACGACTGCCTGCTTTCTGGCGTTCCACTGCTTTCTCCTCCTCCGAGATGTGTCTCCTGTCCGGCATCCCTCCCCCAACCCCCCACAGGCTACAAGTCCTCCTCGTCGCGCCCCCAGGCCGCCACCGGGGGCCTGGTGCGGTACCTGTGCGACCACGACATAAAGGAGGACCTGGTGGGCCGGCACGCGGAGCTGTTCTGGCCCGACGACAACCTGTGGTACCTCATAGAGATACAGGTGAGAGGGAGCGGGCAGGGAGGGGGGACAAAATAGGTAAATGGGGAGGTCAGAGGAGATGGTTGGGGGCTTGGAATGTAGCTGGAAGGGTTGGGCATGGGGGTTGAGAAAGGTGTGGGAAGGAAATGAGGCTTTGGGGCAGCTGCAAGGGTGGGTGCCAACGGCAGTGGCGAGTTACACTCAGTCGGCGTGGACCTCAGTGTCCCAGGGTGTGCTGGGCAAGATGTCCGGTGTGAGGTGTGCTAGGTCACGGCTTCTCGCCTAGCTTGGCGCATGGCTGCTGACTCAGCATGCTTTGCATTGGCCCCGACTCGCCCTGCATGCGCCCAGCCTCCGCGAGCGAACCCTCCCGCAAACCCCGCCCGCACCCCCTTCCCCCGTGCCCTATCCCCCTTTGCCCCCTCCCCCCCCAGGAGGTCAGCCCAGCCACCAAGGAGGCCCGTGTGCTGTACTCGACGGGGGACTTCGAGACGCTCAACCTGGAGGAGACGGCGCGGGACATGCACATGGTGCGAGGGGAAGGTCCCTGGGGGCGGGGGCGGGGGTGGGGGCGTGCGTGCAGGGGGCGTGGACGTGTGACCGCGGTAGATGTGCGCAAACACACATGCATTGCAAGGTGCCGTTGCAGCTGTGGTGGCAGTATGGGGTAGGTTGGACCTTGCACGCCTGCTGCAACACGTCGCACAGGAGGGCACGTGTGCGTCCCTCGGACGGGGCCACTGGAGCTGGCACCGAGAGCGGGTGGTAGGACCCGTCCGGGTCGCAGGGTGGGGGACACTGGCGTCTGCGGTGAGACTGAGCTGAGTGGTGTTTGCATGCTACAGGGCGTGACCCAGCCCGGCTCATTCCTCGTTCCCCCTGCTTGTGTCGCGCTGTGCGGCTGGCGGCTGGCTGCAGGTGCTCATCCCGGACCAGCTGTACTGAGCAGGGGAGCTCCCCTGGTACTGAGCTCCTGGTTCTCACCAACACTGGGCGGAGCGGCGGCTAAGGAGCTTCACCTGCTGAGGCGTTGTTCAGCAGCGCCAAGCGGAGCGGAGAGGAGAGGAGAGGGGCACGGCTTCTGGGGCTTGGCACCTGCCGGAGGGTGGAGGGCCACGGTGGACGGTGGCGGAAGGCCGCGGCTTGCTTGGGCGGCAGGGGAGCGGCCGGTCCGGGGGCCTTCAGCCCAGCGCTTGCGGGGTACCGCACTGTGCGAGTGTGCACCTGTGCGGATGGCCGTCGCGGCAGCGGACATGGACGGTGTTCAATTTGGCAGGACCGTGCGGTGGGGTGCTTTGGAAGGAGCTTTCTTCGTGCACGTCCTGAGCCCTGGCTTTGTGCACGTCCTGAGCCCTGGCGAGGAACGGGGCAGGAAGGACTGTTGGCTGGGCGTCAGGCTGTGGTGGGCTACTGATGCCTGCTGCGACAGGTCGAGGCAGCGAAAGGGCGGGCGCGGCAGGCAGGAAGGACACACGAGGCGACAGGCCCCATCAACCAGCTCATGCGTGCGGGAAAAAGCGGAGAGGCACAGGTGCCTGGGAAGCGGCTGCCGTACAGGCCCCCCGTACAGGCAGCGGGCTGCGGGGACCCGCGTACGGTGCATGGGTAGGGTAGAGAAGCATTTGCGTCCACGGCCGCATGCAGCCAACCGACATAGCAGCGACAATCACGTGAGTGGCTTGAGGGGAACCCGCTGAAACGTTACCGCAGTGCCGGCCCGGGCAATCACACGCTGCCGGCGGGTAGCAGCAGCACGAGTGGGTGCCCAGCTGTGTCATGTGTACGGCTGGTTGGCGTGGGGCGGTACCGAGGGGCGGTGTGTCGCAAGGATCGTACTTATGCACAGCGCGCGTGCACTGGCGGCAGGTGGCAGGCGAAGGAAGCGTGCCGGTGAAGGGAGGTTCTTGGGGGAACATGGGACGGGGGATCGATGGGAGCGGGGACGCAGGAAGGTGATGGAGCGTGCACCGTACTCTGGGTTTTGCTGCGGCTTGCGCTTGGGTTCAGCCGCTGTCGGGAGCTCGGGACACGTGACATGTAATCAACTCACTGCTAAGCACGCAGTGGTATCAGTATGGCACGGCATACCGTATACGACGATAGGCTACGCCAGCCTGGTGTCAGCAAGCTGCACACTGGAAGACGCACATGTGTGCATTTCAACCAGACGCTCGAGGCTCGACACCCGACCAGGGGAGGGCCCGTTCAGCCGATTCGGGACCGCGTGTACCGGTACCGGTGTTGGCAAAGGCGTTCCGAGTACTGGTATCATGAGCGCTTCTACACTCGTAGGTAGGTGCCGCGCACGTGTGCCCATTGGGGTTGCGGGTGCTCCACGGCTAGGACACGAACGCACACGTTTGCCTGAACCAGGGGAGCGCCCCTGGGCTGAACCAGGGCAGCCTCCGGGCCTGCCTGAATCGAGGCGACGCAGTTACCAACCCCTGGCTGCATGGCCGTGGATTTTTAATATGCGCTGTGCATCTGTCCCTTGGAAGGTTGCGCCCCACGTGCCTTGCACGCAACTAGCAGTCTAGCACGCTGGGCATGCATGCCGGCACCGGCACAGCACAGAACACGCCAGGCCCAGGAACGGACACTCGGACAGTTGGCGGACACACCCTACGCCATCAGATGCTTGTTACACCGTAGACTCTACCGCTTGAGCTTGGCATTAACTAGCCGCGACAGCACGCGGGCAGGCAAGAGCCCGTGCGGTACCGTTAACAACTCTTTCGAAGTAGCGACTCAGAGTTCCACGCAGGTACTGTTCACCAGAGCCCGGTTGCCCTACTTCGACACGTCGTGCAACACGTGCAATGAAGGGGCGACAATGCGCTCGGCCAAGCACCCTGCTAGGATCAGAGCCTGACGTTACCAGACGGTCGCACGCCAAGACGCTATGCGCCAGCACCCTTTGCTTAGTACTGGTAACAGTTAACCCACAACGCGTGCTGGCCGACCATGCGGTCCAGCACAATAAGTTAACTACATCCAAAGGCACCAACAGCACCCGTAACCCAACTACAAAACACCAAGCCTGACACCCTCTCCCTCCCTGCCCGCCTCAATCCACCTAGTGTCAGCCTTCCACTTGTACAGGCACCCCCTCATCCCTTGCTGTGCATTCCGCCATCGACCGCACTGACTTTCGCATTGCCGGTATTATAGCACCTGATCACTGCAGTGCAGCCGCGTCAGCCGGCGCTGCGACGTGAACGGCCCGCACAGCGCTACCCGCAGCCCCAACCCTACGCTGGTGTCACAGCTGCAGCGCCCCCACACACACAGCGCATTCCCCGAAGCTCCCTCAACACCACCAGTTCTGACGCCCCCATCCCTCACTGCCCACTTCACTCCTCCCGGTCCAACTCCTCCTGCCGCACGTCGTCAAAGTCATCCTCCAGCCCGTACGCCTCAACCTCCACCTTTACCTTGCCGCCCACGCCTGCCCCCTCCAGACCCCGCGTCACCCAGTCAACCACATCACCGCACCGGCGCCAGTTCCATGGCTTCACCGCTTCATACCGCTCGTCGGACTGGGGCAGCAGCGTCAGCCGGCGCAGCGACGGGGACTGCTGGCACAGGGTCAGGAGCAGGTCGGCCACCTCCTGCGTGTCGGGGGTGCAGCGCCTTGGGCACAGCACCAGGTAGCGCAGGTGCGTGTGGCGCGACAGGGCCGCCGACAGCTCCACCATGTCGAAGGCACAGTTGCGCAACACCAGCACCTGCGGGAGGGCGCGTGCCGCAGGCCACAGGGAAGAGGCGCGGGTGTACGTTGCGTGCATAGGTGCAACTGGCCATTAGGGAAGAGGCGCGGGTGTACGTTGCATGAGCCGCGTGCTACGCGCAACCGGGCCGTCAGGTGTTGCAGGGGAACGTGGTGCACGATATCACACCTGGCGGACTGGTCAGGTGTGTGGGCCAGCACGGTACAATTTGTACGGCGCGTGCGTATTTGCTACGCGCAAGCGGGCCGTGGGGCACTCCAGAGACGTGGCACAGGGCATTACAGCCGGTGGAAAGCGGCTCGTCGTGATGTAGGGCGCTAGGCATGACCGGTCTGGCGCTGTGCTAAACGTGCTTTGGACACGCGCAGCTGAGCTAGTAGTCCTCCGCAGCTGTCCCGCAAAACCGCGCGCAAGTCGCTTGGCAAACCCCACCTTCATCTCCGGCAGCGTGGCCGCCAGGCACTCCAGGTCACCCCGCACCAGCTCCAGCCCACGCAGCGCCACCAGCGGCCGCCGCACCGGCCCCAGCTCCCTGATCCACACCGCGTGGCCCAGCGATTCAGCACCAGCCACACCCGCCGGCGCCAACGGAGGGTGCAGAAGCCCCGGCCCCGGCGGGGCCTCCGCGTACAGCCTCAGGGCCCCGCTGTTGCGCGGACGGCAGCTGCGGACGGCGGCCAGCATGCCCACCAAGCGGCGAACGCGCTCCACCGCTGCGGGAAGCAGCCTGCGCTTGCCGCCCTCCTCCGCCGCTTCAATTTCCCAATCTTCACGGCTGAACACAAACTCTACGCCAGACTCCGTGCCCTCTGGGCGACCCCACGGGCGACCCCTCAAGACCGCGGGGTCCACTGGGCGGCCAAGGAGTACTGTGAGGTCCGTTGGTAGCGCCGGCAGCGCGGACAGCACGCCCAGGCGTTGGGGCCTCAGCAGCCACAGCATGCCCAGCTTGGGCGGGAGCTCTAGGCTTGGCAGCGGCTGTGAGCTGTCCACGTCAGGGGATGGAGCGAGGGGCGGCGCCAGGCGGGAGGCCACAAGGTGGGTTAGCGCGGTCAGGGTGGCGAGGGCCCCCGTGCAGAGGGGCGGGCCGGAGAGGACAAGGTGGGTCAGGTTCGGCATGCGGCGCAGCGCAGAGCCGATGGCGGCCTGCTGCTCCTGGTAGACCCGTTGCAGCTTCGCGTCACGTTCCACCGCGTGCGGCTCGGCCTGGAGCGTCCACTTGTCGGGCAAGGAAGGGTCGCCGAAGGTGTAGGAGTTGAGCTCGAGGCACAGCCTGGTGAGGCCGGTGAGGGCGCTCAGGCGGGACAGGTCGGAGGCGTGCCGGGACAGCTTCCGCAAAGGGTCGAATGCACCGTAGGCATCCGCGTCCTTGTGGCTGAGCTCCAGGCGCTTCAGAGAGGTCAGCTCGGACACAGCACGCAGGACGGCCAGGTCGTCTGCACAAGCAAAGGGGCCACAGCAGTCGCGCTACCTGTAACAGGTGGGGCAAGCTACTTGCGCTACGGTCCCGATGGTGGGGACAACTGGGTACAACATGCATGCCCAGCCGTATTTCTGGTCAACAGAGGTTGAGCTCTTGAGCATCAGCCCCACATGTGGGGTGGGGCCACACCTCGTGCACCACGTCAAGCGCATGACGTGGCACTATGCAAGCATCGGTGTTCGTACACCATCAGTTGAGATTTGGCCAGGTGAACCATGTTTGCCAGCGACGGCGCTCAATCTTATGGAGAATGCACTTGACAGACGGACCATGGACGGACCATGGAAATGTGCATCCGTCACTACTCACATATGTAGGGGAAGTCCTCGGAGGACTGGATCTCGACAGTCAGCTCCTCCAGCCCGGTGCACAGCTGCAGCCCGTGCAGCAGCACCGGCCGCCATTCGTGCAACTGCCGGAGGTGCAGGGCCTTGAGCCTCGGCCCCACCGCACCGTACAGCTGCAGAAGCCCAAACTCCGTCGCAGCGTTGGGTTGATTGAGTCCAGTGAGCTCCAGTTCGGTGAGGTTGGGGCAAGCTTCTGCCAGCGCACAGGCGGTACGTGCAGTGAGCCACGGCCCAGCGTCGATCTCCAGGTGCGTCAGCAGGCCCGCGTTGGGGTAGGACCCGATGGCCTCAAACACGGCCAGGCTGCGAGGACACGGGGGTTAAGGAGGAGGACACAGGAAAGAGTTATTGGCAGGGGTTGCGCTCATCCAGAAGGCTGCGTCCATAGTGTTGCAAGGAGGAAGCAGGGATAGGGGCAGGCTGGCAGGCTAGCAGCTCTGTCTTTACAGGCAAGTTGGGTCGTTGGGATCGGCAGCAGGGTACGCGCTGCTGGCCCAACCGCAAGCCAAGACGCCCCAAGGGGCAGCGACCGGCAAAGAGCACACCACAGGGGCCACCCACCAGCGCTGCTCCTGCAGTAGCGTCCACTGGTCCTCCTGCTCCGCCGTCAGCCAATAAGGTGTATCCCACGGCAAGGCCTCCTCTGGCACAGTCGCCCGTACCACCAGGGCCTTCAGCAGCGGCTGGCCTCGCTGGAACATGCCGGTCAACGAGTCCTTGACCTGCCATGGCTCGGGCTCATTAAGCGGTACGTCAAGACTGTCTGGCAGCGTAAACTTGAGCCACAGCTTGCGCAGGTGCTGGTCATTAAGCGCGAGCCCATCCCGGCACGTGGCAGCAAGGGTTGCGGCACAGCGCTCGCCCTCGTTACTGGAGCTTTGCGGCGACTCAAAGTAGCCCCACACCACCCCCGTGGCCTGCCATGGCTGATAGGGACTGGCACCAGCATCTGCTCCTGTAGCCGACCCAGAGGTCCCGCTTGCAGGGTCGTCCAGATGTCCGTCCGTGTCCTGCAAATGGTAAGCAAGGCCAGTCATGAGCAGCACGCGTCAGTATATGTACCAGTCTAAGACCAGAGCTGTGACGCGTCAGCATGTCCTGTGCGCTTTTGCTACAGTCCAGGCGTGCACGCTATAAGTGAAGGGGGAGGACAGCAGCAGCAGTAATGAGTAGCAGCTGCGGCGGGCGCACAAGGCGGCACTTGACACTCATCTGCTTCCAAACCCAGTGCGATCCAAAGCTCAGGCTATAATTTTGCGGGCGTGGTGACGAGTGTGCTGAGTAAGAAGCAGCTGGCTGCATCGCCAGAGCAACGGCAGCAGGCAGGGATACCCCACGAGACAGCGGCGCGCAGCGATGCGCCCGCAGCGCACCTCGTCATATAGAGGATCAATGCGTTTGATCAGTCCTTGTTGGGCCTCTGCCTCTTGCCCCGGCCTAAAGTCTCCCTCGGGTACGTTGTCATCGCTCGCTGCTTGCAGCCGTTTTGTAGGTCGCACCAGCCGGCCATATGGCAAGCGAAGATGTAGATTGACGATTGAGCTGAAGTTTGGCCGGCTTGCTTTGAGTATGCTGCCTAGGTTCTGCCGGCATGTCTGCGTTGCGTTCAGCCTTGTACTAACGCTACACTTGCGTGACTCTGTCCAAGGTGATGTTAATGGTATGTGTTGCAGTGTTGTACCTATTTGTTTCGGCGGGGGACTGCGACACCAGCAACCAGCCAGCACTGACCAGCCAGTAACGTGGAGCAAAGCCCGCACGCTTTACCAACAATCCACACATCCAAATACATGCATGTAATATTGGATTGCTGACTCGGAAAGCCCTGCGCCTGTAATAGGCGGATCCGAAAAAGGACACGGATGATCCTGGCACGGTTAGGGCGGTTGTCCAGTCAGACTGAGCGTTGGGTTTTTTTCCTGTGGAAAGGTTTTGGAAAGCTGCTTGCCATGCTGACAGGTTGTGCAGATTGCTGCATTCGTCCCTTTGGCGTGCATGGGACGAAGGGTATGGTATAAGCGAATAAGCAAACACGGCATACGGTATGTCTCTGGCACAGGCTCGGGTCTCCTACACACGGTACCGGGACCCGTGACGTGACAGATGACAGGCAGGTAGCTCTACGTTCCAATCTGCGCTGCAACTGGCTGTAACGCTGCGTACCACCGGGGCATCAGCGGTTCGGTACGTGGTCTTGTGGTAGGTGCTGGAAGGTGCCGGGAAGGGAGCTTGCATGCTCAGCGCACTTGCAAAAACAAAACTGCAATGGCCAACTCCGCGTCTCCTGGGCGTTGTACTGCATTGCTCTTCAACTCTTAAACGCGAGGCCATGGAAACAGCGCAAAGGAAATAGCAAAGCCGTTCCGCCTCACCAGATCACCGCGCCTTACACAGCTCTGTACGGCACAAGGATGCACGACAGCGGCCGACCCAGCGGCAACCCTGGGTCAAGCACGTGTCAAACAAAGCGACAGGTCCGTTCGACGGGTTGTGCACATTCGTAACACACGCGTGAAAATGGCAGCAAGTGCTACAGGTGTCACGACCCGTAGGCATACAGCTTGGGTAGAATGTGAAGGTACAGCTTGACAGCTTCCTCGCCAACGTCTACATTATCCCCTTGCCGTATCCAACTGGCCCCAACCCGACGGCTCGAGGTAGCACGGTTTCCTTTGGGAGCTACGGCAAACCTCCCCGCCCTCTACCATCCTTTTAAGCTGCAACCCATGCCTCCCAACAGCAGCACGGCCCGCAACCCAGGCACCT
>VFQN01006353.1_pt1 | contig 13561 bp, 22 predicted proteins | sample 3512371 | NCBI WGS metagenome assembly VFQN01 (sample SAMN10412370, study PRJNA504923) | tailings metagenome | isolation source: Replicate 2 from Balatoc abandoned mine | place: Philippines: Itogon, Benguet | collected 2017-08-28
AGACATACAACACGCTGCCCCGGCATGCCCCCCTCGCCCCTCCCCAGCCCCTGCCCCGCATCCCTCCTGCTGCTCCTCCTACTGCTCCTCGTGCCCTACCCCCCGCCCCGTGCGCCAAGCTCCACAACTAGCAGCACCCTAAGCCGTACCGTACGACGGCACGCGCCGTACGGCGGCTTAATGATGGCGGCAGCCATCAACCTGCGTGAGTCGTTTGACGCCTCCCTGGACTGGGCTGCCAACGTGACCGCCAAGGGGCCGAACGGCTGCACGCTGCCCAAGAAGGTGGCGCCCCCGGGGCAGCTCCCGCCGCGCTGCCCGGTGCCGCGGAAGCGGGTGGGCCTGGAGGAGGCCAGGAGGCTGGGATGGCGGTTCGCGCCCATTGTGTGAGTGGGCTGAAGGTGACTAGCATGCGTTGGGGCACGTTTCGGGTTGGTTATTTACCGGGGACCCCTTCCGGTCGGGGCAAGAGCAGGGATGTGGACAGTGTCAAGGGCGGGGGATAGGCGCAGGGGCTTGGTCTACGGCTGCAGTTGGGGAGATGCGTGCAAGGGGAATAGCTAGACGTACTAATGCCGGACGGACACTGGATCTAGGGTCGTTGGATTGCAGCGGATGTAGGGAGTGCAAAGGAGGACGACTATTCCAGGCGGCTGGAGCTAGAAGGGCCCGGACTGTGCTTGAGCCGGGGGCGGTGTGGGTCGTACACCTTGCCTCTGACAGCAAGCCGAGGATGTGCCCTTGGGGCCTCGCTGGTCCTCCGCGCGGCATGCACGCCCTGCGGTACTGGCACCATGCGTGCATGACACCATCGGCTCCCCGCCCGCCTCCGCCCCCCACCTTGGGCATGGCGACCCCAACTCGGGCCCTCCTAACACCCTCCCCCCCGCCCCCTTCCTCTCCGGCCCTCCAGCCACCAGCACGCGCTGGACTGGACGCGGCTGTCGGACCCCGCCGCCTGGATGGCCGGGGCCACCATCGTGGACCCCCTCACCTTCGCCACCACGGACCTGCACACGCACCTGGAGAACAGGTGGGCCACCGGGAGGAGGGCGCAGGGGAGGGTTCTGACGGCTGTGGTTGAGTTAGGAGACGGCGTACCCGGCTCATGCAGCAGCCTGTGCATGCACCTCCTGTCGAAGTGCAGGCCAGCAACACATCACTGCTTGATGCAGGCACCGAGCTCGAAGGGCCAAACTGGAGGCTGCCATTGCGGCAGCGGCGGCGGCCGCCCCTCGCGGGGGCTCCAGCGCGGATGCTGCCACAGCAGCGGCGGCCGCCGCCGCCGCCTTGGAGAAGGTGGTGGCAGCTGACCCCTACTGGCTGACGCACGAGTCATTTGACACCCACAACTTCTACGCGACACGTCTGGTACGGCGGAAGCGCCGTACAGAGCAGCAGGGGGACGGCACGGATGCACCCGGGGAAGAGGCCGGGGTGAGGGGCAACGCAGGAGAGGCGAAGGGCCGTGGGGCGGCGGAGGAGCAGGCGGCTGGGGACAAGGGTGGTGGGGCAAACTCCGAACCGAATGCGCTCGGGGGGCTGAGGCGTAGCATGGGGGAGCAGCAGCAGCAGCAGCAGCAGGATGCGGGGGGCAGGCGCGGGCGTGCGGGCAAGGAGGAGCAGGAGAGGCACGGACACGGGCAGAGGCATGGCGGCGGGCGGGCAGGGGGTAACGGCACTGCTGCGGGTGAGGCGCCGCCGCCGCCTGAGGAGCCGCAGGAGGACCCCCGGTTCCCCAAGTTCGAGGTGTTCCAGGTGAGGCAGGGAGGGCGGAGGGCGGAGGGAAGAGGGATGCTTGTTGGGTCTACGGGACGGCATGTGGTGCGTCCGGTGCAGCCCTGGTTACGCAACAAACGCATGACGACGCCCGCGCTTGGCCGCTCGCAGGGCGAGGAGTTCATGCAGGCCATCGCGGGCGACCCCTTGGAGGCCCCGGGGCAGCTGGCGGGGACGGTCTACTACACGGGTAGGTGGAAAAGGTGCCTGGGGGTCGCCAGCAGTGCAAAGGCGGTCGGGCGGATGGGCAGTGGTGGGCATGGTCGGCTGCCGTGGGAGTGCTGCAGTGCTGCTGGGCTGCCAGCCAGACTTCAAGTGGTCTGGTGGCGATGCCTCAGCCTTTGGGCGGTGCAGGTGTCGCGGGGCGCATCTCCTACAAGCCCAACGGCAGGCGCAGGGACACAGCGTAATGTAATGCCTTCATGTGCGTACGCTTCTCCGAATGACCGCCACGCTGCTTGTGCTCCCGCCTGCACCACCCGCAGTGTTTCAGCCGCACCTGTCGCACCTGCGGTGGCGCAGCGGCGCGCACCCACGCCAGCCCTCGGCGGCCAAGGGCGCAACGTCCACGTCCTCAGGTGGGACCAAGGCAGGCAGAACTGCAGATGCCATGTTGTCTGTAGTAGTTACCTTGTCTCAGACCTGACCTATCCACGGACCACCTCTTCCCCAGGTGAGGGCCACCGTCCCGGGTGCACTAGGCGGCCTTGTCCATGCCCCCCTCCCACTAGATGGGCTTGTAATGTGCAGCTGCTAGCTTGCAGCTAAGGCCCAGCATTGGCAGGGCCTGCCTGGTGCATGCTGTTGGCCTGTTACGTCTCATTGCACGCTCACACCCCGCCAGGCACTGTGTCCTTGCCAACTCCTCTGGTCCTCTCCCCCTTGGAAGGGCTTCCTCGCAGCGCTACCCAGGGCACAGCACCGCGCGCGTGTCTCTACAGCTGCATCGGACATTGCACCCATCCCCTCACTTTTCGCCCGCGCCACCACCCCGCACGTCTGTCGCCACTTTTCCTGCCCTCCCCACCGCACAGATGAGGGCGGCGGGGGCGACGGCTCCGATCCCGACCCCGAATCCGATGGCCCCTCCTACGCCTATGTGTACACCTACTGGCTGTTCTACCCCTTCAACGGCTGCTCTAACCAGCTCATGGCCACGCGATTCGCGGGCAGGCACCAGGGCGCGGAGTACTTCATTTGCCCGCTGGGCGTGCATGAGGGTGGGTGGCGGTGCGCGGGGTGGCGGGGGAGGCCGTGTGGGACTACAGGATGCTTATGCACACTGGTAAATCAGTTGTCGTTGAGAGGCTTCCTGCTGGTTGCAAACGTGCCGCCTGCCGTGGCCCAGGCGTCGTCAGCACTCTGCGTGCTGTCTGCATCGGAGCTCCTGAACCTACACGCCCGACCTGCACCACAGGCCAACTCACACGCGTGCCTGGCCAACTCTCAATATCCAAAGCAAAGCGGTTGCAGACACCGCAAGGCGCATCGAAAGGCGACCCACAAAACGTTGACATCATGGGTAATGCGTATACCCACGCTTACCCGCACCCGTCCTTCTCTTGCAGGCGACTGGGAGCACCTCAAGGTGTACGTGTGCGAGGACGGCATGGCAGGGGAGGACCCCTCGACGGCGGTGGCGGCGCTGCAGTACAGCCAGCACACGTGGCTGCCCACGTACGACTGCACCAGCGGTGGGGTGGGGGTGGGGGTGCGGGAGCATGTGGCGACACTCATTCACCTATGCCCTACTGGACACGAGATCGGGGGGCGCATCCAAAGGCTGGGCAGCAACAAGGGAGTGCAGGAGTGTCGGCGGTGTATGTTTGGAGGAGGATGGGCGTTTGAGGCGGGAAGGCATGCAAGTCGTGAAAACGTACTTGCATCGTGTAGCAGACACCAGATACTTTGCTTGCATGATGCGAGCGCGCCACACGCTTCTCAACCTTGTCATGAAGATAATGGCGGCACAATTGCACGCAGGCGAGTGCACGTTTGAGGAGGACGGCGAGGGGCTGCGGCGGCCACGTGTCATCGCTGGACTGCACTCCCACGCCAACAGCCCCCACGAGAGCAACCTCAACGTGTATGCCAAGGTGGGTTGGTTGACGGCGTGATATCGCGGGCCCGTGCATGCGGTGCGCGCAACCCCTTGTTTGTAAAGCTAGTACAGGTAGTGCGTACCAAAGGTGGTGCCAAGCGCGCACCGAGGAGCATTCTGCGGCTTGTGCAGCACTGCCAAAGAAGCCTGCATGTCAAGAAATGCGTTTTGTCGCGCTGAAGCGCGGCGGCCGCTGCAGGGAAAACAGCGTGCTGCTGTAAGCATGCTTGGTGTGTACTCGCTAAGCAACACCGGGCAATGCAACACATCACCCGGTCTTCCCCAGATCAACTTCAAGCAGCTGCTCAACTTCGACGGCATCTACGTGGCCGACCGCTTCAGCGCCAAGGGAGGCCCCGTGTTCCGGCCCACGCCCAACAACACGCTGTGGCTGCCCTTCGAGCACGAGATGCACGAGAGGGACAAGGAGCCGGGCGGCAAGTTCGCATGGGCCACGTACAAGGGTGGGTTACACTGCACGTGTGCGCATCTGGGTGTGTGAAAAGCCGCAGGAGACAGGAGGTTGCCTGAAAGGTCAAGGCAAGTCAAGGGTAGCCAGGTGCTACGTGGCAACACGTGGTCACATCCGTTCGCATGCAAAGCGCCTGAACTACGGTGTCGGGCTTGGGAGCCGCTCCCGCTTCAGCTTGTCCCCGTCACTTCGCCCACGCATCCCATTTGTCCCTCTTGGCGCCGGGCAGGCAACTGCGGCTGGCCGTGCGCATTCTCACCCCTCCCATACGCCCCTCCCCACCATGCGCAGGCAACTGGGGCGTGCCCCTGAGCAGCCCCAGCTTCTCGCTGACGTGCCTGCGCGACAACCTGACGGCCACGGGGCCGTGCGACACGCGCAACCCGCCCATCTTCATCCTGGACCGCCTGCTGGGCGGCGTGGAGGACTCCCCCGCCAACATCACATGGACGTGAGCACAGCGCAGGGCAGCGTGAACTGGCGTGGGTGGGGAAGGGGGCAAGGGGAGCATCAGGAGGCCGGGGTTGGACCAGCGCGGGTAGGTGTGAGGCAAGCTGCCTCAACTTGGGACGAGTGGCGTCGCACAGAGCTGAAGGACGGACCGATGTGAAGTCCACGTGTTCTTAAGCCCGTTAATGCACGTAACCTGTGCTCCATTGTAGTTTAAGCTCCCGCTTGCTGTGCCGCCTCCTGCCCCTGCAGTGCTGTGCTGAACCCCAAGCGCGTTGCGCCCGAGATCTCCGAGGGCATCACGGGCCCGCTGGTGCGCCGCGCCGCCGCCTCCACCTGGGAGCGCGAGCTGGCCGCCCCCCTGTGGGACGACCACGAGCCGCTGCCGGGGCTGGGCATCAGCCTGGCCGCACTGACGCGTGAGTGCGGGCTAAGGCGTGTGGGTTAGACGTGGGTTATGGCGTGGCCTGGAGGTTATGGGGCGAATTTCGAGCAACTGACGTGCGAATTATTACAGCATCGTTGGGAAGCATCGTTAGGACTGGTGGGGCACCTCCTGGGCTGCAGTGTCCCCTGCTGGGGTCCAGAACGCACTCTTCGGCCCCTTGAGTGTCACGCCCCTGCCGCCATGCACCCCAGGCGACACCTCCTCCCTGGCGTGCCCCCTGACGGAGGACGCGCACCGCACCTCCACCGCCGCCAGCAGCAGCAGCGGGGCCCTGTGGCGACAGCCCACCAGCGGACGGCTGAGGCTGTTCGTGGTGGGTGCGGCACCGTGTCTGCATCCTGCGTGCGTGCGTGCGTGACCGTGACCATCCTACGTGCGTGCACCTGCGGGATGCAGCAGCTGCACAGGCTGAGGAACTTGGCCCCTTTCTATTGCACCGTGCCTTCTAAAGCCGCCGAATACCCTTATAAAGTGCCGTTTGGTCACCTACGCGGATGGCTGTTTCTGCACGGTGAAGAGCCCCTGTAAACAGGGCGTAGTGATGCTGGGAAGTGTCATCGGGGAACTGCGTGGGGCACAGGCCACGCAACCCGTGCTACTAGCAACCAGCGAGGCTTAACGCATGGCCGGCCGCTCCGCCTGCAGATTGGCGCCACGGTGGCCGCGCTGCTGGCCACGGTGGTCAGCGCGCTGGTGGTCAAGTGCATGCCGCTGCTGCTGGCGCCGCACCACGAGAAGGCGAGGGGAGCGGGATACCAGGTGAGGGAGGTGGGGGTGCACGGGCCGGGGCTTCGCCGGTGCGTGCGAGGCAGCTCTCACCTTTGTATCCTCCTAGTTGAGGATTCCGTCCTGCAGTGCTGAGTGCATCATACTGCTCAGCACAGCCACGGCTGAGCAGCTAAGCGCGAAACCGATTTACGCCATGCACAGGGCGTCCTCGCGGCACCCCTGACGTACGGTGTGGTATACGGCAAGTACGACGGGGACTCGTACGGCGGCGCCTCAGTTGGAGGCGACAGCATTGCAGGGGCGGGCGCCGGTGGGGAAGCCGTCACAGAACCACCGCAGCAGCAGCGCCATGGCGGGAAGCGGGGCAGGGCAGGTACAACAGGGCCGGGAGGCGCTGTACGGTACGACAGCAGTACGTACAGCTCGGAGCTGGAGAGCTTTTCGTCTGCCGGGGAGTCCTCGTCGTACAGCGATGGGGAGGACCTGACAGAGCTGCTGCAGCAGGAAGAGGGACTGGCCGCGAAGGGGAGGCGGGAGGGCAGCAGCTCGGGGACGGGGGCGGTAGGAGGCCAAAGGGCTGGGGCTGCCCCGGCGGGCGGCAGCAGGAGAACATCGCTTTCGGGCCGGAGACCGTCCGCTGCGACAGGGGGTGCGGAGGGGGCCGCAGCGGCCGTGGGGACGACCCCGGGTGGCGGTCGCGGCCGCTTGCAGACCGTGCAGATGGCGGAGGTGGCAGGGGCTGGCGGCGGGGCCGGCGGTGGAGGCAGTCGCGGTGTGGCGGCGGGTGGGTCGCGCAAGGCGCTGCACCGGCCGCCGAGGTCGTCGGACAGCGTCGGCGGCGACGGCGGCGTCTTGGGGAATGGGCTGGCGGCGGCGGCGGCGCTGCCAGCGTTGGAGGACAAGGACAGCGGGTCGGACGATGCCGACGGAGACGGCGGCGGTGGTGACGCAGGTGAACGCCAGCCGCTGCTGATGCAGTCGGCGCCGGCGGCGGGGTGGCCGGGTGTTGCTGGCAGCGGCGGGAGCGCCGTGCTGGCGGCCCGCGGTGGCGGCGGCGGCGGCGGCCGGTCCGGCGGCGCCGTCGTGGCGGCGGACGAGGACGGCGGCAGCGCCGCCGGCGACCACGATGACGATGACGATGACGGCGTGTCGGTGCGCGGCAAGCTCAGGGGCGGCGGCCTCAAGACGTACGGCCGCAGGGGCTGGTCCTGCCTGCGCTGCGCCTGCCCCGCCGGCGCGCTGCTGCCGCTGCTGGCGTGGCGGGCGTGCCTCGCCACGTGCCGTGCCGTGTGCGGCTGCGTCACCTGGTGAGCGGGCATGGGGCGGATGTCACGCCACCTGTTAACGCACAACCTATTCGCTTGAGTAACAGCACCCACGCTGCCACCGGTTATGTCACTGCGCTTGTACGCATAATCATGTAAGTGGATTTACGCTTCATCGTCTTCTCGTCCCTTGCCTGCAGCGCTTGGTGCCGGGGCTCCAGGGCGGCGCCCGCGCGTCGGGCCGGGGAGGGCGGCGGCGGGGACCAGGAGGCGGCGGCGGCGGCGGCGGCGGGGCGGCGGCGCAAGCGGCGGGGGCTGGGGCCGTATCTGCTGGGCTGCGCCACGCAGCCTGAGAGGTGCGTGGGGCGGGGTGGAGTAGTTGAAGATAATGAGCACTTTGTACGGCCTGTGGCTTGGTCAGAGCCGGCAGGCCGTTACTACGCAACCAAGCAGGTGCACTCATGTAGGTAACGCCCTGGTCACCTTGGGTGATGGAAGCTGCGCTGCGCAACCAGCCGTAGACTTCACAGCGACCGCCTGAAGGTACAGCAACTACCATGCCTTACTGCCGTACTCTGTCCCCAACCTCCAGGCGCATGCTGTGGCTGTCCCTGGGCACCATGTCGTACTCGCTGGGCCTCGTCCTCAGCGCGCAGGTGGGCCAACGGGGGTATCGCATAATGGTAGCGCCAAAGCCTAAACTCAGCCTTGACGAAAGGGCACGTGTCATGGACCGCTCTCACGTCGTTTGGCGCATCCTCAGACTCTCTGCGTTCAGTCTCATAATGCGCCATGGCAGCACACAGACATGTGCGTGTTTGCACACGGGCGTTCGGTCCCCAATCTCTCTCCTCGACCTCTGCTGTGTCGTACCACGTGCGTCAGGGCCTGCTGTTATGCGCCGGCGATACCGCTAGCCGTCCACAGCAATTTCTGATTCTCACGCCCTGCGGCTACCTACTGCTCTGTCTCTCCCGCTGTGTGCCCCAGGGGCTGCTGGAGACGCTCCACGCGCTGCGCAACCTGCTGCTGCGCGGCCTGGTGGCCATCGCGGGACTGGAGGTGGGTGCACACCGACAAAGGCGTTATACCGTATCGCTGCATGTCATGGCCTGATGACGCAAGGGCCATTTTGGGAACATGGGGCGTACGAGGACAACTGCAATTGCTAAGCTACCTGCAGTATTACGCGGACTGGCATCAAAGGCGCTAATGCCCGTGCGACCCTTTGCCCTCCCTCGTCAGGGCCTGTTCGTGGGACTCCTGGCGGCGTTCGGGTTGGCGGAGCTGGGGCTCATGGTGGCGGCGGTGGCGCTGGGGCCAAAGGTGGGGACCGGTACACGAATGCATGGCAACCTGGCAGAGGAATGCGGGTCGTACTTGAGGATTCAAAGTCGTGTTAAGCTATGTACGTGAATTGCTGCTGCGAGGAGAAGTCTTGGAATATGTGTGACCGGTACGTGGGTGTGCCAACCACGACACGCCCCGTCCTTGCTCCCCACCCCAAAACAGATCCCTGAGACACGGCCCAGACGCGAGGCGCACCACGCCTCCGCCGCCGCCGCCCACCCCCTCGCCCCCACCGCCGCCCCCACGGCCGGCGTAGTACCATCTGCCCCCGGCGAGTCCCCTTTCAGCGCCAAGGACGCTGCCCTTCCCCTGCGCGACACCCCCAGCACACAAGGCGCCGCCTTCGCCACCGCCGCCGGCCCCACAGCACGCGACACCAGCGCCCATGGCACCGCCGCCGCCGCCGGCGGCAGTGCCCACACCCCTCTCCTCGTCAGCGGCAGCGGGCTCTCCTTGTCCTCCATTCGCGCGCTCCAGGCGCCATTCACCGACCCGCACTTCCCGGCGGCGGCGGCGGCCGCTGCTGCCGCGACGGCGTCCGCGACGGCGACGGCTGCGAGCGCCGCTGCCTCCGCCGCCGCGTCGACGATGGCGGCTGTGCCGTGGCGCACGCTGGCGCTGCTGGCGGCGGTGGCGTACATGGAGGTGGCCACGGCGCTGCACGTGCTGGGCTTCGCGCTGGCGCTGTGGGTGGGGGTGCTGGGAGCCAGCGAGGGCTGCTCGGCGGCCGTGCAGGGGTGAGTGCGGCGGGGGGCGAGGGGATGGGGATCGGAGGAGGGGGCCTGATGGGGCTATGGGGTGACAGTGTTGGTATTTGCAGGGTTGCGTGGTGGTCAGGCACGGGGCGCGGGAGGAGGGCCAAGAGGCTGCGTTGGGGCACGGGGGATGCACCAGGCAGTGCTGGCGGCAGGTGGCAGAACGCTTGACGAGTGGCCGATGGAGAACGGCTGGGATCAGCTGCCTTCTTGCTGGCTAGGGCTTCGCGGACAGGCCTCGCGCGACAGTTGGCACAGGAGTTCATGTGACGCGGTTGCGTTCCTGCTGAGTTGCCCCCGTGCACCTGCCCTCCCCAGGCTGTACCGCGTCATATCCTTCTCGCCGGACGTGTGCCTGGACCTGTCGGTCATCGGCGTGCCGGGGCCCAGGTGCGTTGGAACGCATGGCGAGTTCTTTGCCATGAGAGAGCGGTGTAAGGACAAGTCACCCCCTCCGCCTTTGGAGAGTTGACTGGCCGCACCACGACCCTGCACTACGCTCGGTGCATTGAAGCTCAGCGCCTGGTACCGGCTTCTCACGAGTTCAGGGGGCGGAGTTCTCGGCGCGTAGTGCACATAACACCTGGCCTTCATTGTGTTATGTCCTGCGGCTGCACCCTATCCCATGCCACGCACAGCAACCACCCTCCCACCCCGCTAATACGTGCACAGGTGCGGCGGCGACCTGCTGCACTACTGCAACGTGTGGCGGCAGCTGCACCTGTCGGGGCTGCTGTACGGCAGCATCCTCATCATCGCCGCCCGCCTGCTGCTGCTGGTCATGGCAACCGCCAACTACCACTCCCGCCACGCGGTCATGCTGCCCGTGCCCACGCACCACCACGGGCACGGCCACCACCACCGTTCGGTGCACCACAGCCACCAGCATGGCCACGTGACCCACGGGTCGTCCGGCATGTGGCGTGGGAATGCAGGGCGGGTGCATGGGGACGAGGGTGTGCTGCTAGGAGCTGTGGGAAAGGCGGGGGAGGGCCGCCGGGGGAGCGGGGGCGGGTGGAAGGGGTCAGCGGATGGCGGGGAGGAGGGTGCGGGTGGGGTTGAGCCGACAAGGAGGAGGAGGCGGAGGCAGCAGCAGGAGCAGCAGCCGCAGGACAGGCAGCAGCTGGGAAGCCCCAGGGCGCACAAGGAGGGGCAGGTGGGGGCGACAGGGGGTGGTGTGTCGTCGTCGGTGAGCGGGGGTGCGAGTGGGGGTGCGGGGGTGGTAGGTGGTGCAGTGGTGGCGCCGTCGCCGAAGGCGGGGGCCGTCGGTGGGCTGCCGCTGTCGTCAGGGGTGAGCGCGACGGGTGGTGCTGGCACGACGGGCCGGAGAGGAGCAGGGGCAGCAGGAGGCGGGGTGGGCAGTGGGGGACACCCAATGCCTCCCTTGCCCGTGTCTGTGCCTGGTTCGGGCAGTGCTGCTGGTGTGGGGACGGGGCCAGGCGGATCGGTGGTGGTGGAGATGGGGCCGGTGGGGGCTGGTGGTGGGGCAGCAGGCGGGGGTGGAGCGGGAGGTGGAAAGAGCACGAGCAGCAGTGGGTGGCGGTTTGGGTTCTGACGAGTTGCGCGGGTGCGGCGAGAGCGCTCTAAACGAACTTGGCACGCATGGGTTCACCTTGGGCCTGTGAAATGGCGTGACGGTGGCAACGCTTGCCGTACAAAACCTGGAATGGCGCCAGTTGATCGAGACTAGGCGCAGAACTGACGGACTGGATGGCGCTTACTGCTGCGCACTGCATGCCTGTGGCGCGTCCGGGACAAAGATAAGGTGCCGTCTGACTGAGGAGGTAGCAGGCAATTGACCGCTGTGAAGTCAGGGCTCAGGAGGCCTCAAGGGACGTTCACTCCCCCCTGCCCCGCTGTTGCCCTCCTCAGAAGTCCCTCATGCCCTTCCATATTGCTCAAAACCTCCTCGCAGTTGCTAGGATGCGGTCTGTTCAAGGAAGGAAACGGCGCAATTGATGGCGGGAGTGTCATCCTTCTGCCTTTCCGTGCTTTGGGGCGAGCCTCCCCTGTGCTGATCGCCTGCAGGGGACCTCCCCTGGCTGCCCCGGGCTGCGACAGCCAGCGGCGCCTCCCCTGCACACAGCTGCGGTTTTGAAATTTCGTCCTTATGGCCCCCTCAGCTCGCCGGACGCGCCACAGGGCCTGCAACTGTAACTGTAACTGCGATTTTGAAATGTAACCGATGCTGCATGGGACTAACCAACTGTACGACCAGCTCCCGGTTCCTGTTGCACCCTATATGAGGCGCTCTGCTGCGTGCTGGACATCATATTTTTAGCTCCTCAGCTCCAACCCAAACCCTCAAGCAGGGGAGGCCCTCAAGCTCCAAGTTCCTATCAAGTCCAAGGCCACCCGTGACATCGTCGACCAAAATGCAGGTGAGGCTTGAAGCTTTTATTTCTATCGCGATTTTTTTTATGCGACCTTCATCGCCAACCACCCTTCGAGTTCGACGACTACCATACCTTCGACGGCTACCTCGAGTTCAACATCCTTCATGTTCGACCGCTACTCCACGTTCGACCGCCCCTTCATGTTCGACGGCTACCATGTTCGACAGCCACCACGTTCAACGCCCACCACATTCGACTCCCTCCAAGCTGAACGCCCACCAAGCTGAACGCCCACCATGTCCAACGCCCACCAAGCTGAACGCCCACCATGTCCAACGCCCACCATGTTCAACACCCCCGTGTTCAACACCCACCACAATCCAACGCCAGCCACATCCTTTCATCCATTGTCCAGTGTCCGCCACATCCTTCACATCCAGCGCCCACCAATCGTTTTATTTTCAACACCTGCAAAACTCGTCACCACCTCTCCCCACCACCTCCGCCTACCATCTTTGCCTACCACCTATATCAGCCCACCACCGCCCACCACTTCCGCCCACCACCTCCACCCACCACCTCCAGTCACCACCTTCACCCACCACCTCCATCCACCACCGCCTCAGCCCACCATCTCCCACAAACTCCGTCCACCACCTCCGCCCACCACCATCATCACCCACCACCATGTCACGCACCACCATCGTCATCCGCCACCGCATCCGCCCACCATCTCTGCCCACCACCGCCCACCACCATATCCGCCCGCCACCTCGGTCCGCCCACCACCTCTGCCCACCACCTATGCCCACCACCATATCCGCCCACCACATCCGCCCACCACCTTGATCCGCCCACCACCTATGCCCACCACCATATCCGCCCACCACTGCATCCGGCCCACCACCTATGCCCACCACCAGAACCTACTTATAACCACCACAAGCGCCACCCATGCCCACCACTGCTGCCCACTAACACCACATACTACCATCCGCCGCACCGTTTTATTTGGACCACCAATCGCCCACCACCAACCAGGCAACCACTACCACCAACACACAGCCTGCCACCTCCAACTTCAACTCACAGCTCATATGTGCCCAACAACCCACTACAGCCCCGTCCAAAACCATGTCTCCCATATATACCCATTGCTTGCAGGGTGCACCACATGTGCGTGAGGCCATCTCAGATGCTGCAGTCAAGGGTGCACTGTCTTGGGCCTTCTCTACCTCCAAGGAGCACGTCACAGGCCTGCCTCCGGCAGGACACGTGGCCCTGGAGCAGGAGCTTACTGAGTTGACTGAGGGTGACAACGCACACGCTATGTATGTCATCAAGGTGCTGATGACCGAGAACCTGAAGCTGGTGGAGCGCTGCCGCAAGCGAAACGGTGCAGTCGTCTGGTGGCAGACGATGGCAAAAGCAGCAGCATCACAGGCGGTGGGACAAGCTGCTGTCGCTGGGAGCAACATCCACAAGCGTCAGAGGCCTGATGAGGTCGACGCCAGGACTGGGGCAGCTGCGCTTGCCCCCTCGGTGGCTCGGGCCCTTGCCGTGGCGACTGCCTTCACCACTGCTCCCACGTCAGTTGCCCACCCTGCTGCGCCTTCCAAGGTCACGCTGAGCACCCACACCGCTGCTGCTGTCAACAACGCTGCCACGCCTGGCCCCTCCATCGCTACCAGGCCCACCTGCACCAGCCCTGCGGCCGCGTCTGGTGCCCCCACCGCCAACAGCCCCACCCGCGTCATCCCTGCTGGCGCGCCTGGTGCCCCCACCACCAACAGCCCCACCCGCGTCATTTCCGGGGACGCCCCTGGTGCCCCCACCACCAACAGCCCCACCCGCGTCATCCCCGGGGACGCGCCTG
>VFQN01006354.1_pt1 | contig 13559 bp, 22 predicted proteins | sample 3512371 | NCBI WGS metagenome assembly VFQN01 (sample SAMN10412370, study PRJNA504923) | tailings metagenome | isolation source: Replicate 2 from Balatoc abandoned mine | place: Philippines: Itogon, Benguet | collected 2017-08-28
CGTCAGAATTTCTGCTAACATCGCCCAGAATTCTGACGGTACTGGTCAGAATTTCCACGGCGATAACAAGGTGAAATTCTGAATCCTTCAGAATTTCAGGCCAAAAAATTCTGAACCGCGGCCGAAACGGCCGTCAAAATTATAATAATTCTGAAGACCGGTGACACTGGGTGGAGGGCTGGAGGCCGCCAAAGGTTGCCGCACACGTGATACGTGTTCCATGCATGCGTTACACATGCCAGCGTACTCGCATTGCCGCATCTTGCCTGTTGCCTTTTATGTGTCACTGGCCTGCCAACCAACCCGCGATCCCGCATCCATGCGTCACACAGCAAGGCGATGCAAGACAGATGCATCCTCGTAAATAGTGCCGCATAACGGCACAGCCGAGCCACGCAGGCCCCTCAGAACGACCAGGCCGCAGGCCGATCCCTGTTGTCGTCACACTTCTGCGGCTTGCTTGCTGTACGGCACCACACCAGCGCCCTGCTTTTGCAGCAGCACGCCTGTCGCCTGAAGGCCGTGTCCAAGCGCCCAGTCAGCTGTCAAGTACGGTAACACCCTGGCCCGCATCGCCGTGAAACGCACGCCCATATATGCTTGGATGGACCCCGATCCGACCTGGCAATGCGCCGTGGGGGCGCGCTGTGGGCTGAGGGCAGTGCTGAAACACTTTACCACATGTCCACCACACAGCATCTACATGCCTGCAACGCCCACATGCCAACCGCCGAAATACGCAGCAACGCCTCGCGCCCTTCCACCACCAAGTCGGACATCATGCGGCCCCGCAACACTCCCACGAGAGCCGCCACCCATCTACGCTCCTCCGTACTCCACTGGCCCCACACCCGGCCCCTACCCCCCCTGCCCCTTACTGCCCCAGCGTGATTCGCCTTACACGGTCTCCTCGCCTTTTGCGCATTCCCCGCCCTACGCGTACATGCTGGTGTCCTTGCGCCTCAGCGCCCCCAGCTGCCCCTTGAGCCGGTCAATCTCCTGCGCCTGCGCGTTGACCAGCTGAACCAGCGCGTCACGCTCCTCCACCTGCACCACACACAGCAGCAAAAAGGCAGGCGCACAGTAACTATGCCGTGCGTGTACGGTGCTACCTGATGTTGGGCATGATATGCGGCACGTAACAGAGCAAGTGCCGTAGAGCAGAGCAAGTGCCGTGCCGCCATGTTCCAGCCCGAGCGCCACACCATGCCTCCATGCCTTTCCCTTATCCTCACCCACCCTCCCCACGGCCTTGCGGACGCTGCTGCAACTCGCCCACCGGCACCCCACGCCCCTCATCCCGCTCTACGGCATCCCCACATCCCCCTTCACGCCAACCCAGCCCCGCCATGCACTCCAACCTACACACCCCACACCTCACGCGTCTCCCCACACCACGCGCCCATCACCACCACTCCAAGTCACCCTTCCTACCCTCCGCCCCGCACGCCCTCCCTCCCCTGCAGCCCCTACCACCACCCCAGCACCCCTCCTCCCCGCCCTCCACCCCACCGCTAACCCACCTCCGCCTTGCGCTGCTGCACCGGGTCCGTGAACAGCCCCTTGCGCTTGGACGTCAGCCCCGCCTCCAGCCCCCGCTGCGCGCTGGTCAGCTCCGACACCGCGTTAAGGCACGCCGTGTTCTCGCGCGTCAGCGCCACCAGCTCGTCCGTGCGCGCCGCGATGCGCGTGTCCCACTCGGCCAGCTCCCGCGCGTACGCCACCTCCTGCCGCCGCATGTCCTCCTTGAGGTCCTCCGTGCCGCGGCTGCTGCTCACCTTGTCCAGCAGCTCCAGGTCAATCACCTGCCCGAACTTGAGCATCTGCGCGCAGCAGCACACACAAGGACATCGGGTGTATTTAGGTCCCTGCAGGGACAGATACATGCAAACAGACAAGGAGCTTACAGTGGCTCCATCGGGCCACTGCAACAAACGGAAAAGCCAACCCCATCCTCCAGCGCGCCACAGATGCATACAAACACGCCTCCCCCCCCCACGCCCTCCGCCGCACCTGCACGTCGTGCGCGCGCGCCTGCAGCTCCGCCACCTTGCTCTCCTTGTCCGCCTTGTCCCGCAGCAGCGCCGCGTGCTGCCTCCGCAGCTCCTTGTGGCCCTGCCGCAGCGCCGCCTTGTCGCCCTCCAGCTCGCCCACGCGCTGCTGCAGCCGCCGCAGCGCGCTGGAGCTGAACACCAGCGCGGCGGACAGGTCGTCGGGCAGGCAGCCGTCAAGCAGGTACTCGATCTGCAGGAGGAAGAATATTGGGGCGCCTTGAGTGTGCTAGTGGTTGAGAGTATGGAGTAAAAGTCTTGTAGGGGGATGAGGAAAGAGGGCAGCGGAAAGAGAGGCACCAGGGCAAAGAGTATGGGGCTTCAGCGACGAGGGCTGCGGCGTGCCGTGCCAATCAGGTATTGCGTGGGCTGTCGTGGGAACCAATGCCGCGGGTGACTCCAGGCACAGAGGCCAAGAGGGCCCAAGTATGAGTTAGCGACGCAAAACACAAAGCACAAGTGTAGCCCGCCGCCCCCGCCTGTCAGTGCGGCCCACACATCCTTAGTACAACCGTGCCCACGGCCGCTGCCTTGCCGCTTCCCCCAACATCCGCGCGGAAACAAAACCCTCCTACGACCTCACCCTGCGTCCGCCAGGCACCCCCACCTGCCGTGCTCCCCCCACCACACCGCCCACCCTTACCCACACCCACCTGGTGCATTCTCAGCGCCACCACCACCTCCACCTGGTTGAGGCGGCCCTGCTTCTCCTTCTGGAACTCCGCCATGTCGGCGTTGACGGCGGCCAGGCCCTGCTCCACCAGCCGCTGCTTCTTGGCCAGAGCCTCCTTCTCCTTGCGCAGGACCTGGGGAAGGGGAGGAAACGGGTTCACAGGAAAGGGTTTAACAGGGAGACAGGGGCAACGGGCCGGGGGTGCACCGAGGAGGGCGGGAGGCGACAGGGCGGTAGGGTGCTGAACGGTACGGTACGGCGTGCAGGAAGCAGGGAAGGGCCCTGTGGGAAAGGTGCCGTAACTTGTGAGCAGGCAGGGCGAGGCCTTCGCCTCCTCGGTGCTGTACAGGTACCAAACCTCCTTCCTGTGCCTTCCTGCCAATGCATTCCGGCCCTTCCTCCCCCCTTTGCCGCTGTGCGGTTGACCCAACCCGTCCCGACTCCCCTACCTCCACTGATCCCACCCGACTTTCTTTGCCCTGTCGTTGCCTCACGTCCCGTAGCTTCCCCCCTGCCCCTCCTTGCCGATCTGCCCTCAGCCCCACCCACGCCCTCTCCCCCCTCACCTCTATGGTCTTCTGGAACTCGGCGATCATGTCCTCCTCGTCCAGCCGCTTCTCCCGCAGGTCGCACACGCGCTCGTACACCGCCTGGTCGCAGCCGGGGGGGCACACCTCCTCGCCGCCGTCGTCGTCCTCGTCCGCGTCGTCGTCGCCTGGGAATAGGTGGGTGGTGGGTGGACGGGGCAGAGACAGAGCGCTCAGAGAGAGAGCTTGCGTACACCAACGTAGGTGCTGAGGGGACAGAGGCGGGCTGCGGCGTTGGGGTTGCCGGATTGGGATGAGCTGTAACGCATGCCTTGCCAAAGTTTTTTTCGGTGTACAACGCCACCGCGCGCCCACCCTCCACTTCGCCCGCTCTGCGGTTATCCCACCCATCCCGTCATCGTCGTCCTCCTCCAACCAGGCCCCTGACGCCTTATGCTGTTTCCTTGCCCTTCACGCCATACCCAACCCCGCGCCACCCCACGCCTCACACGGTTTCTCGCGTTTTACGCGTACCCCACCCCACCCCTAACCCACCCCTAACCCCTACCCACCCATCTCGTCGTCGTCGTCCTCCTCCTCGCTGTCGTACTCGTCATCGACGCCGCCCGCTTTCTTCTTGCTGCGCTTGATGCGGCGGTGGAACACCTTGACCAGCGCCTCGCGGAAGGCGTCCGCCTCCGGCACCACGCTGTCCAGCTCCGCCACCACCGCCGCACGCCGCGCCACCAGGCCCTCCAGCTCCAGCCGCTTCTGCTCCAGCTTGTCGGTGCAGTCGCAGATCTTGTCCACAATCTCCTGCAAGTGCATACGGGTATGTACAGTTGTTGCACAGGGGCCGCAGTGAGTCGGCTGCGCGTGATGTACACGTAGGGGGCGATTGATGGCACAAGCGCGTTGCCAAAAGCAGGTGGGGTGTGCGGGAGCCCAAGCAAAGCTACTCCGACGCCGTTGGGTTCGTGTTTACTTGACCTCACTGACGGCAGAAATGCAGCGCTCCCACGCCCCCAATCCCCAGCCCTTCCGCCTACAGTGCCCCCTACGGCACCGTCTCTCCCATCCCGTCGCCCCTCGCGCCCCCGCCCCGCACCTGCTTGTCGTCCATCTTTGCCTGCCGCTTCTGCAGCAGCACGCTCTCCCGCTTGTCGAACTCGCGCAGCAGCTGCAGCTCCTGGAAGCCCACCAGCAGCCGCATCTCGCCCGCCTTGACGTCCGCCTCCAGGCCCAGCTTCTCGGCCTTGAGCGCGGTGTGCGCGTCGTCGAAGGCGGCGATCAGCGCGTTGATCTCCTCTGCGCAAACAAGGACAAACAAGGTAGAGGCATTACAGTCACCAGGACAGGATACGGGCAAGGATTTCCCCATAATGATACGGACGCAGTGAGGAGTACACCTAATTACCAGCCCCGTTCCAGACCCAATGCGTCAAGCAAATTAAAGCGGCAGGCGTGGGCCCGTGGCCCCTCCCCCACCTGTGAGCTTGCTGCGCTGGTGCTCCACCCGCCGGCGCTGGTAGGCCGCCAGGCCCTTCTCCAGCTCGCTGGGCGGGGCGGCCGCCATCATCTTGGCTAGCGCCTCCTCGGCAGCAGTCAGACCGCCGCCGCCTCCGGCAGCAGTGGCGGCAGCTGAGGCGCCGCCTGCGGCCCCGGCATGCGTGGGGGCGGCGCCTGGTGCCCCGCCGGCCGCAGCGGCGGCGGGCTTGGGCTTGGCTGGGGCGGCGGCGCCGGACGTGGCGAAGCCGCCTAGGCCGCCTGCAGCAGGCACAACAGCATCCCCGAATCGTCAGGCTTGCCCCCTTGCCCAACGCCTCTTCCTTTGACAGCATCCTTCCACCCCAGTGCACTGCACGCTCGGGACATCCCATGCCAATCGTCCGCCCCCTGAGGGCATGGGAAAACCTGGGAAGGATGCTTCAACAACCAAGGGTGGTTGTCCCCGCGCCCCATGCCCCCGTCCCTGTCCACCCACCCGCCGCCACCGCTGCTGCCTTTCGCTCCTCCTCCGCCTTCCTGGCCGCAAACGCTGCCAGGTCCTCCTCCGTCACCCGCTCCCGCGCCTCCGCCGGCTCCTCATCGGGCAGCAGCCCCTGCGGCAGCCCCGCAAACGGCGCCAGGAACGCGTGCTGCGCGCCCGCCGCCACCGCCGCCGCCGCCGCCGCTGCGCCGTCCTCGCCGCCGCCGCCGCCGGCGGCGCCGCCGCCAGCAGCACCAAGACCGACCGAGGCCTGTGCCGCTAGGTCTGCCAGGGCGGACAGCTTGGCGCGGATGTCGGACAGCACCTTGCGCTTGACGTCTCGCAGCGCGAAGAACTTCTTGTTGAATGTCGTCTTGGTGTCGTACAGCGCCTCCTCCAGCTCCAGCATGGCCTGGCGCTTGCGCTGAGGGGTCATGCGGTCCTCCTGGGGGCGTACGGCAGGGCGTGGCACAGGTTGTTGAAGAAGTTGAGGCGGGCTAGACAGGGCGTTGTACGGTGTCGTTGGGACCAATAGCGGTGAGCTGCTGGGCCTGCGCGAGTGGTGTAGCGGCTAAGGAGCACCAGGCAACCGCGTTGTGGGTGAGGTGGCGATGGGGTCGCACGACTGCGTAGGGTATGCCGGCAGCGGGTGAGTGATGCAGGTGGGGTGAGCCCTACCGCCCGGCCCTTTCTGTGGGCCCGCCCACCTCTGGCACCACGTAGTTGGGGTCGCTCTTGAGCTTGAAGTCCCCAATGGTGCGCTTGGCCTCCTGCAGCACGAAATACAAACAGCAACGCACCCCGTTACCACACACTTTCCATGATGCTTGCAAGCCGTATTGCCACGACACGGCTGCTACTACCCCACCGCCAGAGCCACAAGCCTGCAGGTGCACCCCGCCGGCGCAATACAGGTATACAGTGCGCCCCAAGCATTCATCGACATAGCCCCCGTCCCGGCCGACCTCAATGGCCGCCAGGTCTGCCGGGCTGTCGTACGACTCGTCTGGCTTTGTGGCGTTGAAGGCCGCCCACTCCGCCTCGCGCCGCTTGCGCGCCAGGCGCCGCAGGTCGGCCTTGTTGAGCTTGCCGCTGGCGGCCCCCTCCTCCAGGGCGGCCGTGGCCTCAGCCAGCCGGGTGCGAGTGGCGGCGTCCACGCTCGAGCCTGGGAGGGCCACATGGCAAGGCGCGGGAGTGGTTGTGTGTTTCCTAGCGTGGCGTTGTAGGAAAGGACATCGTTGCGTAGGCCGACGGCGTCCACGTTGGGAACCTTGGGGAACCGGATGGCCGCCTTCTGGCACCATTTCCTAATGTTGAATCAGGAGAGGACCTAGTGTATAAGGTCTAGCACGTGACGTCGCTGTAGCCCACCGACCCTGCTCTTAACCCACGCACCTAGCTCCCCCGGCTTGCGCTCCCCGCCCGGCCCGTCCCGGCCGCCCGCCTCCCCGCCCGCCGCCGCCGCCGCACTGGCCGCCGCCTGCTGCTGCTGGCGCTGCTGCTCCAGCTGCTGCTGCCGCCGCAGCGCCGCCAGCTCGCGGCGCATGTCGTCCGGCAGCCTGGCGGTGCGGAAGGTGGTCACAGTGCTGCTGCCGCGCAGGGAGTACAGCACCTGGAGGGGGAGACGGACACCCGGGGCGTTGGGCACGGCGGTCACAGTCATATAGTATTAGCATGCTGTGCCCACGCCACCACTGACCACGTCCCGTACGACCGTCTACCCACCACGCGCTCCACCTCCACATTGCCTAAAACAGCCGTTGGCCCGCAGGCCTAACCCACACCACCACGCAGCCCGCCCCGCCCCCTATCCACGGATGACTTTCCACACACTCCGTCTCCCTGTTGTCAATCACTACCGTGGACTCACCATCCTACCTAATGACTTCACGCGGCCCGCCGCGATCCCAATGACTGTTGAACCACCACGTGCTCCGTGTCCACAGTGCCCGCACTTGCCCCAAGTACGTAAGTAACACCTAAAAGCAGCCACTACTCGCTCCGGTTCCACGTTGTCCATAACTATCGTGGCCCAACCATCCTACCCAATGCCATCGCGCGGCCCGCCCCCACCCACCACTCGCTCCGTCTCCACGTTGTCCAGGAAGTAGGCCCGCAGCTTGGCCAGCCCCAAGCGCTGCCGCTCGCTCTCCCACGCCAGCTCCAGCCGCGCCACCTCCTCACGCCGCACAGCCTCAGCCTCCATCAGCTGACGCAGCCCGGGGTCCACCTCCATGTCGTCGCGGTTGAGCCTGTGGCGGGCGGGGAACAGGAGGGGTGGGGTAGATGAGCGGTACGTGAATGGCAGGCGGCTCGCAGGACGGGGCGCCACACGCAGTACGACCACGTGTCATTACGGTATGGGACACGTCACGAATTGGTGAGACAGGGGAAGGGCTGCCGTGCGTACTCTGCGGCTGCATCTCTAGGCTAGGAGCTGGTCGTGGGGTGGGGTGCGTTACACGGTTTGGGCCCTGCACGGCGGAGCGGTGCATCAGGGGCTGTGCGCACATCCGCACCCGCACGCACCTGAGCGCCTCGGGCTGCTGCGCATTCTCGTTCAGCAGCGCGTCAAACTCGGCCCGGATGCGCGCCAGGCGCTCGCGCACCGAGAGCTTCTTCTCCTCGGCCTCACGGATCTGCAGTAGAAGCAAGAGTGCCATAGCAATGATGATGTCTCACAGGTGACTGGCAGCGCACGCGGCGAGCAGTGAGCTCTGTTTCACCGTGGCCTCATACCCAGCAACACGCAGTGTCATTGCACGCCGCGCCCTGACCTTGCACACTGCAACGCCCCTCAACCCTGTACGCCACCAAGCCCACACCAACGGCTCAGCACTCGTACCTTACGCGGCCGAGTGCTGTGCCGCTTCCGACGCTATGCCCCTCCCCCCGCAATACCGCAAGGCAGCTCACCACACGCCACTCCTTGTTCCCGCCCCCTCGCTCACCTGCTGGTCCCGCTCCGCCTGCTGCTTCTCCTCCTCCAGGGTGTAGGCGCCGGGGGAGGTGACGTCCTGCGGCGGGGGCGGCAGCAGCTCCAGGGCGGGCAGGTCCTCCGGCTCCAGGGACACCTCCTGGGCCTCCACAGGGCCCGACAACCGGTGCGCCTGTGTGGGTTGCGGAGGCCAAGGGTGGTAGTCAGGAGACAAGTGAGTGCGTATTAGGGTGTGAGTCCATGGCGCAAGGTACCTGGTCCTGGGGGCGGGTCAGGGCGTTGGGGCCAGGAGGCCATGCGCGGTGGTTGCATGCCAGGCGACACGCCAGCCTGGTACAGTTTGAAGCATGCGGCACGCCAGCACCCCAAAAGGCAAAAGAACACACGGCAATCGGCACTGCGCGTTGTGACGTGCGTCGATGCATGGCATTGCTGTGCCAGAAGGCATGGGTCCCGCCTCGCACTCCTTATGACGAGGTGCCTGCCTGCCACCCACCAGCAGGTGCACCGCCCCGTCCGCCGCCGCCGTAACCAGGTATGCGCCATCCCAGCTGAGCGCCACCGCCGCCAGCCGCCCCGCCTGCATGTCGTGCAGCGGGGCCTCCCACGCAGACGTGTAGGGCGCGGGGCCGCCGTGCACGCCTGGGGAGGGCAGGGGACGGAAAGGGGAGGGAAGGGTCACGGGGCAGGTTCAGGATTCTGCAGGGCAGGGCATGCCGGCAGTTGCTCGTTTCGCGCCCTTGCGACGTGCTGTGGACCACGCGTGCGTCCGCCGGACACCACTCTTGCCACCCCTGCGCCCCTTTACCCCCAACACCATGACCCCGGCACGTGTGCACGGCGGTCCTGCCCCCGGCGCCTACCCGCCAGCGGCTGCACCCGCACCACGCCGTCCGCCGAGCCCAGCAGCGCCACGTCGCCCTGCCTGCCGTACGCAAAGTACGACACGGGGGCGGAGGGGAAGCCCTCCAGCAGGGGGGAGGCCACCGGCTCGTCCAGGTGCACGCGCCACACCTGATGGGAAGGCGGCGTGGAGGCGAAGGAGTGGTACCGGTACTGTTGACGCTTCATACCGTATGAGTGTTCCCATTGGCCTACGTTCCATGTGGATCGGGTATGCCTTCTACTGTATGTAAGCACTTACCGTGCAAAGCAGGCGACCTCAGCGTCCAGCACCTGTGCGTGCTCACGTGTGTACCATGCCGTTGGATGCTGTGCTACCGATACTCTGACCTTGGCAGCAATTGCACACGCAGGCTCCAAGCACCACGCTACGCACACGGTGCCCGCCAACCCCGACCCGTGGGTCACCGCCCACCTTCCTCGCCGCGTAGCTGCTGCCCCCCACGGTGACCAGCAGCTCGCTGCGGTCGTACGGCGCCAGCTGCAGCGTCAGCACCTCCCCGGAGGAGGCAGCCACGCCGTCATTGCCGCCGCCCTCCTCCTCCTCGGCCTCCTCCTCCTCCTCTCCACCCTCCCCGCCGTCACCGCCCTCGCCGCCCTGTCCGCCATCGGCACCCTGCATCATGGAAATGTGCGACAGCGCAGGAGGCAGGGCAGGTTCAAACACCGTCTCTCAATGTGCGACCGGGCCGTTGCAGTCCAAATGAACGCCACATTAACCAATGCAAGAGGGGCCGAGGGCATCCGCAAGCAAGCCGTCGCCATCTTCCACCCATGACACACTCCAAAGCCAAGCAAAGCCCACCGCCCAGCTCACCTCCGCGCCCTCGCCCTCGTTGCCTCCGCCCTCCGCGTCGCCCTGTGTCCCCTCGCCCTCCGCCTGCTCCCCCTCGCCCCCGCCCTCCGCCCCCTCGCCCTTCTTCCCCTTCTTTTTCTTAGGCTTAGGCGGCTTGGGCGCGCAGAAGGTGTAGCTGCGCACTGCAGCAGTGCCGCCCACCCACTCGAACGAGTGGTGCGTATCCAAGTCCCCTGGCGGCAGGGGCACCTGCAGGATGGTACCCCGGCTGGTACCCAGCAGCACCCCCTCCCCTGCCGCGTCCCACGTGGCACACAGCACCGCGCCGCAGCCCTGAGGCAGCCGCACGTAGGCCTGCGGCACCAGCACGCCGCACGGCCCCGCCCATGCGCCGCCTGCCGCCGCCGCCTCCAGGCCTGTGAGGTTCGTGAGGCCCAGGAAGAACACCGTGCCGTCCTCGCCACACGTGACCACCCGCTCCGCGTGTGCAGAGACAGCAATGGCGGTGACGGCACCCTTGTGTGGCTTGGCGGCGCCGGTGAGCAACAGCGCGGTGGAGGGCCTGGCGGCGGCGGTGGCGGTGGCGGCGCCGTCGGCTGGCGGCGGCGCGGCGGCGCGGACGTGCACGCGGAGCACGCCGTCGGCGTAGCCGGTGAGGGCAGCGGCGGCGGCAGGGGAGGGGCGCGCGGCGCCTAGGCCGCCGGGGACGGGGGCGAAGGCGGTGATGGGCTGGGGGTAGGAGGCCTCTGCCAGCAGGGCGCCGTTCCTGGGGCAAGCGCGGTACACGGCAACGGGAAACGGTGACGGGATTGACGCGCAGGTAAGTGTGTTCACGCCAACAATTCAGTTCCACCTTGCGTGTATTCATTGCTACTGCCCTTGTAGACGTGTAGCAAGGCAGACTGTCCAATGGGCATGCGACAACTGCAGCGTGGTGTCCAGCCCAGCTCCATTGCCCCGCACGTAGGCCCACCTGTAGTCCATGACCCGCAGGTGGCCGTCCCTGCTGGCCCCCAGCGCCAGGTGCGCCTGCTGCGACAGCGCCATGCCGCCCACGGCGCCCGCGGGGAAGGACGCCACGCAGGACGTCACGGCGCCCTTGCCTGCATGACACACCGCGTCCAAAACAGCTTCACGTTTGATTGCTCAAAAAACGCCGAAGGCAGCACCGACGGAGGCATATGCCAGTGCAAGGAGACATTGTGCAGTAAGTAGCACTCCCCCGGCCAGCCAGGAGCCACCCCGTCTCCATGAATTACCACAACTCCCCGCCCTCCGCTCCCGTACGCCCACCTTAACCATGCTCGCCTCCTGTTCCCATGCCATCCAATACCTGCCCCGTTACTTGCCACCATCATCTTACCACCACACCACTACCGCTACTCACCGATTGCCCCCGCCGCCGGCAGCGCCACCACGTACACCCTGCCCGCGCGGTCCACCGCCACCCACTTGCCGCCGCCCTCGGGCCGCAGCAGCGCCACCAGGTGCGCCCCTGGGGCCAGCAGCACCTCGTCCAGAGGGCGCAGCTCCAGGCTGTGGCCGTCCTCGCGGGGCTCGGCGTCGTTCACCTGCGCCCGCAACACGCAGTTTCAGCACGTCACGCCGTGCGAGGGCGTGCACATGAGCGTGAAAGAAGCGGGGCCGTGGCAGGGTTTGTGTGCACGGGCAGTAGGAAGCCGTGCGGTGCAAAGAGGCACGCAAAGCTGCGCAGTCCATGAAGCACCGACCTGATTGAAGTCCCACAGCCGCACGTATCCGTCCGCGCCCGCCGACAGGATCACGGACGAGGCGCGGTCGTGCAGCAGCACCTCCAGCGGGCCGTCGTGGCAGGGCCGGCCGCCGGGCCGCGTCAGGACCACCTGCACGGGATACACGGTGAATTTTTACTGGATTAGCGGTAGGTGGAAGCTGGCAACTGTACAGCGGTCACGGCCCAGGCCAAGGACCGCTTCCTTTTACTGTACTAGCCATTTGTAAACAAGCATGTGCTGTCTGGTGCCACGAACACCGTGTGGACGCTCCTGTCTTTTGTCATGATGACACCTGAAGTCTCCGCTCCGCTGCCCCTACCGATGGCCCAAACCCTCACCTTGATGAGCCCCCCGTCCCACAGCAGCATGTGTCCGCTCTCCGTGGTGGACAGCACCTTGCCGTCCGGCAGCTCCGCGAAGCCCGCCACGTCGCTCAGCTCCACGTTGCCGAACTTGCCGATGGCGCCCTGCAGCTTGAGGCCCGTGAAGGTAGCGGCCATGCGCCAGAAGCGGATGTGGCCCTGGCCTGCGTGGCGGGCGAGTACGACAGGGGCAAAGGGCAGAGATGAGTGCTCTGGTAATGCGAGCGTCACCAGCTGCTAGTACGCAGCGGTAGGGAAAGGACCCATACCCCCGGGGGCATACTAGGTCCAGGTGATGAGTACGGCGATGGGGTTGCAAGGGCTGCAATGCATAGGGACAGGGGCAACGGGAGCGGGTGGTCCGGGACGCACCCGAGGTGGTGAGCTGGCCCTCGAAGTAGGGCGAGAAGGCTACCGTGTAGACGTCCTGCGAGAAGGCCTTGGCGCGCAGCACGATGGCGGCCTGGCGCCAGTCCCACAGCGTGAGCAGGAAGTCGGGGAAGGAGCCCACGGACGCCAGCGTGTCGCCAGACGCGTTCCACGCCAGCGCGCTGTAGCCGCGCTCCGTGCCGCCGTGCAGAACCTGGGGGAGCAGGGGCGTGTGGGGTGTGCAATCTGTGCAGGCCGCTCACAGGCAGCGCTTCCGCGCATAGGGAGGCTTCGTCTATTTGCTACCGTGGCAGGTCCCCATTGTGGCTAGAGCGCTACCTGCGTGTACCGTGGCGCCCAAGCAATCTGCCCTGTTGCCTCGATGTGCACCGGTACGACGGCATGCTGGTCCACTTCCCCACCCGCTCTCAGCTTCCCACTCCTTACCTGCACCTGCTCCAGCTCCGGGTAGGAGTAGATGTACACGCACGGACCGTCGCCGCTGGCGCCTCCATCGCGCGCCTTCTCACCCACCGCCAGCAGCGTCCGGGACGGGTGTACGGCAACCGCCCCTACGCCGCCGCCGTCTACCCCCTTGAGGTAGCGCCGTGCGCCCGTGCTAAGCGACACAAACAGCACGTGTGAACCAATGGCAGACACCAGTGTGTCATCGTCTATGAGTAGGGCGTTGTTGCGGCGGTGGGTGTCCAGGCCGTGTACGGCAAGCAGCGGCATGGCGGCGTCCGTTGCGGCGGTGGTGCTAGGGGCCGGTGGTGGAGGAGGCGGGGGTGGCGGCGCGACGGGAACAGAGGCGGGACGGGGTGTGGAGGAGGAGGCGGGGCGGGAGGTTTGGGGAGGAGCGGCGCCGGAGGCTGGGCGGCTGCCGGCGGGGGCGTCTGCAGGGGGTGCGGCGGACGCCGGGCGGCTGCCGGTGGCAGTTGGTTCTACGGACACCGGTGGTGCGGCGTGGACGGCGGCGGAGGCGGGACGACTGCCTGTTGAGGGCGCTGGTGCGGCAGCTGCGGATGCGGGGCGGCTCCCAGCGGCCTCTGCGGGTGGTGCAGGGGCTGCAGATGCGGGGCGGCTCCCAGCGGCCTCTGCGGGGGGTGCAGGGGCTGCGGAGGTGGGACGGCTCCCAGCGACCTCGGCAGGCGGTACAGGTGCTGCAGATGCGGGGCGGCTCCCAGCGGCCTCTGCGGGTGGTGCAGGGGCTGCAG
>VFQN01006355.1_pt1 | contig 13550 bp, 13 predicted proteins | sample 3512371 | NCBI WGS metagenome assembly VFQN01 (sample SAMN10412370, study PRJNA504923) | tailings metagenome | isolation source: Replicate 2 from Balatoc abandoned mine | place: Philippines: Itogon, Benguet | collected 2017-08-28
CGGCCGCCGGCCCTCGCGACATTGCCCGAGCTGGCGCAGCGCTACGGTGCGCGGCTCGTCGAAACAGCCGACGTCAATTCCGCCGAGACGCTTGCCGCCGTGCAGGCTTGCGCGCCCGATTTCATCGTGGTCATGAATTTCGACCAGATCCTGCAGCCGCCACTGATCGCTCTGCCGAAGGTGGCCGCATTGAACATCCATCCGTCCCTGCTTCCCAAACTGCGCGGCCCCTGCCCCGTGCTGTGGGCACAAGCGAGGCAGGAGCGCATTTCGGGCGCCACGATTCACGCGATCGAAGACCGCACGATCGACACCGGCCGCGTCATTGCGCAGGTCGAAGCGCCGATCGATGGCGCAGCCTCGGTCGGAGAACTGACGACGCAGTTCTTCCTGGCCGGTGCGCGCGCCCTGCCGACGGCACTGGCGCGTCTCGCGGCCGACAGGACCGCAGGACGACCGCAGCGGCTCTCGGACGGCCAGTATCTGGGGTATCCGACGGCGCTGCAGATGAAGACCTTCCGACGCGCGGGCCTTCGTCTCTGCCGGCTACGTCACGCCGCCCGCCTGGTGTTGGCAGCTCTCGGCGTGACCCGCTGGAAGCCGTAGCGAGATGTAACTAGCGGCGCTTGGGGAGCTTGGAGCTCTCCGCGACGATGGCGCGGTCGACCACCGTGAACAGGTAGGCGTCTGGCGACAGGGTGCAGCCGCCGCGCACCAGATGGGCAAGCTGGGCGCCCTGCTCGCCATCGGGAATCATGACGCCGCGCACGCGTGCCGAATGCTCCGCGAGGAATATCGCCAGCGCCTTGCGGGCTTCGGGGTTCATCGCATGGGCTTCGCGGCAGGTGATGTAGGCCGCCTGGTCGAAGTTGAGCGGCGGGTTCTGCGCCTGGGCGGAGGCCGAGACAGCGACCAGGGCACCGATCGCGAGGAGAAGCCTGGAGGTCATCTGGATCTCCCTACTTGCTGTTGCCGATTGCGGTACCGCCGAGGTAGCCGACCGCGCCGCCGATCAGGCCGGCGCCAACCACCGTACCGAAGCTGCCGCCAGTCACGAGACCGATGCCGGTGCCGGCCGCCGCGCCGACCAGCGCACCCTTCTCGCCATCGGACATGGGCTGGTTGCAACCTCCCAGGAAACCCGCAGCCACGACCAGCGTCAGGATCTTCGTCTTCATCAAAGCTCTCCCCTTCACGTCGACACCTCCGTCACGGAGGCGTCATATCGGCCTTCACCCAACCTTTATCAGGATTGAAGGTGCTGATCATGCCGGCTTTTTGCGCCGTCTCGGGACCGAGGTCCTGCTGATAGACCTCGCCCTTGTAGTCGACGATGAAAGTCATGATCCCGGTCACGCCGTAGCGCACCGGCCAGGCGATGGCGCCGAACCCGCCGATCATGCGGCCGTTGACGATATAGTCACGAGTGCCGCCCGGCGCCGCCGGGCCCTGACCGTAGAGCAGGCGGAAATAGTAGCCGTAGTGTCCGTCCGGCGAATTGCCGTCGACCTGGGCGCGTGCGACCGCCGGCCCCAGCGGGCTCTGCGGCTCGCCAGGCTTGGTCTCCCAGTAGAGCCCGTCCTTGCGGCCGGGTGAGCTGAGCAGGCGGCGGGCATAGACCGGCGAGCCGGTCTTCATCGGATCCATCGCCGCGTAGTCGCGCTGGGCATCGACGATGGCCAGCATCGTCTGCACCACGGCCGCTTCGTCATGGCCGATCTGGCGCAGGCGCATCTCGCGCCAGCCGGCAACCGGATCGAAGCGCCATTCCGCGCCGTCCTTCACGAGCGGGATCGGCAAGGTCCAGCCGGACTTGCCGGCCATGACGGTGGCCTTGTCGCCGGAAACCTTGACCTCGTGGCTCTCGTCCCAGGCCGCGAGATAGGCCTTGCGGCGCTCCTGGCGCTGTTCGGACGTGGTCGGGACGAACTCACCCCATTGCGGCCCCAGCAGGGCCCCCAGTGTCTTCTGGTCACCCTTGCGAACCGCGTCGGTGAAGGCATTCGCGGCCGCCTCGGCCGTCGGGAAGCCCTGAAGCTTGACCGCCTGCTGGGCTACCGCGCCGCCGGCAAGGCCGACCAATACGGCCAGGGCCAGGATACCGCGCCGGAACATCGTGCCGCTCATCGCCGTCCTCCTCCCCCGAACCTGCCGCCGCCCCCGCCGAAATGCTCGCCGCCGCCACCCCAGCTGCGATTGCCCCAGGACTGGCTGCCGCGGTCGAAGTCGCGGCTTGCACCGGTGCCGCCGCGATTGATGTCGCCGAACGCGCCGCGGTCGCCAGCGGCCCGATTTTCGAAGCCGCGATTCTCAGCCGGCCGGCTTTCGGCAGGCCGGTTCTCCCCGGCCCGATTCTCGCCGGGGCGCTGCGTGTAGTTGCCCCGCCCCTCGAGCTGACCACGGAATTGCTCGCGCTGCTGCGCGGCGTCCGGACGATGCTGTCCGAATTCCTGCCGCTCGGCGGGCGTACGGTAGGGCACGCCGTCGCGATGCGCCGGATCGTGGCTCCACTGGCCGTTGCGATAGCGGTCGGCGTTGAAGTTGTTGGTGATGCTGGTCGCCCGGTTGACGTTCACGGTCGTGTAGCTGTTGCCCCAGCCGCCGCCGCCATAGCCCCAATGCCAGCCGCCGAACATCGCCGCGCCCGCGGCGACGCCGAGGCCGAACATCATCCCGGTCATCAGCGCCGCACCGTAGTTGGGCGGCGGCGGATAATAGGGCGGCGGATAGGCGGGATAGGGCCATGTGCCGTAGGCCCAGGCTGGATTGTAGTAGGGAACGTAGAGCAGCTCGGGATTGGCCGGCTCGATGACGATCGCGTTGGCGCCGCCGCTCGACTGCGTCGTCACCGTTTGCTGCGGCGTCGACTTCAGGTTGCCGGCAGCCTGCGCCTTGGCGCGAAGGCGCTGGACCGCCGTCGCGACGTCCTTCTGCTGGCCGATCATCGCGTCGCCGAGCTTCTGGGTCCAGTCGAGCTGGTTGCTCATCATCTGCAGTGTCTGCGGGAACGCGGTGAGCGACTTCACGCTGACGTCCCAGCTCTTGTCCTTCACCGCCGCGACGGCGGCATCGCCCTTGAGGTTGGGATTGGCCTGCGACCAGCGCGCCGCCTCGACGACTTCGAGCGGATAGGTCGCGGCCATCAGGACCTGCGAAAGCAACGCATCGGGATAGAGGGCGATGGGAGCCAGCAACTGGTCGAGCTGCTCGGTGGTGAACGGCTTGTTGGACTCCTGCGCGCGCAGTCCATGGAAGGGAGCGAGAGCGAGCGCGGCCGTCGACAAGGCAAGAAGTCTGCGTCGTTCCATGTGCTGCTCGTTCCTTCAAATTGCCAATGAAGAGGACCGCGGCACACTACCGGCGATGACCGTATCCCGTCCAGCGCAGCACCTCGTCACAGGACGTGACCATTACATGAGGCGATACACCTGCTCCGGCTCGTCCCGTCCCTTCACATGCCGCAGCTCCGGCTTGGGCAGTTCGCCGAGCGCCTCGGGGTGCTTCATCGCCGCAATCGTATCGCCACTGACCAGGACGATCACGTCCTCGTCAGGAGCCATGAATTCCTTGCCCATCTGCTCGAAGCGTTGCGCCACGTTCACCGTGTCGCCGACCACAGTGTAGTTGACGCGGCCCGGCGCACCGATGTTGCCGACGATCACCGGGCCCGAATGGATGCCGACGCGCAGCCGGACCGCGGTCTTGCCGGCCGCGATTCGCTGAAGGTTGTCCTCGTGCACGACCCGCCCCATTTCGAGCGCGGCATGGACGGCATGGTCGGCATGGTCCTCCATGGGGGAGAGGCCACCCCACACCGCCATCACGCAGTCGCCGATATACTTGTCGATCACGCCCTGGTCGTTCTCGATGCAGCTGCCCAGCAGGGCGAAATGATGATTGAGCATGTCGGCCGTTTCCTGCTCCGGCAGCTCCTCGGCCTGCGGCGTGAATCCCACGATGTCGGTGAACATCACGGTGACGACCCGGCGGCGCGACGCCACCGCATCCTCGCCCAGTTCCATCAATCCGAAGACGAGGCGCCGCGGCACGTAGGCGCCGAACCATTTCAGCGCGCCGCGCGCCTTGTCGAGGCTGTGGCCGGCGTCGTCGATCTCGCGCAGCCGCGACCTGCGATGGAAGGGCTCGTCGAACTTGAGTTGCTCGATCAGCTCGGCCGCCGAGGTCAGGGTGCGGATGGAGCGCGCCATGCTGAGCCCCATCACCAGGGCAAGCAGGGCGGCAACGGCCAGGGTGATGCCGCCGACGATCGCCCCATTGGTCAGCCGGTCGAGGTCACCGGTCGCATCTTCGATTGGGAAATACTGCCCGACCAGCCAGGGCTCTGGCCCGAACCGTCTGAGCTCGCGATAGACGAAGACCCATTGCCGCCCGCCTTCCTCGACGACATGGCCGAGCGACCCGAGTGCCCGGTCGATCTGCGGCGAGCGCACGGGCTTGTCCCAGATCCTCGCGAGGACCGGATCGTCGACCTCTTTGATCGTGGGCAAGGGCCGCTTCTCTGACAGGCCGAGGCCGCGCGGGTCGATCAGCCGCCGCGCCGCCAGGACATGGTCGCGGCCGACCAGGATGAAATAGCGCCCATCGCCGGTCTTCGGATCGCCGATGAGATAGGAAAGGTCGCCCACGGCGACCGTGGCGATCAGGCCGCCGATGAAGGCATTGTCGATGCGCCGCACCGGCGTGCGCACGTTGACCACCGGCTGCTTGATCGTCTCGCTCCAGAACAGGGCGCCCCAGAAAGTGTGCTGCGCCGTCTGCAGCTGGCGGAAGCGCTCCATGCCCTGCGGCTGGTCGACGAGCGAGAGCGTCTCGCGTTCGATCGTGCCGTCGGGCTCGCGCACGGCGCGATGAAGCTTGAGATCGAGCGTGGCGAAGCCGACCGCCGATACGGCGGGCACCTGCTGCATCATCACCGCCAGCAGCTCCCGCATGGCGACCGGCGATTCGATGTCGACGCGCCCGCCGGCGGCGAGGGCCGCGATCAGCTCGAGTTGCTCGCTCACGGGATCGAGGCGGCTGCGGACCAGCGCCACCTGGGCATCCACCACGCGGGCGGCCCGGTCGACCAGCAGGCGTTCGGCGGTGCCCGTCGCGCCGGCCAGCACGACGATGTAGGCGACGCCCGAGATGAGCGAGAGCGAGACGAAGGCGAGCGCCAGCGCAGCCACGAGGGGCAGCCGCCAGGAGCGGCGCAGGGCGGCTTTCGCGGGGGGCGTTTCGGTATTCTGGCTCACGCGGCGGACATCATAGGATGTCCGCCGCGCGGAAGCGACGTCCCGTCAGGTCAGGCGGCGGCGCGGATGGCCGACTTGTTGACCTTGTCGTCTACGTGGCTCTCGAACTGCTGGAAGTTCTTCTCGAAGCGCTGGGCGACGTCGCGCGCGGCGCTGTCGTAGGCCTTCTTGTCCTTCCAGGTGTTCTTCGGGTTCAGCACCTCGCCCGGCACGTCTGGGCAGGCGCTCGGCACCTGCATGCCGAAATGCGGATCGGTCGAGGAGGAGACCGAGGCCAGCGTGCCGTCGAGCGCGGCCCGCACCATCGCGCGCGTGTGACGGATCGACATGCGCTCGCCGACGCCGAAGCCGCCGCCCGACCAGCCGGTGTTGACCAGCCAGCACTTCACGTTCTGGCGGGCCATCTTCTCGCCGAGCATCTTGGCGTAGACGGTGGGATGGCGCGGCATGAACGGCGCACCGAAGCAGGTCGAGAAAGTCGCCTGCGGCTCGGTCACGCCCTTCTCGGTGCCGGCGACGCGTGCCGTGTAGCCCGACAGGAAGTGGTACATCGCCTGCTCGGGGCTGAGCCGCGAGATCGGCGGCAGCACGCCGAACGCGTCGGCCGTCAGCATCACGATGTTCTCGGGCGTGCCGGCGATGCCGGTCGGCGAGGTGTTCGGGATGAAGTCGAGCGGATAGCAGGCGCGGGTGTTCTCGGTGTGCGCACCATCGTCGAGGTCGAGGCGGCCGGTCGCCGGATCGATCACGACGTTCTCGAGCACGGTGCCGAAGCGGCCGGTCGTGGCATAGATCTCGGGCTCGGCCTCACGGCTGAGCTTGATCACCTTTGCGTAGCAGCCGCCTTCGAAGTTGAACAGGCTGTCCTCGGCCCAGCCATGCTCGTCGTCGCCGATCAGCGTGCGCGTCGGGTCGGCCGACAACGTGGTCTTTCCGGTACCCGAGAGCCCGAAGAACACGGCGACGTCGCCGTTCGGACCCACGTTGGCGGAGGCATGCATCGGCAGGACGTTCTTGTCCGGCAGCAGGTAGTTCAGGATCGTGAACACCGACTTCTTGATCTCGCCAGCGTACCACGTGCCGCAGATCGCCACGACACGCTCGGTGAAGTTCACGAGGATGGCGCAGTCCGACGCGGTGCCGTCGAGCTTCGGATCGGCCTGGAATCCCGGCAGGTTCAGGATGGTGAATTCCGGCTTGAAGCCCTCGAGTTCCTCGGGCGCCGGACGCAGGAACATGTTGCGGGCGAACAGATTGTGCCACGCCGTCTCGTTGACCACGCGCACCCCGATCCGGTGCGCGGGATCGGCGCCGGCCCAGCAGTCGCGCACGAACAGGTCACGGCGCTGCGCATAGGCGATCATGCGGTTGTAGAGCGCGCGATAACGATCGGGCGTGATGGGCTTGTTGGTCTTGCCCCAGTCGATGCGTCCCTTGCTCTCGGAGTCCTCGACGATGAACTTGTCGTTGGGCGAGCGACCGGTATGGATGCCGGTCCGCACCACCAGCGCGCCGCCATCGGCCACCACGCCTTCATGCCGGTGAATCGCTTCCTGGTAGAGCGCGGGAACCTGGAGGTTCCAGTAGACATTGCTCAGGTTCTTGAGTCCGAGCGCTTCCAGTCCAAACTTGGGTACGATGAAGCCCGCCTGATGCACAGCGTTTCTCCTGCTTTCCGGCCGATCCGAATGGCGAAGGTATTCAAGTACTATGCGCTACTGGCAGGGCCGCGGGGAGGCAAGTCCCTTGCGACAAGTTAGTGTCGGGACGCGTGTGAATCGCCCTTCGCACTCGCGAGAAGAATGCTGCGACGCGAAACCGCGAGACTTCGCGAGGTCGATTCAGGGCATCGCGCGGGCCTTGCCCACCAGGGTAACGAGGGCCTTTCGCGCCTCACCGGCCGCTTGCAGAGGCAGGTCGAATGCAAGGCGGGCGACGTTTCCGGCGCGCCGCAGGTCGATCCCCTCCGAATCGATACCCGTCATCCTCCAGCCCTCGCCCGCCAGGCCGATCAACTTTGCGGCATAGAGCTGAACGGCATCCGCATGGTCGGCATTCATGTGCTCGACGATGCCCGCCTCGGCCTCGGCAAGGCCCGCAGCCTGCGGCGGAGCGAGTTCGGCCCTGTCCATCCAGCGGATCTTGCCGAAACCACCCACGAGGTGGGCTCGCTCGACTGCGATACGATAGAAGCCGAAATCTTTGAATCCCGCATAGAGCGCGGCATCCGGATGCCGCGCCAGGAAGCGCGTCTTCAGCCGTTCGTCGACGGTCCGCTCGGCCCGCCCGAGCACGGTCGCCCGCGCGCCCGTCAGCGGCTGGTCGAGCCCGCCGGTACCGTCGAACAGCAGGGAGACGCGGTCGTCCGCCTTGATTGCCCTTGTGTGTTCGGCCATATCGCTCATCAGAAGGATCGGCGAAAGGTCGTGATCGACCGCGACCAGGACCAGGGAGGCGTAGGGCCAGCCGGGCGATTCGCCCGGCAGGACGGTGGCCAGGGAAGCCCGGTCGAGGGCGCGCAAAAGGCTGCGCACGGTGCGCGGCATGTCTTCTTGGGTCATTTTCGGATCAAAAAAGCCGCAATTGTTCGTTGAGTATGGCGGGCCGGGAAGGCGGCGGCGACGGCCCGGACCATGATAGCATGATATAGAAGCCGTTGTCCGCTGCAGGAGAAGCCAAGCCGTGCGCAAGACCATCGCCCTCGTCGACGACGATCGCAACATCCTCACATCCGTGTCGATGCTGCTCGAAGCCGAAGGGTTTCAGATCAAGACCTACAATGACGGTGCATCGGCTCTGGAAGGCCTCAACCAGTCGCCGCCCGATCTCGGCATCTTCGACATCAAGATGCCGCGCATGGACGGCATGGAACTCCTGAACCGCATCCGCAAGACGCAGCAGTTCCCTGTCATCTTCCTCACCTCGAAGGACGAGGAGATCGACGAGGTGCTGGGCTTGCGGATGGGCGCCGACGATTTCATCCGCAAGCCGTTCTCCCAGCGCCTTCTGCTGGAGCGCATCCGCGCCGTGTTGCGTCGGGCCGATGTCGGCGGCGCCAAGGGCGAAGCCGCCGCCGAGCGCATCGTGCGGGGCGAACTGGTGCTCGATCCGAGCCGCCATCAATGCACCTGGAAAGGCAAGGAGGTGCACCTCACGGTCACCGAATTCCTGCTCCTGAAGTCGCTCGCCGAGCGGCCCGGCCATGTGAAGAACCGCGACCAGCTCATGGATGCGGCCTACGGCGAGACGATCTACGTCGACGACCGCACCATCGACAGCCACATCAAGCGCGTCCGCCGCAAGTTCCGCGAGGTCGATGGCGAGTTCGAGCAGATCGAAACGCTGTATGGCATCGGATATCGATACCGCGACTCCTGACCCCGACGCGCGGCCGCGCGGGCAACAGACCCCAGGTTCCCGGATCGCCACGGCGCTCGGCCGGCTGCTCTCGCGCGTGTCGCGCAGGGCACCCCCCGCAACCGGAGCGCCAGCGTCGGCCCATTCCGCCGAATCGCCGTCGCTGCTGCGCCGGCGCCGCAGCGCCGCTCGCGGATACTCGCCGCTGACTCGGCGCATCCTGCTGCTCAACCTCATTCCGGTCGCGCTGCTGACCCTCGGCGCGGTCTATCTCAGCGACTACGAGGAGGAGCTGATCGACACCGAACTCGCTTCGCTGCTGGTGCAGGGCGAGATGGTGGCGGCCGGCATCGGCGAGGTCGCGGTGGTCGGCGGCGAAACCACGGTCAACCGCATGGACGCCGACGCCGCACGCCAGCTGGTGACGCGGCTGGTGCGGCCGACCGGCGTGCGGGCGCGCCTGTTCAGCGAAACCGGCGAGCTTCTGGCCGATTCGGCGATATTGAACGAGCTGGGCCGCATCCACGTCGTGCCGCTGCCGCCGCCCGAGGCAACCGTCGAGGCCGAATCCCATGTCAGCATGGGTGAGCGCGTCAGCGACTGGATTGCCCGTCAGCTTTCGCGCGTCGACCACTACCCCGAGTATGTCGACAAGCCGGTGCCGACCCTGCGCGACTTTCCGGAAGCGGCCAGCGCGCTGCGCGGGTTCAACGCGTCGGCCGTGCGCAGCGCCGGCCAGGGCCGGCTGATGCTGAGCGCCGCGGTGCCGGTGCAGCGCTACAAGCAGGTGCTGGGCGCGCTCCTCCTGACACGCGACAACCGCGCCATCGCCGCCTCGTTGCGCGAGGTTCGCTATGACATGCTGACCATCGCCGCGGCGGCGCTCGGCATCACCGTGCTGTTGTCTCTCTATCTTGCCGGCACCATCACCCAGCCGATCGTGCGCCTGGCGAGGGCCGCCGACGAGGTCAGGCTGGCGCGCGAGAGCCGCCCGGAGATTCCCGACCTCGGCAAGCGCGGCGACGAGATCGGCGATCTGAACGATGCGCTGCGCTCGATGACCGAGGCCCTGTGGCTGCGCATCAACACGATCGAGAGCTTCGCCGCCGACGTCGCGCACGAACTCAAGAACCCGCTGACTTCGCTGCGCTCGGCGATCGAGATGGCCGGACATCCCAACCTCAACGCGGAACGCCGTGCCAAGCTGATGGGCATCGTCATGGACGACATCAACCGGCTCAACCGGCTGATCTCCGACATCTCCGACGCGTCGCGGCTCGACGCCGAGCTGATGCGCGGCGAGGTGAGGCCGGTCGACCTCGACACGCTGCTGCGCGACATGGTGCACCACTATGCGGTGACCGCGAACCAGAAGTCCGGCGTCGAGGTCGAGTTCCGGGTGGCTGCCAATCCGCCGTTCATGGCGCACGGTCACGACGGTCGCTACGGCCAGGTGTTCCGCAATGTCATCGACAACGCCCTCTCCTTCGCGCCCAGGGGCTCGCGCATCCTCGTCGAACTGGGCCGGGAGTCCCGGAACGGGCCGTTCGTCGTCACCATCGACGACGAGGGACAGGGCATTCCAGAGGACAATCTCGAATCGATCTTCCAGCGCTTCTACTCCGAGCGTCCGACCGAGCACTTCGGCCAGCATTCCGGCCTCGGCCTGTCGATCTGCCGCCAGATCGTCGAGACCTACGGCGGCACCATCACGGCCACCAACCGGCGCGGCCCGGACGGCAAGGTGCTGGGCGCCCGTTTCACCGTCCGGCTGCCGGCGGCCAGCGGACGCAAATGACGATCTGAATGGCGATCAGGGTCACGACATACGTTCACGCGACCTGCGTCGCCTTGCGGGCTGGCCGGAGCTGGCGCGGCATCCTGCTGCGGGGACCGTCCGGCGCCGGCAAGTCCGACCTCGCCCTTCGTCTGGTCGATGCAGGCGGCCGGCTGGTGGCGGACGATCAGACCGCGCTCGTCCGCCAAGGGGGCGGCCTGGTCGCCACGCCGCCTGGCACGCTTGCGGGCCTGCTGGAAGTGCGCGGCGTCGGCATCGTAAAGCTCGGCAGTACCCGGCTTCTCGCGCGGGCGAGGATTGCGCTCCTGGTCGACCTGGTGCCGCCGGACCGCATCGAACGTCTGCCCGATCCGGCGCGTGAAACGTTGATTGGCGTCGACCTGCCGGTGGTGGCGCTGAACCCCTTCGAGGCCTCCGCCCCTGCGAAGTTGCACCTTGCCCTCGCGCGAAGTGCTTCGGCATGATCCGGCGCGCGCCGCTCATGCCAGACAATCCCCCCTCTTCCGCCTGCGACACGACACCCGACACGCGCCGGCCGTTCGTCGTGGTCACCGGCTTGTCCGGCGCGGGCCGTGCGACCGCGCTGAACGTCCTCGACGACCTGGGTTACGTGGCCGTGGACAACGTCCCGCTGCCCCTGCTCGACGACCTCATGCGCTCGACCGGTGGCGATGCGGGCGCGGGCGCCCAGCCGTTGGCGCTGGGCATCGACACCCGCACCTTCGGCTTCGACGCCCGGGAACTGGCCGCGCGCATCCGCGAGCTGCGGAACCGTCCCGGCCTCGCCGCGCGGCTCCTCTTCCTCGAGGCCGACACCGAGACGCTGCAGCGCCGCTACACCGAGACCCGCCGTCCGCATCCGCTCGCGCCCGATCGCCCCGTGGTCGACGGGATCAGCGAGGAGCGCCGGCAGATCGGCTGGATGAGCGACGTGGCGGATCTCACCGTCGACACCACGTCCTTGTCGCCGCATCGCCTGAAGCAGATCCTGACCGGGCACTTCGGCCTCGGCCGCTCGGTCGGCACGCGCATTTCCGTGATGTCGTTCTCGTTCCGACGCGGCTTGCCGCGCGAAGCCGACCTGGTGTTCGACGTCCGGTTCCTGAAGAACCCCCATTACGATCCCGCGCTGAAGCCCCTGACAGGCCGCGATCCGGCCGTCGCGGCCTTCATCGCAACCGATCCCGACTACCGCCCGTTCCTGGATAGGCTGAAGGCCCTGATCGGGCCGCTGCTGCCCCGGTTCGACGCCGAGGGAAAGAGCTACCTGACGATCGCCATCGGCTGCACCGGCGGCAAGCACCGGTCCGTGGCGCTGGCCGAGGAGCTTGCAGACTGGTTGCGAAGCGCGGGCCGGTCCGTCACTCTCTCTCACCGGGACGTCGGGGCGGCCGGGGAGGCCGGGGGCGCAGGGTAGAGCAAAGCATGATTGGTATCGTACTCGTGACTCACGGCAATCTGGCGCAGGAGTTCAAGGCTGCACTGGAGCATGTCGTCGGTCCGCAGCAGTGCATGTCGACGGTCTGCATCGGCGCCGACGACGACATGGAAAAACGCCGCGGGGAAATACTGGAGAGGGTCAGGGCCTGCGAGACGGGCGAGGGCGTCATCGTACTGACCGACATGTTCGGCGGCACCCCGTCCAATCTGGCGATCTCCATCATGGAACAGGCCCGGGTCGAAGTGCTGGCCGGTGTCAACCTGCCGATGCTGGTGAAGCTCGCCAGCGTTCGCACGCGGCCGATCGCGGAGGCCGTCCGCATGGCGCAGGAAGCTGGCCGCAAGTACATTACCGTCGCGTCGCGCATCCTGGCGAAGGAAGCTTCGTGAGTGACGCTGCCGCGCATTCGAGTGCCGAGGCCGGCATCGGCACCCTGAAACGGAGCCTGGCCATCGCCAACAAGCGCGGCCTGCACGCTCGTGCCGCCGCCAAATTCGTGCGGACCGCCGGCCAGTTCGACGCCGTCGTGCGTGTTTCCTACAAGGGCCAGGAAGTCTCGGGCCTGTCCATCATGGGCCTCATGATGCTGGCCGCCGGTATCGGCAGTTCGATCGAGGTCACCTGCTCGGGCCGGCAGGCAACCGACGCGATGGCGGCCATTTCGACCCTGATCGAGGGCAAGTTCGGCGAAGATTGACGGGGCTGCGCACCAGCCATAAAGGCTTGCGCATATCGACATAAATTCTTGCTTATATGTTGATCCGGCGCGTTGAGGCGGCTACGCGCCGCTGATATGACACGCCCGCTTTCCACAATCCGCCTGCCGACGCCGGCACAGCAAGGAGCGCCAAATGGCCGACTACATCGTCAAGGATATCGGGCTCGCCGACTGGGGTCGCAAGGAACTCGACATGGCCGAGACCGAGATGCCGGGCCTGATGTCGATCCGCAAGGAGTACGGTCCGAAGAAGCCGCTCAAGGGTGCACGCATCGCCGGCTCGCTGCACATGACGATCCAGACGGGCGTGCTGATCGAGACGCTGAAGGCGCTTGGCGCCGACGTGCGCTGGGCCTCGTGCAACATCTACTCGACGCAGGACCATGCCGCCGCGGCGATCGCCAAGGCCGGCACGCCGGTGTTCGCCATCAAGGGCGAGAGCCTCGAGGAATACTGGGACTACACCCACAAGATCTTCGAGTGGCATGACGGCGGCGAGCCGAACATGATCCTCGACGATGGCGGCGACGCCACCCTGCTGGTCCATCTTGGCGCCCGCGCGGAGAAGGATCCGTCGCTGGTCGCCAATCCGACCAACGAGGAAGAGGAAGTCCTCTACAAGGCGATTCTCAAGACGAACAAGGAGAAGCCCGGCTGGTACGCCAAGCTCGGCGCCTCTATCAAGGGCGTCACCGAGGAGACGACCACGGGTGTCCATCGCCTCTACAACATGGCGAAGGAAGGCAAGCTCCTGTGGCCGGCCATCAACGTGAACGACTCGGTGACCAAGTCGAAGTTCGACAATCTGTACGGCTGCCGCGAGTCGCTGGTCGACGGCATCCGCCGCGGCACCGACGTCATGATGTCGGGCAAGGTCGCGATGGTCGCGGGCTTCGGCGACGTGGGCAAGGGCTCGGCCGCCTCGCTGCGCCAGGCCGGCTGCCGAGTCATGATCTCCGAAATCGATCCGATCTGCGCCCT
>VFQN01006356.1_pt1 | contig 13550 bp, 13 predicted proteins | sample 3512371 | NCBI WGS metagenome assembly VFQN01 (sample SAMN10412370, study PRJNA504923) | tailings metagenome | isolation source: Replicate 2 from Balatoc abandoned mine | place: Philippines: Itogon, Benguet | collected 2017-08-28
TTGGTGATGGCATTTTTGATGGAGATTTGCAAGCACATCCGTCGACACAATAACCCTACTATTTGGGAATTATAAGGCCTGCCAACTCCTTTTGAGCAGCCGCTAAAGCTCAATTTTACTTTTCAAAAATGCTTTTACTACTTCCAGACCGCGATGAAAGTGTCGGTTATTGGGAATAATTATGTCGGCGTCAGCCTTTGAGGGTTTGATAAACTGCTCGTAGGTTGGAAATACGTGATTTTCCCAACGGTACAGCACATCCGTCAAATCGTAGCCGCGCTCCACTTGGTCGCGGATGATGCGGCGTTTGAGTTTGATGTGCTCTTTGGCGTCAATGAAGATTTTTAAATCCAACAGCTCCGCGATTTCTTTGAAATAAAACACAAAAATCCCTTCTACCACAATGATGGGCGTAGGTCTAAAGGTAAGCATCTGCGGAATAATGGCAGGATTGTTAAAGGTATATTCCATCTGCTCAACGGTCTTGCCCTCCCGAAGGTCGATGATGTGCTCGGCGTACTTGCGGTGGTTGATAGCGGAGGGTAAGTCGAAATTATGTACGCCGTTTTCGTCGACCGGCACTTCATTACGAGAACGGTAATAATGGTCTTGCGAAATCAGACAGATTTCATCTTCGCCAAAAGCGCCCATCAGGCTGTTAAGAAAATAGGTCTTTCCCGATGCACTCCCGCCCGTGATTCCGACGATAAAAGGTTTTTTCATGCGGTAAAGTTACGTGGCCCCGTCTAAATACCGAACTTCTGGCACCGAAATTGTAAAAGAACCCGCAACAAATTGTTAGTTTTGCATTTAAATTACATTTTCTCCTGCTATGTTTTTGAAAAATTTTAGGGTTGACCTCTTTCGATGTTGCTGATACTGCGTTTCAGGAAATCAATTTCATAAACGAGTATTTAGTATTCTCTTATCATGACACAACCACTCAACATCTATACTCCTCTCACCCGCCAAAAAGAACTTTTTCACCCCCTTAGCCCTCCTCACGTAGGGCTATATGTATGCGGGCCAACGGGTTATAATTACGTACACTTGTGCAAGGTGCGTACGGTTCTGACTTTCGATAGTCGTTTTCGCTACCTGACACACATTGGTTACAAGGTCCGTTATGTGCGCAATATCACGGATGTTGGCCACCTTGTTGGCGATGGCGACGAAGGTGAAGATAAAATTGGACGGATGGCCAAATTAGAAAAGCTGGAGCCGATGGAAATTGTGCAGCGCTACACCAACGATTTTCATCAGGTGCTGGAGCAACTTAATTTTCGCACGCCCAGCATTGAGCCCACCGCTACTGGACATTTGATTGAACAGATAGAAGCCGTCAAAGACCTGATTGACAAGGGACTGGCTTATGAATCCAATGGCTCGGTTTATTTTGACATCAATCAATACAACGCAAACGGCAATAATTACGGCAAACTTTCTGGCCGGGTATTGGAAGACCTGTTGACCGAGACTCGCGAGTTAGAGGGTACTTCGGAGAAGCGAAATCCGCTGGATTTTGCCATTTGGAAGAAAGCCGCCCCCGAGCATATAATGCAGTGGGAATCGCCTTGGGGCAAAGGTTTTCCAGGCTGGCACTTGGAATGTACTTGCATGAGTACCAAATACTTAGGAAAACAATTTGATATTCATGGCGGTGGCATGGACTTAAAATTCCCTCACCACGAATGCGAAATTGCGCAGGGGACAGGATTGAACGGAACGGAGCCCGTACGCTATTGGATGCATTCTAATATGTTGACGGTCAACGGACAAAAAATGTCAAAATCATTAGGCAATTCATTTTTGCCCGTTGAGTTGTTCTCTGGCAATCATCCGTTGCTTGAACAGGCCTACAGCCCCATGACGTCTCGATTCTTTATGCTCCAGAGTCAATACCGAAGCACGCTTGATTTCTCAAACGATGCGCTGAAAGGTTCTCAAAAAGCGTACAAGCGAATCATCAATGGCCTTAAAGCCATCAAAGCATTGACCTACATCCCCGCAGAGGTTGAAAGTTATTCCAATGAAGCAGGCTTGAAGGTTTCAACCCCTGGTGTTACGATTGATGAAAAGAAAGTAGCCGACATTCAAAAAACCGTGCAGGCGTTTTATGATGCCATGAACGACGACCTCAACACCGCCGTTGCGATTGCGCAGTTGTTTAACCTCTTAAAATACGTCAACATGATTTACCTCAACCAATTAAATCCTGCGGCGTTGGGGAAAGAAGGTTTTGCCCTGTTGAAAGAAAAATACATCACCTTTACCGAAGAAATTCTGGGTCTGAAGGAAGAAACAACGGAAAATAACGCCGTATTGAGCGGAATGCTAGATTTATATCGCGAATACAAGTCGGCCCAGCAATACGACAAAGTTGACCAAATTCGTTCTTATTTTAAGGCACAAAATTTAGTAATTCGGGACATGAAACACCAGATTGATTGGGCTTACGAAGAATAATTTCAACCAACCCGATATTCATTGCATTATTTCATCAAGGTATTTTATGGAGAAGCGTCGTTCATATATAAGTTATATTTTATTAGCAGTTTTTGTGCTAGCGGGGGCTTTGTATCTTTTAAGACCCCTGCTAGTTTCCAACAGCAGCGCCTCGGTTTCGGCCGAAACTGAGGCGCCCGCTTCTTCGTCAGCGGCACCCGCAGCCCCCACGAGCGGCATTACAAAAGAGGGTGAAGTAACGTTTTTAAAAGGCGGCAAAACCTTTCGGAAGATTGACGTTGAAATCGCCGAAAACGACGCCGATCGCCAAAAAGGGCTGATGTTCCGGCCCTATCTTTCCGATTCGGTGGGAATGCTGTTTGTTTTTGAAGAACCGACTCCGCAAAGTTTTTGGATGAAAAATACCATGATTTCGTTGGATATCATCTACGTTGACCAAAACAAAAAAATTGTTTCTATCCAGAAAAAAGCCAAACCCTATTCCGAAGAAAGCCTCCCATCCTTTGGTGACGCACAATACGTAGTAGAAGTAAACGGCGGTTACTGTGATAAATACGGCATTCAGGTAGGCGACACTATCGTTTTTTAAGGCTTCTTTCATTTTGGAACAATAGTTGTAAAGGATTAAGAAAAAGAACCTTACATGAAGTGGTGGATAACGTGCGGGCTATTGTTGATGTGGAATGCGGTGGCATGGGCCAATCACATTATCGGAGGAGATATTGCGCTTACTAAACAAAATGGCTCCTCTACCAGCTACCTCATTACTTTAACCCTGATATACGACGGCGTACTGGGTAGTACAAACGACAAAGCATTTGTTTCTTCTTTTCGCAAAAGTACCAACGCCCGCATTGAAGATTTTACGCTGACCCGCGCTGCACTGGAGGAAATCCCCTATTCCAACCCTCGCTGCGTTCCCAATCCCCGAGAATCTCGCATTACGTTGGCTCGCTACACGGCCACCATTTCTTTTCCTACGACTACCTACAACGACCCAGAAGGCTATTATTTTTCGTGGGAAGAATGTTGCCGCAACGGCGAAATTGTCAATATTCAAACACCCAATAGGGTAGGCTTAGCCTTTTATGCTGAAATTCCGCTCAACAACATTTCAGCCGGTTTGCCCCAATTTAAAACTCCCGAAGTCAAATATGTGTGTGTAGGAAAAAATTTCGAAGCTGATTTTGGAGCAACAAGTTCTTCGGGAAATGAACTACGCTACAGCATTGTCACGCCTCTCATTGGCTCCACCGACCAAGGCGGCACTTTTCCCGATAAATCCAAAGCAGGCCCTTATAGTCGGGCGGTTTGGAGCGCAGGTTTTGACAGTACGAAAGCTATTCTAGGCGCTAATCCATTGAGAATTGACTCAAAAACGGGCAAAATAACGCTTAATGCTTCTAAGATTGGTTTTTTTGCCTTTGCGGTTCGTTGTGAAGAATGGCGGCAAAACGTAAAAGTAGGAGAAATACGACGCGAATTTGTGTTTAACGTTGTGGATTGTATTTCTTCAGTCCCCTCCCCTGTTTTTATTGAAATCTTGACGGCATCGCCTTCAGTTACTTACCAATCCTCTGCAGGCAATATCTCTTCGGTAGAAATGTGTCAAGGCGATTCTGTAGTTCTGAAAGCCAACGATGAAAACCCGCAATGGGCATATCAATGGCTAAAAGACGACCAACCCATCGCTAATGCCAACCAATCTTATTTGGGCATTTATCAGCCCGGAAACTATAGCCTTGTCAAACGTTTTGCCGAAAGCTGCGGAACGGAGGAGTCCACCTTAAACTTCACCCGCGTCAATGTAAAAAACGCCAACCCAGTCCGGATTTCTTCTAGTCGCCCGCTGCCATTGTGCTCCAACGACAGCACCAATCTAAGCATTGATTTACCCTCAAACGCTACCATCAGCTGGCAGCAAAACGGGGTCACTACCGACAATCCAGGTCAGGTTTTTTCCAACGTAAAACAACCGGGTGTTTACAGTGTGTTTGTAACCGAAAAAACGACCAAATGCGTAAGTAAAGACAGTGTAATCATAAAGCTTATTTCGGCCCCAACGGCCCCCCTGACGATTGACGGTACGCCTATTTTCTGCGCCAACGATTCCATAAAACTCATTACTCCCCACAATAATGCGTACGATTATGCGTGGTATCAGGAAGATACCCCCTTGTTTGCTTCGTTCGGAAACGTGTTTTCTCCAACGCAAACTGGCCGGTATTCCGTAGCCGTGTCTGATACTGTCACTAAATGTACCACCCGGTCTGTTTCAGTCAATGTTATCGTAAAACCCTCCCCTACGGTCACTATTGCTCCCATACAGGCATTGTGTACCTCTGCTTTACAGGCAGTTACCTTAGAAGGCTCACCCGCAGGAGGCACTTTTAGCGGGCAGGGTGTGGTAGGAAATCGGTTTGTAACGCAGGACCTATCGGCAGGTACTTATCCGATTACCTACACCTACACCAACAGCCAAGGATGTTCGGGAAAAGATACTAAACCTGCCTACATCGCCCCGCCTCCGCGCTTAGAAGTACCAAGAAAACTGGTAGTTGTACGCGGTGATAGCATTCAAATTAAAACCACGGTACCCCTCAACGCAACCGCCGCCTGGTTCCCGAGCATTGGGCTCAACAATTCAACCGCCACCAGCCCAACCGTAAGTCCCGACCGCACCACTACCTATACCGTAACCGTGGCCACTACGGAAGGGTGTATTGTAAAGGGCGAAGTGCTCATTACCGTTATTGACCTCTCGATCCCCAACGGCTTTACGCCTAACAATGACGGTGCCAACGATACTTGGGAAATTGCAGGCATTCGGGATTTCCCCAATTGCACCATCGAAATTTTCAACCGTTGGGGCAACCTAATTTTTACCACCAAAGGCTACGAAACTCCGTGGGACGGCCGTTGGAACGGCGACTTTGTACCCGTCGGAACCTACTATTATCACATCTACCTGCGCGAGGTGGAGTATAAATTGACGGGAAGTTTGAACGTGATTCGGTAATATTGTTGTAAAATCGCACCAACAAACCCCATCATATTCCATGCAAACTTTTCTACGGCCATTCTTTCTGGCTTTTCTCGTGGTACAAACCGCTTTTGCTCAATCTCCCAACAGTGATTATACCCAATACGTCAACCCATTGATGGGGACCGATTCTCGGCACGAACTTTCGGCTGGCAACACCTATCCCGCCATCGCCAGGCCCTGGGGAATGAATTTTTGGTGCCCCCAAACGGGCAAAAATGGCGACGGATGGATGTACATGTATACCGCCAACAAAATCCGTGGCTTTAAACAAACCCACCAGCCCAGCCCCTGGATTAATGACTACGGGATGTTTTCGATTATGCCAGTGACAGGCAAATTGAAATTTACGGAAGACGAACGCCAAAGCTGGTTTTCACACAAAGCCGAGGTGGTAAAGCCGCATTATTACAGCGTTTATCTAGCTGACCACGACACCCAAGTTGAAATCGCACCCACCGAGCGCGCCGCGCAATTTCGACTGACGTTCCCCAAAACCGACAGCGCGTTTGTGGTCATTGATGCCTTTGCCAAAGGCTCATACATCAAGATTATTCCCGAACAACAAAAAATAATTGGTTATAGTACCCAAAACAGCGGCGGTGTTCCGCTCAATTTTCGCAATTATTTTGAATTGCATTTCGACAAACCCTTTACTTATAACGCCACTTGGTCAGGCAAAAAACTATCCAAGGGAAATCTGGAACAAAAAGACGAGCACGTAGGAGCCGTGATTGGTTTCAAAACCAAAAAAGGGGCAGTGGTTCACATCAGAGTAGCCTCTTCGTTTATCAGCGCCGATCAAGCCTCCTTGAATCTTTCGCGGGAATTGGGAAATGACACCTTCACCACCACGATGCAAAAAGGCCAAAAAGCTTGGAATCAAGAACTGGGCAGATTGGCAGTAGAAGGCGGCACCGACGCCCAACTCCGCACGTTTTATTCGTGCTTGTATCGTGCGTTGTTGTTTCCCCGCAAGTTTTATGAGTACAACGCCCAAAACAAAGTCGTTCACTACAGTCCTTACAACGGACAAGTATTGCCTGGATACATGTTTACCGACAATGGTTTTTGGGATACCTTCCGCTCAGCCATTCCGTTTTTCACGTTGATGTACCCCACCCTCAACAGCCAAATCATGGAAGGATTGGTCAACGCGTATAAAGAGAGCGGCTTTTTGCCAGAATGGGCCAGCCCAGGTCACCGCGATTGTATGATTGGCTCCAACTCCGCATCGTTGATTGCTGATTCGTACATCAAAGGTATTCGCGGGTATGACATCAATACGCTATACGAAGCCATTTTGAAAAATACCGAAAATGCAGGGCCCGTCAACTCCGTTGGGCGCTTTGGTCACGAATATTACAACGAACTCGGCTACGTGCCCTACGACGTCAAAATCAACGAAAATGCGGCCCGTACGCTCGAATATGCTTATGCTGATTTCTGTATTTGGGAATTGGCCAAAGCGCTGAAACGTCCTGAAAGTGAAATTGCGCTGTTTGCCAAACGCAACCAAAACTACCGCAACCTGTTTGACCCCGAAACCAAACTCATGCGTGGCAAAAACAAAGCAGGCGATTTTCAGAAACCGTTTAATCCCTTCAAATGGGGTGATGCCTTTACGGAAGGAAACAGCTGGCATTATACTTGGTCCGTGTTCCACGACATCCACGGTCTTTCCAACCTCATGGGCGGCAAAGCGGCCTTTGCGCAAAAACTCGATAGCGTGTTTGTCTTACCACCCGTGTACGACGAGTCGTACTATGGATTTGTAATTCACGAAATCCGCGAAATGCAAATCATGAACATGGGTCAGTACGCCCACGGCAACCAGCCGATTCAGCACATGCCGTATCTGTACAACTACGCCGGACAGCCGTGGAAATCGCAGTATTGGATTCGTCAAATCATGGACAAACTCTACCAACCCACGCCTGATGGCTATTGCGGCGACGAAGACAACGGCCAAACCTCGGCATGGTATGTATTCAGTGCCTTGGGTTTTTATCCCGTTTGCCCTGGCACCACGCAGTACGTTATCGGAAGTCCACTGTTCAAACGCATGACCATGACCTTTGAAAACGGCAAAAAACTCACTATCAATGCCCCCAACAACGGCGCACAACAGGTTTACGTGGACCAAGTAACGCTCAACGGCAAACCGCACAACCTTAACTACTTAGAGCACAACACGCTCCAACAGGGCGGCACCTTGGACTTTAAGATGTCGGCGCAGCCCAACCAAACGCGCGGCACGCAGGCAAGCAGTTTTCCCTATTCGTTTTCGGGGAAGTAGGGGGATAAATATTATTGCTCCGTTGGTGGAAAAATACCATCAACGGAGTAGTTTATTAGATTATAACTCTCTCTAAAACGACGCCGAAGCATTTTTCCAACCTTTCATCCTTCGAAAACGTCTTTGTAATAAACCATCCTCAAAGGCCATGAAAAGTGCAATCCTTATTTTATTCTTCCTGCTTATCACTGGTGCCTGTACCAAAGAAAGTATACCCGCCGATACTCCTGCTTGTATCAAAGAGAAGATTGAGCAAATGGAAAAAGCATCTGTCTCAAACCCTCCGTCAAGCGTCTGGCAATACACATTCAATAACCAAACCGTCTATTATATTCCGCCTGTTTGCTGTGATGTATTTAGCACTCTTTATGATGACAAATGCAACCTCATCTGCCATCCCGATGGCGGGCTGTCAGGAATGGGCGACGGAAAATGTCCTAATTTCTTTGAAAAGCGGAAGAATGAGAAGCTTATTTGGCGCGATGACAGAAAATAAACTATCGTATTAACAGCTTCCTGACTAAAATCACAACTAATCCGAAAATGCTGTACCACGCAAAGAAAGGCAGTATCATTTCTGGTAGTCCCAAGCAAAGAAACACGCAGATAACCAACAGCTGAAAGCCTAAACCCAACAACGAAATAAGGCTCATAAACCATTGAGGAAAAGTCCGAACGAAGAGGGCTTGCTTGTCTAAATAAAGCACCACCACATCAAAAATGAGGTATAAACTCAAAAAAATGGCGTGCAAAACATTAACGACTTTTTGGCTTTCGTAGTGGTAAGCGATGGGTTTTCGGTATTCGATGATTCGGCTGGTTTCTTCGTTGTTCAGCCTTCTTCTCAGAATAACGTAATAATAGTTGTAAATAGAGCACTGAAATTCAATTCCTAAAAACGCCCATAGCAACAGCGAGTTGGAAGCCGCCCCCGTAAGAAACAGTATACTGAAAATGAGGAGATTGATGATAAAATCAAACACCGAATCCAGATAACGGCCAATCAGGGAAGGGTGTTGGGTGATTCGCGCGATTTCGCCATCTACCGCATCCAGAATGTTTTTTATCATCAAAAACACCGCCGCCCAAACCAATTCATTGATGTAGATGCAATAGGCGCACAAAAGCCCCGCCAACAAAAACACAATCGTAACCTGAACCGCCGTGATTTTTATGCGAGACAAGTGATGGGCCAGAAAAGTAGCAACAGGACGTCCATAATCAGAAAAATCAATAAAGCTATCTTCTTTCGAAAGTTTCGGCATTTTAAAATAAGTCAGTTTACATCTGTAATAACTATCAACTCAAACGCCCTTCGGTTGTTCAAATAAGCACCACCATACCATACCCCTTTTTTTCCCATTAATACACTTTTATCGTACTTTTCAAACGCAAGCCATCAACAAACAACCCGTTTTTTTATAACTTACTGCATCTAAAACATACACTATGCTTTGCTATTTAGGTCTTGGCGGACAGGAAGTGATTTTCATATTTCTCCTTTTGGGGCTAACGATTGTACCACAAATCATCGCTATCGTACACATTGTACGGAGTACGTTAGAAAATACGTTAAAACTGATTTGGGTATTGGTTACCCTTTTTATCCCTTTTGGGTGGCTGGTTTATTTTTTGGCGGGAAGGCCCAAAGAATAGGATTATACATATTGATGCGCCCACCAAATAAGCACCAATTGAAGTGGCAAACGTAAAACGAGAAGAATTTGGGGAATTCGGTAAAACTTTCCCGACGTCAGCATGTAGACGTTGGCGGGAAAAATGGCAATCAACAATAAGATAATTCCCCAGGCCGATGGCGAACGGGTGGCAGCGAATAACAAGCCGATGGCAAAAGCCATCTCCAATACGCCCGAAACTAGCACAGCGGCCAGTGGCATTGGCACCCACGGCGGCATCATGCGCAGGTATATGCGGGGCTTGAGCAAGTGAACTACTCCCGCCGCAAAATACAACGCCGCCATGAGGTATAACCCAAAGTTATTCATTTTTTTCGCGGTTGGCCAATTGCCCACAGGCAGCATCAATGTCTTTCCCACGACTGCGCCGTACGTTGACAATCACCCCTTTGCTATCTAAAAACCGAGCAAATTGCTCTAATTTATCCACGCCCGTATTTTTGAAGTCAGCCTCTGCAATGGGGTTATATTCAATGATATTGACCTTGGCGGGCACTTTTTTGGTAAACTCCCACAACTCTTTAGCGTCTTGCAGTGTATCGTTGAAGTTGTTAAAGACAATGTACTCAAACGTAATCCGATTCTTGGTTTTACGGTAGAAATACTGCAATGCTTCTGCCAGATTTTCCAACGAGTTAGACTCGTTGATGGGCATGATTTGGTTGCGCTTTAAGTCATTGGCTGCGTGAAGCGAGAGCGCCAGATTGAATTTCACCTCATCGTCGCCCAGTTTTTTAATCATTTTGGCAATGCCCGCTGTCGAAACCGTAATCCTTTTAGGCGACATACCCAATCCCTCGGGCGAAGTGATTTTTTCAATGGATTCAAGCACGTTGGCGTAGTTGAGCAACGGCTCGCCCATGCCCATGTACACAATATTGGTCAGCGGCACGCTGAAATTTTCTTTTGCTTGCCGGTCTATCGCCACTACTTGGTCGTACATTTCGGCGGCATCTAAGTTGCGCTTACGGTCCATGTAGCCCGTGGCGCAAAACTTACACGTGAGCGAGCAACCCACTTGGCTAGATACGCAGGCCGTCATGCGGTCGTCGGCAGGAATCAACACGCCCTCAATGAGGTGGCCGTCGTGGAGTTTAAACGCCGATTTGACGGTTCCGTCGTTGCTTTTTTGCGATTTGGCGTTGGAAATAGCCCGAATTTCAAAGTGTTCGGTCAACAACTCACGCGTTTTGAGCGAGAGATTGCTCATTTCATCAAAGGAGGTGGCAGATTTTTTCCACAACCATTCTACAATTTGTTTGGCTCGAAAGCCCTGTTCGCCGTGTTGCGTCAACCAATCTTTGAGTTGAACAACGGTGAGTTTACGAATATCCTGCTTGGAAAGAGAGATTGTTTCTGTCATTAGTAAGAGAAACCTGACGGCTTATAGCCAGTCAGGTTATATTGTCAAGCACAAAATTACTGATTTACAGGTGGATTACCCAATCTTCAACACAATCTTCCCAAACTGCGTTCCGTTGTCCATACGTCGCAGCGCCATTTCGGTATCATCGAGCGCAAAGGTCTCATCCAGAATCGGTTGAATTTGTTTTTCTTCGATAAACTGAATCATTGCTTCAAACTCCGCTTCGGTTCCCATAGTAGAGCCGTAGATATTAAGTTGTTTAAAGAATACTTTTCCAGGAATAATATCGGTGATGTTGCCCGTGGTTCCCCCAAAAAAACAAATGCGGCCCCCAGCGGTGGCAACGTCGATGAGTTTGGCAAAATGTGGGCCGCCCGCACTATCGATGATAACATCAAAATAACCACTACGGTCGCCGCCCGTGGCAGCAATCAAGTTTTTGGTCCAATTTGGATCTTTGTAGTTCACCCCACCTTTGGCACCTAATGCAATGGCCTTCTCAATTTTTTCATCCGAGCCCGACGTTACCCATACTTCAGCCCCCGACGCCACGGCAAATTGCAGCACAAACAGTGCCACGCCCCCACCGATGCCTGTCACCAAGACGCGCTCGCTGGGTTTCATGCCTGCCCTTGTCATCAGCGCCCGCCACGCCGTAAGCCCGCCGAGCGGAATCGCGGCCGCCGCTTCAAAACTCAAATGCTGGGGCTTTGGGTGCAAATACTTCGCTTCTACTTTAAGGTATTCGGCAAAAGTACCGTTGTCGGGCATTCCCAAAATTTTGAAGGATTTGCTGTAAAAACGGTCGTCGGGACCCCAATTATGCGACGGATTGATGATTACTTCTTTGCCCAACCATTCTTCAGAAACCCCTTCTCCAATTTCTGACACCACTCCCGCGCCATCGGAACCGATGATGACCGGCAGCTTCATGCCGGGGTATTTTCCCTGCTGTACAAAAACATCTCGGTGATTGAGCGCGGCAGCTTTGAGCTGAACAATGACTTCGCCCGGACCCGCCTGCGGTTTTTCTACTTCCTGAACAGAAACGGGTTGATTGACTTCCTGAATGATTGCGGCCTTCATTGGTTGATTTTTGGTTGAATGATGTACTTTAATAAGTAAAGAAGTAAACACAAATTCCTCCTGCTTGGTTGAAGCAGGTGCCATTTTTATTGGTAAATTACGTACAAAAAATCACGACGTAACGTTATGATTGAGCCAGAAAATAGTAATGCCATGAAACAAATACATTTACTCCTACCTTTATTGATTTTCATACTATACGGCTGTGCAAGAGGAGAAAAAGCCTTACAAAAGGGTAAATACGACCAAGCATTACGGGTTTCGGCCAATCGCCTAAAGCGACACTCAAGTGACACAAAAGCCCAAAAAGTATTTATGGCCGCTCATAAAGAAACTGAACGCATATACCAAAGCAACATTCAACGGTACATAGCCGAAAATCAGCCCTTCAAATGGGAAAGTGTTTTGTATCAGTACCAGCAACTACAAAAAAATCAAGAGGCCTTAACAAAATGTAAAGCTTGCCTTGAATTGCTCAATTCACCCCCAAATTCCTACGCAGAGATTATTGAAAAAGTAAAAACACTGGCTGCCGACGAGCGCTATCAAGCAGGCTTAGAAGCTTTTAAACACAAAGACAATCGGGCATTTGCCGAGGAAGCCTTCGACCATTTTTTGAAGGTAAAACAGCTTTCTCAAAGCTACAAAGACGTTGACGACAACCTCATTTCGGCCAAGGAATACGCCGTTTTGCGAATAGTAATTGAGCCATTAACTGAAGACGAACGCCTGTCTGACGCTGAATATGAGTATTTACAGAAACAAATGGACGAAGAATTCTTCGAGAACCGCTCCCCGCACGAATTAGTCCGTTTTCAAAATCCAGCCGCTGCTCAGGAGGACAGTCTTCCCTCCCATCATGTACTTCGGATTTATTTTACGGGCCAATCCTCCCTGAGAGAGTCGACTGGAAGCACGGACGTTACTGTTGAAAGTAGCACTAAATACAAAGTCGGCACGAAAAAAATCAACGATACCACCGTGGTGGACGTCATGGAACCCGTCAAAGGAACGCTCACAACAAACTATCGAAAGCGGGAGAAAAATGCGGAACTAGAATATGAAATCATCGACTTGGACAATGATTGTGTGATTCATCGGGATGGCTTTCGGGGCAGTGCGGAATGGAAAGAAGAATGGGAAACATTTAGCGGCGATGAACGGGCCTTAAACGGAAAAGTACTTACGTCATCACCTACTTTGTTTCCAGCTTCCGATTGGGATCTTTTTAAAGACATAAGTCGCTCGGCGGCTCGCCAAATTTATTACCGAATACACTACTTTTACAAAAAACCGTTGCCTGTATATACTTGCCTACCAAAAAACTCGCGGTGACGAATAATGGCTACTGCTTCCTAACGTAAGCCCCAGCGTAATTTCGTGCGAGCCTTGAGCACGAGATTGAAGGGAAGAAAGGACATATTCGTAGGTGTAGCTGACCGTAAATTTCTGCGCCACGCGCGTGCCCACCCACCCCAAAAACGCATCGCTTTTCCGATAAGACATGCCAAACCACAGCTGATTTAAGTAGCTGAATTTGAAATTCAAATCCCAAGACATGGGTGCTTTGGCCGATTTTTTAAACAGCACCGA
>VFQN01006357.1_pt1 | contig 13549 bp, 25 predicted proteins | sample 3512371 | NCBI WGS metagenome assembly VFQN01 (sample SAMN10412370, study PRJNA504923) | tailings metagenome | isolation source: Replicate 2 from Balatoc abandoned mine | place: Philippines: Itogon, Benguet | collected 2017-08-28
CCGACGGCGCACAGGAGTCCTGATCATGAAGGTCAAGGTACAGACCCTCGATGGCAAGGCTGGCGCCGACATCGATCTTAACGACGACGTCTTCGGCGTCGACGCGCGGGCGGACATCCTCCACCGTGTCGTCGCCTGGCAGCTCGAAAAGCGTCGCGGCCCCGCCCGCGCCGCCCGCGAGCGCAGCGACGTTGCCCGCACCGGCAAGAAGTTCGGTCGCCAGAAGGGCGGCGGTACCGCCCGTCACGGCGATCGCAAGGCGCCGATCTTCATCGGCGGTGGCAAGGCGCACGGTCCCCGGGCCCGCACTTTCGGCCACTCGCTGAACAAGAAGATCCGCGCTCTTGGTCTCAAGATGGCGCTGAGCGACAAGGCAAAGGGCGGCAAGCTCGTTGTCATCGACACGCTCGAGCTCAAGGAGGCCAAGACCAAGGTGCTGGCCGGCAAGCTCGGCAAGCTCGACCTCGGTCGCCGTGCGCTCTTCATCGACGGCGATGCGGTCCATGACAGCTTCGCCCAGGCTTCGGCCAACATCGTCGGCGTCGATTCGCTGCCGGCGATCGGTGCCAACGTCTATGACATCCTTCGCGCCGACACGCTGGTCCTGACCCGCGCGGCGGTCGAAAAGCTGGAGGCCCGCTGCAATGGCTAAGGCAAAGACCATCGATGCGCGTCACTATGACGTGATCCTGTCGCCAGTGATCACCGAAAAGTCGACGCTGCTCAGCGAAAACGACGCCGTCGTCTTCCGCGTCGCCAACGACGCAACGAAGCCGGCGATCAAGGCCGCCGTCGAGGCGCTGTTCGATGTCAAGGTGCTCAGCGTGAACACGCTGGTCACCAAGGGCAAGACCAAGCGCTGGAAGGGCAAGCCCTACACCCGCAGCGACGTGAAGAAGGCGATCGTTCGCCTGGCCGAAGGCCAGTCGATCGACGTCACCACGGGCGTCTGATTGTAGGAAGAGGCAGAGAAAATGGCACTTAAATCCTATAATCCGACCAGCCCCGGTTCGCGCGGCCTGATCCTCGTCGACAAGTCGTCGCTGTGGAAGGGCAAGCCCGTCAAGGCGCTGACCGAAGGCAAGCGCAAGACCGGCGGCCGCAACAACAAGGGCCACGTAACCTCGCGCGGTATCGCCGGGGGCCACAAGCAGAAGTACCGCTTCATCGACTTCAAGCGTCGCAAGTGGGATATGCCGGCGACCGTCGAGCGTCTCGAGTATGACCCGAACCGCACCGCCTTCATCGCGCTGGTGAAGTACGAGGACGGCGAGCAGGCCTACATCATCGCGCCGCAGCGTCTCGCTGTCGGTGACCAGGTCGTGGCCGGCGAGAAGACCGACACCAAGCCGGGCAACGCCATGCTGCTCGGCCAGATGCCGGTCGGCACGATCTGCCACAACGTCGAGATGAAGCCGGGCAAGGGCGGCCAGATCGCCCGTTCGGCCGGTACCTATGTGCAGGTCGTCGGCCGTGACCGGGCTTTCGTGATCGTCCGCCTGAACTCGGGCGAGCAGCGTTACCTGCGCGCCGACTGCATGGGCACGGTGGGTGCGGTGTCGAACCCCGACAACGCCAACCAGAACTTTGCCAAGGCCGGCCGCTCGCGCTGGATGGGCAAGCGTCCGCTGACCCGCGGCGTCGCGAAGAACCCGGTCGACCACCCGCACGGTGGTGGTGAAGGCCGCACCTCGGGTGGCCGTCATCCGGTCACTCCGTGGGGCAAGCCGACCAAGGGTGCCCGCACGCGCCACAACAAGCAGACGGACAAGATGATCATCCGTTCGCGTCACGCGAAGAAGAAGAGGTAAGAGACGATGGCACGTTCCGTCTGGAAAGGTCCGTTTGTCGAGCTGAGCCTGCTGAAGAAGGCAGAAACGGCGCAGGAAACCACGAACGCCAAGCCGATCAAGACCTGGTCGCGGCGTTCGACGATCCTGCCGCAGTTCGTCGGGCTCACCTTCAACGTCTACAACGGGCACAAGTTCATTCCCGTTTCGGTTTCGGAAGAAATGGTCGGCCACAAGCTCGGTGAATTTGCGCCCACGCGCACCTTCCCTGGCCACGCTGCCGACAAGAAGGGCAAGCGCTAATGGGTAAGGCAAAGGCACCCCGCCGCGTGGGCGATAACGAGGCGCTGGCCGTCGGCACCACGATTCGTGGTTCGGCGCAGAAGCTCAACCTCGTCGCGGCCCTGATCCGTGGCAAGAAGGCCGAAGAGGCGATGAACATCCTCGCCTTTTCGAAGCGGGCGATGGCGCGCGATGCGAGCAAGGTGCTCGCATCGGCGATCGCCAACGCTGAAAACAACCACAACCTCGACGTCGACGCGCTGGTCGTCGCTGAGGCGAGCGTCGGCAAGTCGGTGACGATGAAGCGCTTCCACACCCGTGGCCGTGGCAAGTCGACCCGGATCCTCAAGCCGTTCTCGCGTCTGCGGATCGTCGTTCGCGAAGCAGAGGAGGCCTGATATGGGTCAGAAGAGCAATCCGATCGGTCTGCGCCTGCAGATCAACCGCACCTGGGACAGCCGCTGGTACGCCGAAGGGCGTGACTATGCACAGCTGCTCAAGGAAGATATCGCGATCCGCAAGTACATCATGAAGAACCTGCCCCAGGCGGCGGTTTCGAAGGTGGTGATCGAGCGTCCGGCCAAGCTGTGCCGCGTGTCGATCTATGCGGCCCGTCCGGGCGTCATCATCGGCAAGAAGGGCGCGGACATCGAGAAGCTGCGCTCGAAGCTGGCGACCATGACCGCGAGCGACGTGAAGCTGAACATCGTCGAGATCCGCAAGCCGGAAATCGACGCCAAGCTCGTCGCGCAGGGCATCGCCGATCAGCTGGTGCGCCGCGTGGCGTTCCGCCGGGCGATGAAGCGCGCGGTGCAGTCGGCGCTGCGTCTGGGTGCCGAAGGCATCAAGATCGTGTGCGGCGGCCGTCTTGGCGGGGCTGAAATCGCCCGCGTCGAATGGTACCGCGAAGGCCGCGTGCCGCTCCACACGCTGCGTGCGAACATCGATTACGCCGAGACCGAGGCGCTCACCGCCTACGGGATCATCGGGATCAAGGTGTGGATCTTCAAGGGCGAGATCCTCGCCCACGATCCGACCGCGCAGGACCGCCTGATGATGGAAGCTCAGACTTCCGGCGTCCGCCCGGCTCGTTGAGGTAACAAACCATGTTGCAACCGAAAAAGACCAAGTTCCGCAAGGCCTTCAAGGGCCGGATCAAGGGCGACGCCAAGGGTGGCACCACCCTCAACTTCGGCTCCTACGGCCTCAAGGCCCTCGAGCCGGAGCGGGTCACCGCCCGCCAGATCGAAGCGGCGCGTCGTGCCATCACCCGTCACATCAAGCGCCAGGGTCGTCTCTGGATCCGCGTGTTCCCTGATGTGCCCGTGTCGAAGAAGCCTGCCGAAGTCCGTCAGGGTAAGGGCAAGGGTTCGGTCGAATACTGGGCGGCGCGCGTGAAGCCGGGCCGTATCCTGTTCGAACTCGACGGCGTCGCCGGTCCGCTGGCCGCCGAAGCTTTCGAGCGCGCGGCGATGAAGCTGCCGATCAAGACCAAGGTCGTCGCCCGTCTCGGCGACACCAGCCACCTGGGAGGCGAATAATGGCCGATATCGCGGACCTTCGCACCAAGACCGATGACCAGCTGACCGCGGAGCTCACCGAGCTCAAGCGCGAGCAGTACAATCTTCGGTTCCAGGCTGCGACCAACCAGCTCGAGGCTCCCTCGCGCATCCGTCAGGTGCGCCGGACCATCGCGCAGATCAAGACGCTGCAGAGCGAGCGCGCGGCCAAGGCCGCCGCTGCCAAGGCGTAAGGAGAAAGCACATGCCCAAGCGCATCCTCGTCGGGACTGTGACCTCCGACAAGACCGACAAGACCGTGACCGTGCTGGTCGAACGCAAGGTGAAGCACCCGCTCTACGGGAAGATCATCCGTCGTTCGAAGAAGTATCACGCGCACGACGAGCAGAACGAATACACCGTGGGCGACGTGGTGCGGATCGAGGAGACCCGCCCGATGTCGAAGACCAAGACCTGGATCGTCAAGGACCGGGTCGTGGCGGGCGGCGTGCAGGCGGTGGAAGCCGACCTCGACGTCGCGGCTGCGGGTAACTGAAACGTAGACGGAACTGCCGGGCCCCGGTCGGATCGGGCGTCCCGGTAAGCCAATGAGAAGGAAGACGGATCAATGATCCAGATGCAATCCAATCTCGACGTCGCGGACAACAGCGGCGCCAAGCGCGTCCAGTGCATCAAGGTGCTGGGTGGCTCGAAGCGTCGTACCGCGGGCGTCGGCGACGTGATCGTCGTCTCCATCAAGGAGGCGCAGCCGCGCACCAAGGTCAAGAAGGGCGACGTTCACCGCGCCGTGATCGTGCGCACCAAGAAGGACGTGCGTCGTCCCGACGGCACTGTGATCCGCTTCGACAGCAACGCGGCCGTGCTCGTGAACAAGAACGAGGAGCCGATCGGCACCCGTATCTTTGGCCCCGTGGTGCGCGAACTGCGCGGCAAGGGCTTCATGAAGATCATCTCGCTCGCTCCGGAGGTGCTGTAATGGCTGCCGCGAAGATCAAGAAGGGTGACAGCGTCGTCGTTCTGTCGGGCAAGGACAAGGGCCGCACCGGTACGGTTGCCCAGGTTCTCCCGAAGGACGGGAAGGTCGTCGTCGAGGGCGTGAACATCGTCGCCCGTCACCGCAAGCCGAGCCAGCAGAACCCGCAGGGTGGCATCGATCGCTTCGCCGCGCCGATGCACATCTCGAAGGTCGCTCTGGCTGATCCCAAGACCGGCAAGGCCACCCGCGTCCGCTTCGAAGTGAAGGACGGGAAAAAGGTGCGCGTCGCCGTCAAGAGTGGGGAGACCATCGATGGCTGATTACACCGCCCGGATGAAGGCCAAGTACGACAACGAGATCGTCCAGGCCATGACCGAGAAGTTCGGCTACAAGAACCGCATGGAAGTGCCCAAGCTCGAGAAGATCACGCTCAACATGGGTGTGGGCGAGGCGAGCCAGGACAAGAAGAAGGTTCAGACCGCCGCCGAGGAAATGGCGCTGATCGCCGGCCAGAAGCCGGTCATCACCCTCGCCAAGAAGTCGATCGCGCAGTTCAAGCTGCGTGAAGGCATGCCGATCGGTTGCAAGGTGACCCTGCGCCGCGAACGTATGTACGAATTCCTCGACCGTCTCGTGACCGTCGCCATGCCGCGCATCCGCGACTTCCGCGGGCTGAATCCGAAGTCGTTCGACGGCCGCGGCAACTACGCGATGGGGCTGAAGGAACAGATCGTGTTCCCCGAAATCAGCTACGACAAGATCGAGAAGGTGCGTGGGATGGACATCATCGTCACCACCACCGCCAAGACCGACGAAGAGGCGCGCGAGCTGCTGCGCCTTTTCGGCTTCCCCTTCCAGGGCGAGGCCAAGACCGAACAGAAGGAAGCGGCGTGAGCCGCTTCCCGTTAGAGACACGAAAGCAGAGAGCTTAAGTCCATGGCGAAACTGAGTTCCATCAACAAGAATGAGCGTCGCAAGAAGCTCGTCAAGCAGTACGCTGCGAAGTACGAGAAGCTGAAGGCGATCGCCAACGACGAATCCCTCGACGAGACCGAGCGCCTGGTCGCCCGTCTCAAGATGGCGGAGCTTCCGCGCAACGCGAACCCCACCCGGGTGCGCAACCGTTGCGCCACCACCGGTCGCCCCCGCGGCTATTACCGCAAGTTCGGCATCAACCGTATCGAACTGCGCGATCTCGGCAACAAGGGCCTGATTCCGGGCCTGACCAAGTCGAGCTGGTGAGGACACAAAGATGGCAATGACCGATCCTCTGGGTGATATGCTCACCCGCATCCGCAACGGCCAGCAGGCGAAGAAGGACTCGGTCCTCACGCCCGCCAGCAAGCTGCGCGCCAACGTGCTCGAAGTGCTCCAGCGCGAGGGCTACATCCGTGGCTATTCCGAGGACAACTCGGGCAAGCACCCGGCGCTGCGGATCGAACTGAAGTATTTCGAAGGCGAGCCCGCGATCAAGCACGTGGCGCGCGTCTCCAAGCCCGGCCGCCGGATCTATTCGGGCTCGAAGGAGCTCCCGACCGTCCGCAACGGCCTCGGCATCACCATCGTCTCGACGCCCAAGGGCGTGCTCTCGGATGCCGAGGCGCGCAGCCACAACGTCGGCGGCGAAGTCCTGGCGGAGGTGTTCTGATGAGCCGCATCGGCAAGAAGCCGGTGGCGATCCCCGGAGGGGTGACGGCCACCATCGAAAACGGCACGCTCGTCGTGAAGGGGCCCAAGGGCACCCTGTCGATGGGTCTGTCGGACCTCATCACCTACTCGCTCGAGGACGGCGCGATCTCGGTCAAGCCGGCCAATGACAGCAAGCAGGCGCGCGCCTTCTGGGGCATGCAGCGCACCCTCGTGTCGAACCTGGTGGAGGGCGTCAGCGCCGGCTTCACCAAGATCCTCGACATCAAGGGCGTCGGCTACCGTGCCAACGCGCAGGGTCGCAATCTGAAGCTGCAGCTCGGCTACAGCCACGATGTCGACCTCGCCGTGCCCGAAGGTCTCGAGGTGAAGACCCCGGACCAGACCACGATCGAGATTTCCGGCTCGGACAAGCAGGCCGTCGGCCAGTTTGCCGCCGAAATCCGCCGCTGGCGCAAGCCCGAGCCCTACAAGGGCAAGGGGATTGCCTATCGCGGCGAGTACATCTTCCGCAAGGAAGGGAAGAAGAGGTAAGATGGCAAAGCTTTCCCTGTTCGAACGGCGCCGTCGCCGGGTCCGCACCGCGCTGCGCGCGCGTGCCGGTGGCAAGCCCCGTCTCTCGGTGCACCGCACCGGTCGCCACATCTACGCCCAGATCATCGACGATGCCGCCGGCCGCACGGTCGCCGCTGCCTCGACGCTCGGCACCAAGGCGAGCGGCGCGAATGTCGATGCCGCTGCCGAAGTCGGCAAGCAGATCGCCGAGGCCGCCAAGAAGGCGGGCGTGACGACTGTCGTGTTCGATCGCGGCGGGTTCCTGTTCCATGGCCGCGTCAAGGCGCTGGCCGATGCCGCCCGCGAAGGCGGGCTGGAGTTCTGACAATGGCTGACGAAAACACCATCGACACCGTCGACGTGGCGGGCGACATCGGCGGCGACGCCGGCGAGAGCCAGGGCCGTCGCGGTCGTGGCCGTGGCGGCAACCGCGAAGGCGGCGAGGGCCGTGGTCGCGGGCGTGGCCGTGACGACCGTCGCGGGCCCAAGCAGGAAGAAGATGACGGCATCATCGAGAAGCTGGTGCACATCAACCGCGTCTCCAAGACCGTGAAGGGTGGCAAGCGCTTCGGCTTTGCGGCACTGGTCGTGGTCGGCGACGGCCAGGGCCGCGTCGGCTTCGGCCACGGCAAGGCCCGCGAAGTGCCGGAAGCGATCACCAAGGCGACCGCTTCGGCGCGCAAGAAGATGATCCGCGTTCCGCTAAAGGAAGGCCGCACCCTGCACCATGACGGCAATGGCCGTTTCGGCGCGGGCAAGGTGACCCTGCGCACCGCGCCTCCGGGCACCGGCATCATCGCCGGTGGTCCGATGCGCGCCGTGTTCGAGAGCCTCGGCGTTGCCGACGTGGTGACCAAGTCGGTCGGCACCTCGAACCCCTACAACATGATCCGCGCCACCTTCGACGCGCTGCAGGACCAGACTTCGCCGAAGTCGGTTGCCCAGCGTCGCGGCAAGAAGGTTGCCGACCTCCTGGGTCGGGGCGGGGCCAGCGCAGCCGAGGCGGAAGCCGAAGCTGCCGCGATCGTGGAGTAATCTTCAATGGCTACCATCAAGATCAAGCAGATCGGCTCTCCGATCCGTCGCCCCGCCAGCCAGCGCCAGATCCTCATCGGTCTGGGTCTGAACAAGATGCACAAGGTGGTCGAGCGTCAGGACACCCCCGAGGTGCGCGGCGCGATCGCCAAGATTCCGCATCTGGTGCAGGTGATCGACTGAAGTGAAGCTTTATCGGTGCCTGGTCAGGGGTGAGAATTTTCCCGGCCAGTTGATCGGTAAGAAGGGATTGGTCGGCTTCTACACCACGCGTTGGGTAGAAGCCGTTTCCCTTGAAGAGGCGGAAATGTCGGCGCTCGAAGCGATGCGCATCGACCCGGCATTCGAGATTGTCAGCCCGAAGCTGCGCAAGCAGTCCAAGGCGATGGTTTACTTCGACAAGATTGTCGAAGTGCCGCCGGAGACGCCTAGGGTGCCCAACAAGGGCGCTACTTGGTTTGAAATGTAACAGCGCGACAAAAGCGAAAGCGAGTGCACGACATGAAACTGAATGACATCCGCGACAACGCCGGTGCCCGCAAGGGCCGCGTCCGTGTCGGCCGTGGTATCGGCTCGGGCAAGGGCAAGACCTCGGCCCGCGGCCAGAAGGGCCAGAAGGCCCGTTCCGGCGTGGCCATCAAGGGCTTCGAGGGCGGCCAGATGCCGCTCCACATGCGCCTGCCGAAGCGCGGCTTCAACAACCCCTTCGCCAAGGACTACGCCGAGGTGAACGTGGGCATGGTCCAGAAGTTCATCGACGCCGGCAAGCTCGATGCCAAGGCCACCATCACCGAGGAAGCCCTGCGCAATGCAGGCCTCGTGCGCGGCGGCAAGGACGGCGTGCGCCTGCTCGGCAAGGGTGAGATTACCGCCAAGGCCACCTTCGCCGTGACCGGTGCCACCAAGGGCGCGATCGCCGCAGTCGAAAAGGCCGGCGGCAGTGTCGAAGTGGCGCCTGCCCCGACCCCCGAGCACGAGAAGAAGCTCGCCCGGCGCGAGGCGAACAAGGCCGCCAAGGCCAAGTAATCGACAAAAGGCGGCGCGCGGGGGTTCGACAAGAGCCCCCGCGCTCCCTATTTACGCTCTCGCGCGCCGACCTGCCCCTTCTCCCGGGGGCATCCCGACGAGGGTGGGGCGCGCAGGACATGGTCCACGCGGTGCCTGATGGGGGCAGAGCCGCCGGGCCAAGAGCTAGGATCGACACGACGACATGGCATCACGCGCCGACAATATCGCGAGCAACCTGAACCTCGGCAATTTCGCCAAGGCGACCGAGCTCAAGCAGCGCATCTGGTTCACGATCGGTGCGCTGATCGTCTTCCGCTTCCTCAGCTTCGTGCCGCTGCCCGGCGTCAACCCGCTGGTTCTCGCCGAGCTCTACGACCAGACCCGCGGCGGCATCCTCGACCTGTTCAACGCCTTCTCGGGCGGCAGCCTCGAGCGCATGAGCCTCATCGCGCTTGGCGTCATGCCCTACATCACCTCCTCGATCGTGGTGCAGATGGCCTCGGCGCTGCACCCGTCGCTCTCGGCGCTCAAGAAGGAAGGCGCCTCGGGGCGCCAGAAGCTCAACCAGTACACCCGCTACGGCGCGGTGCTGCTGTGCGCGATCCAGGGCTATTTCCTTGCGGTGGGGCTTGAGAGCTTCGCCGCGCAGAACGGCCTGCAGGCGGTGGTCAATCCGGGCTACATGTTCCGCATCGTCGCTGTCATCAATCTCGTCGGCGGGACCATGTTCCTGCTGTGGCTCGGCGAGCAGATCACCAGCCGCGGCATCGGCAACGGCATCTCGCTGATCATCATGGCGGGCATCGTTGCCCAGTTCCCGAGCTTCGCCACCAACCTCTTCGAAGGCGGCCGCACCGGCGCGATTTCCTCGCTGGTGATCATCGGCTTCCTCGTGATGGTGGTCGGTCTGATCCTGCTCATTTCCTTCATGGAGCGCGCCCAGCGCCGTCTGACGATCCAGTATCCCAAGCGCGCGACGCAGCGCGGAATGATGCAGGCGGAGCGGTCCTACCTGCCGCTCAAGATCAACACCGCGGGCGTGATCCCGCCCATCTTCGCCAGCTCGCTGCTGCTGCTGCCGCTGACGATCACCCAGTTCGCCGGCAATTCGGTCGATACCGAGAGCGGGTTCTACACCGTGCTCCAGGCGCTCAACCAGTATCTCGCCCATGGCCAGCCGCTCTACATGACGCTCTACGCCATCGGGATCATCTTCTTCTGCTTCTTCTACACCGCGGTGGTCTTCAACCCCGAGGAGACGGCAGACAACCTCAAGAAGAACGGCGGCTCGATCCCCGGCATTCGTCCGGGCAAGCGCACGGCGGACTATCTCGAATATGTCCTCACCCGCATCACCGTGGTGGGCGCGCTCTACCTAACGCTGGTCTGCGTGCTGCCGGAATACATGATCGCGCAAACGGGGATCCCGCTTTTCCTCGGCGGCACCAGCCTGCTGATCGTCGTCAACGTGACCGTCGACACCATCAGCCAGATCCAGTCGCACCTGCTGGCGCTGCAATATGGCGACCTGATCAAGAAGGCCAAGCTCAAGGGCAGGATGCGCTGATATACGACATTAGTCGGCTTGACGCGCCTTGCCACTTGGTTGAACCCGTAAGTCTGAAAGAACGCGCCGGGCAGCGACCCGCGGCGATATTGGGGGACGGTTCGTGAACATCATTCTTCTTGGCCCTCCCGGCGCCGGCAAGGGGACGCAGAGTGCGGGCCTGGTCGAACGTCACGGGATGCGTCAGCTATCCACCGGCGACATGCTGCGCGCCGCGGTCAAGGCGGGCACGCCCGTCGGGCTGCGTGCGAAGGAAGTCATGGAGCGCGGAGAGCTGGTGTCGGACGAGATCGTCTCCGACCTGATCGACGCCGAACTCGCCGCGATGGCGCCTGAAACAGGCGCGATCTTCGACGGCTATCCCCGCACCGCCGCGCAGGCCGATGCACTCGATGCCATCCTGGCGAAGAACGGCCGGGTGCTCGATCACGTGATCGAACTCGAGGTCGACGAGGACGCGCTGGTCGAGCGAATCACGGGCCGTTTTTCCTGCGGCAACTGCGGTGCGCTCTATCACGACACCGCCAATCCGCCCGCGACGCCGGGCGTGTGCGATGCCTGCGGCAGCACCGAGTTCAAGCGCCGTCCCGACGACAACGAGGAAACGGTGCGTACCCGCATGGCGGAATACCGCGCCAAGACCGCGCCGATCCTGCCGGGCTACGAGGCGCGCGGGATCGTCACCCGCATCGACGGCATGGCCGCGATCGACACGGTCGCAGGCCAGATCGACGCCATCCTCAAGGGCTGATTGCGGCCCCGGGGGGGCTTGCGGCATCGCCGCCTTTGCCGCAGCCTCGTGCGATGATCGCAAGGGAGGGTCTTGCCATGAAGCAGTTTCCGAGAGCCTGTGCGGGTGCCGTTGTCCTGTCCGCCCTCGTGGCCGCCAGTCCGGCCGCGGCCGAGGTCGTACGCGCGGATGAGGACAGCTTCGTCACCCGCCACGAGGTGGTGGTCGAGGCGAGCCCCAAGGACGTGTGGCTCGCCCTGATCTCGCCTTCCGGCTGGTGGCAATCCGAGCATACGTGGTCGGGGGATGCGAAGAACCTCTCCCTGATGCCCAAGGCGGGCGGGTGCTTCTGCGAAACCATCCCCGAAGTGGATGAACCGGGCCGCTTCACGCTCGAGGGCAGTGTCGAGCACATGCGGGTCGTTCAGGCCTATCCCGAGCGTGCGCTGCGGATGGTCGGCAGCCTCGGTCCGCTCCAGAGCGAGCCGGTGACGGGCGTGCTCACCATCGCGATCAGCACCACGCCCAAGGGCACGCGGATCTTGTGGGAATACAATGTCGGAGGTCCGATGCGCTACGAGGTGGCGGTGATCTCCAAGGCCGTGGATGGGGTGATGGGCGCGCAGATCGCCGCATTGGCCAAGCCCTTGGGTGTGGTCGCCATGCCGGCATCTCCGCCGCCGCCTGCTGCCGAGGCACCGGCCGAAGCCAAGCCGGAGCCGGCAGGGCAGGGCGGGGCGAAGGTGGCTCCGCCTTCCGCACCCGCTCCCGCTTCCGCACCAGCTGCTGCTGCCAAGCCAGGTCCCGCACCCGCGCCAGCTCCGGCCAAGGCCGGGACGCCCGTGACGCTGCCCGGGATCAAGCCGACACCCGGGCCTGCTGCCGCGCCCGCTCCAGCGGCGAAGCCCGCCGACAAGCCGGCGTCGAAGCCGGCGACCAAGACGCCGTCCGTGGACGAGGCTTTCAGCGATATCGGCGACAAGCCGCCGCGCTGAACGCACCGGCATCATGCGTTGCTTGCGCGTCCTGGGCTTCTATGCCTGATGCGGTTGACCTGAAGGGCGAATCGGCCTATGCGCGCCCCTCATTCGACATGTTCGAAGCAAGTTCGGCAGGCATCGCCCTTGCGCGTGCCGACCGGACTTTTTGCCGTTTGCGCACCAGCGCTCGGCAGGCGAGCGTGGGGAATGAATGTCGCGTTGAGATAGGGGTGGTTCCTCAAGGACCGTCAAACCCCTGTGGAGCATGGAGAAATAAGTGGCTCGTATTGCCGGGGTCAATATCCCCACCAACAAGCGCGTGATCATCGCGCTGACCTATATTCACGGGATCGGCCGTACCACCGCCGTCCAGATCGCTGACAAGCTGGGCATCGCGCACACCGCGCGTGTGCAGGATCTCTCGGACGAGGAAATCCTCCGCATCCGCGAAACCATCGATGCCGATTTCACCGTCGAAGGCGACCTGCGTCGCCAGACCGCGATGAACATCAAGCGTCTGATGGACCTGCGCGCCTATCGCGGCCTGCGTCACCGTTCGGGCCTGCCCGTCCGCGGCCAGCGCACCCACACCAACGCCCGTACCCGCAAGGGCAAGGCCAAGCCCATCGCGGGCAAGAAGAAGTAAGCAGGGCCTTCGGGCTCCCGCTTTTTCCTTCTGACGAGCTAGAGGAATATAGAGAATGGCACGCGAACCAGGCCGTATCCGGCGCCGTGACAAGAAGAACATCACCAGCGGCGTGGCGCACATCAACGCCAGCTTCAACAATACCATGATCACCATCACCGACGCGCAGGGCAACGCCATCTCGTGGTCCTCCGCCGGCATGATGGGCTTCAAGGGCAGCCGCAAGTCGACGCCCTACGCCGCGCAGGTCGCCGCCGACGATGCCGGCAAGAAGGCCGCCGAGCACGGCGTCCGCACCCTCGAAGTCGAAGTGAAGGGCCCGGGTTCGGGCCGTGAAAGCGCGCTGCGGGGTCTTGCAGCCGTCGGCTTCAACATTACCTCGATCCGCGACGTCACCCCGATCCCGCACAACGGGGTCCGTCCGTCCAAGCGTCGCCGCGTCTGATCCGCCGGGATGGCGGGGGCGCGTATCGCCTCCGCCGCCCGATCGGGTCAGATGCCCGCGCCCCTCGCGCCCGCGCATCCGGCCCGCCCAAGTTTGAAACGCCCGAAAGGCGAATTAGGGGAAATCCATGTCCGTCAACACCAAGAACTGGCAGGAACTCAAGAAACCCAACTCCCTGGAAATCAAGGATGGCGGCGATCGTCAGCGCAAGGCGACCTTCGTGGCCGAACCGCTCGAGCGGGGCTTCGGCCTGACGCTCGGCAACGCGCTGCGCCGGGTGCTGCTCTCCAGCCTGCAGGGCGCCGCGATCACCTCGATCAAGATCGAGAACGTGCTGCACGAATTCTCGAGCCTCGCCGGCGTGCGCG
>VFQN01006358.1_pt1 | contig 13548 bp, 26 predicted proteins | sample 3512371 | NCBI WGS metagenome assembly VFQN01 (sample SAMN10412370, study PRJNA504923) | tailings metagenome | isolation source: Replicate 2 from Balatoc abandoned mine | place: Philippines: Itogon, Benguet | collected 2017-08-28
AAAAAAAAAATTAAAAAAAAGGGGGGGGAGGAGGCACAGGAGGTGGGGGGGGGGGAAGGGGGGGGGGGAGGGAGACCGGGGGTGCAGGGTAGGGCGAGGAGAGAAGGGGGCGGAGTGGAGTGGAGGCGGAGACTGCAGAGGGGTGTCTTCCAGATAGATCCAGGAGCCGCACGTCTGTGCAGTAACGTTTCGATACTGACCTTGTGATACTGCGCTGCTGTGTGTTGACGGCTGCCGCAGCTACGCGCGCGCCTCGCACGCCGTGGGGCACTCCCCTGCCGCCACCTGCCCTGGCAGCCACACGGCGGGGCGCCAGGGCCGGGCGGGCAGCGCCAAGGGCGGAGGCAGCAGGAGTGAGGCGGCAGGGTCGGGCGCTGGTGTCGGGTCGGCCGCTGCGCCAGGCGGTGCGTGGGGCGGCAGCGCTGGCGGGCGGCGGATGATGCAGCGATACGTGGGGCAGTGCAACGTGCAAACAGGTGGGGTTGCGGGTGGGTGTAGGTAGTATTGATAACGTCTTGACGTGGGCGTTAAGTGGGAGGTGTAATGCTCTGGGGGGGAGCGAGGGACAGGCCCTGGGCTTTTGACCGCAGAGCTCCGAAGCGCACGCAGGACGGGTTCCCCAGAACTTGCTGCATCTGCGCACGTTTGAGGGCGGCAATGAGGCCGTGTGAGACCCCGGTATACGACAGTTTGATCCAGCATGCGACACGCTACTGCAAACCGCCTTACGTGAGTGGGAGTGGGAGTTATTTAAAGTCCCTTCGTCCGGTTACCGTGTCGCGACTTTGCTGGCCCCCTCCTCCGCCACATGCCCCCATTGTCCACCGCCCTCCAGACATCAAGGAGGCTACGTTTGTTGGCTCCGACGACCGGGTGGTGGCCGCCGGGTCGGACTGCGGCCGCGTGTTCCTGTACGACGCCGCCAGCGGTGCCGTACTGCGCGCCCTCAACGCCGACGAGGACGTCGCCAACTGCGTGCAGGTACGGCAGGGGGCACGGGGATAAGGCGGGATGCATGGGGTTGAACGGACACGAGGGCTGTGGACCGAGGGCTGCCGCAGGAATGGGGGCGAGGTGCGCACGGTACCAGCTGGCGTGTGCAGCAGCGGGCCGTGCAGCAGTCAATGCACCCTGATGCCGTACCTCGGGAAACACTGGTTAAGCCGCCCTTTATTGTCCTGCCGCACCTGCGCTGGGCTCCAGGAGGCTGATGTGAGGGGTCGCACCCATCAGGTGCACTCACGCTGAGACCGCGCCTGTTGCACCGCAGCATTAACCACCATGACACCAGAAGTGCCAGCATCAACGTGGCCCCGTTCCTCCGTTGCCCCACACCCCCCGCAGTGCCACCCCAGCCTCCCGCTTGTTCGCCACTCTCGTGCAGCATATTAATATGTTATTATATCATTATATCATTATATCATCTCTCTCGTGCAGCATATTAATATGTTATTATATCATTATATCATTATATCAGTATATTGTTATATTGTTATTATTGCACCCCGCCTCCCGCAGTGCCACCCCAGCCTCCCGGTGCTGGCCACCTCGGGCATCGAGGACGTGGTTCGGCTGTGGGGCCCGGCCGACGCGGCGCCCAGCGGGCAGCAGGCGGAGGAGCTGCGGGAGCAGCTGGCGGGCGTGGTGGCGCGGAACCAGGAGCGCATGCGGGAGGGGCCCTCGCTGCTGAGGTGGGGGCGTGGGCAGGGACGGGACGGGCAGTGCAGGACACGGGGGTGGGGGGCTTGTTCCGTGGGGCCGGGTGGGTCGGTTGTCGTGGGGAGGCAATCAGTCTTGCGGCGAGGGCAGGTGCGGGCAGTTGCTGGAGGGTTGGCATTCGGGGTGGCCCGGGTGGGGTTACCGGGTTAGGGGGGGTGCTGCGACCTCTGGATATTTACTGGTTGGGAACTTCTGGTCTACGCTGCAGCGGCTAGGTCTACAATGGGGGTGAGAATGTGTGTGTAAGCTCCAGACGGCCGTGTCGCGGCGGCATGCGGTGTTCATTACGACTGAGTTGCGTGCCGCTTTGCTGCCGCCCTGGTGTCTCTCCCGGTCTGATGTCTCTCCCCTGTAACCCCGCAGGGCCTCCGCGCTCCACTCAGCTTTGCAAGACAACCCACACCTGTGGTAAGATAGTTTCCCTCTCTGCCCCTTGGACACGTGTCGATCCTTCTCTGGACATGCATGCCCAGCGTCCCGTTGCGTGCGCATCCGTCTCTAGCTGGCTGCTGCGGCTCAGGGCGAGCATAGGAGTCTCCTTGCGACACAGCGCCGGTACCCATTGCACCGCGCTGCGCCCTGGGCACCTGCAGGCTTAGGAAAGCGCCCAGCCGTGTATACGCACGACGTTCCAGGTGTGAAGGGACCATGCTGCTGGTTTTATAACTGCTTGCTGTACCCTCCCTGCTGCTGCACACGCAGGCAGCTGTTGATGAGTCAGCTGTACGGCAGGGGGGCGGCGGGGCGCGGGGCGCGAGGGGCGGGCGGGCCGGGGCCCGCTGGGGCGGGCGAGGAGGCACCTGCTGTGGGGCCAGGCGGTGCGGAGGAGGAGGACGAGGATGAGGATGACTCCCGGGCTGAGCTGTCGTGCCGCATGGCGTGATGTACACATGGGATGTTGGCGTTGACCGTTGCTGGTTATTGGGTTTGTGTGTTGCAGGATGGTGCTCCTTGTGTGTTGCTTCAGGCAGCGGCTGCTGGCGGGAACCTGTGCGAGGATGCGGGCCCTGGAGTGTGTACACGTGTCGTGGTGTTGGTGTGGAGGGGGTCGATTCTGTGCTGGGGTAATTTAGCGGAATCGGATGTGCATGAGGGATGAGGCCTTTTTGGTACGGCGATGATGTGCTGGGCTCATGGGCAAACTGAGCACCCAGATGGGGTCACCGACAGTTTGTCGCTGCTGTGGTCGAAAAATTGGAGCCGTCGATAGCAAGGCACGGAAGCGGCATGGTGAAAGGATTTTTCGCTCTTTCCTGGCGCAAGGGAGTCTCCTTGGGTCGGCGTGTAACGTGCAGCAGTTAGGCAGGGGGTCCATGGTGCTGTGTGTCTGACATGCGTGGGAGCAGGTGGGAGCTCCCCTGTGTCTGACGGCGAGTGTCCGGGGACGAGCAAGCGCGGGGCGCACAGTCGGGCCGTGGGTTAACGAGCTGCCGGGTGTCGCATCGCCCCGGTTCCTGAGCCAGGACACTGGAGCATGCATTCGTTTGTGACGAACACGGCCGGGCAGAGTCGGGGCTCGGCCCTCGGAAGTCGTCCGAGGGGATCGCGGTGGGGGCGACCAGTGCCATGCTTCTGGTGAATGAACGTTCACGAGATCACGACCGTCTTGCCCAGTATGTGGCTGAAGGTAGAAGGCCGGATGACAATCTGGGTAACGCTTGTTGCGAGTGGCGTCCGGGCTCCAGAACTGGTGAACTGGGTCAGGGGCGGGGTGGAGGCGAAGCGCATCTATGCATATGCATTCGCCCTTCCTTGCTCTGGGCGCCCTGGCACGCGGGCCACCTGTATATTGTATCTTCGCGGGGCCGTGAGCCTGCAGACAGCTGCAGCTGTTTGCGTCCGCAGGTGCAGGGCAGTGCAGGAGCAGCAGCGGTAGCACTGGCGGGCACGTCCCGTGGGACCAGGGGGGATGGCGGGCACGAGGATACTAAGGCAGGCGTTCGCGCAGCAGGCGTTAGACCGACGCGTTGGCTACTGCCAGTCAGGGCACACTTACGGCAGTTATCTTGTAAATGATACTATCAGTAAAATCATAAGTTCCGCGGGGCCAAATACGCGTATTGCTGGCAGACAACACCCTGCTACCGGTCCTCGGGGGGTGGCCTGCGTCTCGGCATAGCTGGTGTGATGGGGGTAGGGGTGAGGCAGCTTCGGGGGTACGTGAAAGGGCTGCGGCTAGGATCCTGGCATGAAAAGGTAACATTGATGAATTATCACCTGTCAGCGCTTTAGCTGCTGTTTTATTGCCCTACCTCCCGATGTTCTGCGCTGTCGCGATACTGCCGCGCGCGACTACTCCCCGTCGCAGACGGGCCCCGGGACAACTGCATAGCACAGAAACAAAAGTTTACAGGATTTCTACCTGATTCATTGCTATAATCAGTGGCAGCGAGTTGTCGGGAAATTGGCGCCAAGGGACTGATTCCTCGCAGCGCAGAAGTATACGGCACACAGCCCGCCCCTCCAATCGTCCAGAATGCCCTCATTACGTGCCTGCTGCTCGCACGTGCAGCATAATTCGGTTAAACATTGGGAGTTTAGAAGCATTTCAGGCCCCTGCTGTGTTGATAGCCTTTGGAAACCAGAAGCGCAGTGCCCTGGTGCGGCAGCCCGCCGCGCGATTGTCAGGGACAAGTCGCGGGCACATACTTTGTACCTAGCACGTCATCTTGTCTAGCAGCCTATTCGTCATTAGCATTAGGACATTCATTTGCCGTAAAGACGCCCGCCCTAGCTTGCGCCGAGCAGAAGCTACCTCTATCGTCGTCGCGATAAGTGGCTATCCCATTAACAGTGTCACCTTTGATCATTCCCTGGCACTCCACTAGTAACTTAGGCTTGAGGAACAAGAATCACGACGGTTTGCGACTAGGTACAACTCTGAAGCCCTTGAACAGATGACCACTGTTTCGGCACCGCTATAGCTTTTCATCTAGCAGTTACATACATAATGCGCAACGTTTGGGGCGTCGCGATAGCGGCGCTGTGGATCTGCGCGGGACTGGCGCGCACATCCGCCGACCTAGCGACCTTCACCTTTGACAACCTCACGCAAGGCAATGGAATATACTCAGGTAAAATACATGCTAGACCGCAAAGCGCTTGCCACGAATACGTGGTTCAGCTGCAAACCTGGCCAACCTTGGCCCAGCTTGGCCTTGCGCTGGCCTCGGCCCCAGGCCTGGGCGCAGGGGCCACCCTGCTCCCGGCCCCCCTCGCACCAACCCTTTCTCCAGCCCACGCCACATTGCCGCACCCACAACACCCTGTCATCTCATCCTTGCCGCGGCTGCCCCCTTTTGCTGATGCCGTACAGATTTCCGGACCGTGTACGACACGAGCCCGGCCAACATCACGATGCCGTGTTGGCCTCAGCCCGACTACATCCGCGCCGACACCAACATGGGACTATGCGCTCTGTTCCCGGCGGACGGGGGCAACGGCCAGTACCTGATTACCAACGGGGGCTGCTGGGTGGTCAAGAGCGGGTGAGCAGCTGCGCACACCCAACTGCACCTGTACCCGCACGCACAGCAGCAGCTGCGCTGCCAGGAGTTTGGCGGTGTAGAAATTCCTGCTATGGCATGCACAGACCCGCGCTAGAGCAGGCGCGCTGCTTGGGTGGGTGCCCGTGCAGCGGCCGTGACCTCACCCCTGCCTCGCCACATCGGCCGCCATGCCTGTCCTGCCCGCGGGACGCTTCCCTGAGCGTGCAAACAGCATGCACAAAGCCGCACATGAGCAACCATGCCAACAGATGTGCCAAGGCTCCCGGCAAACACGGTAAATCCACCCCCAGCCGCTCGGCTTCCCTGCTCCCCACGACCCATAACCCACCGGCTACATTCCACACGACCACGACCTGGTCCTGCCGCAGGTTCATGGCCTTCCAGGGCAGGTTCCTGTCCTCCAGCTCGCCGGTGGGGCTCACCTTCTACCCCACCACCACCTGCTTCGGCACCGCGCTCGGCAGTACGACGGTGCCGCAGAGCCAGACGTTCGTCACGGCGTCGTACAGCTCTGCCGAGCTGGCGTACAGCGTGCACATGAACAGCCTGCAGCAGTTCATGTACATCGGTGGGTCGGGTGGGGGGCTGCGGAGGGAGGGAACGGCGCAGCGCACGGGCTCATGGGTCATCTTGGTGGCCACCTGAGCGCGATGGTCTTGCCGCACCCCCTCCCTGACCTAAACCTATTCGGGTGTTTCCTGGCGCTTCATGCAACACCCTCCTGTTGTTTGTCGCTTAACTGCTTGCAGATAGCATCGACCTCGACGTGCCCCCGATCGCTCCTGCCGCCCCGCCGCCGCCCTTCCTGCCTCCCTCCCCGCCCCCTCCCTCCCCGTTCCCTCCTTCGCCGCCGCCCCCCTCCCCCAACCCGCCCTCCCCCGATCCCCCGTCACCGCCACCTCCCTCCCCCCTCCCGCCACCCTCGTCCCCTCCCTCCCCGCTCACACCCCCGATCAGCTCTCCCCCCGTCCCCCCCTCTCCTGCACCTCCTCCCAACCCGTCTCCCCTCCCTCCCTCCCCCGATCCCCCGTCACCACCCCCGTCACCTCCCGTACCTCGCAGCGACGGCGGCATCGGATCCATCCCGCTGGTTGTAACGCTCACGTACGACATCCCGACCACCGGCCCGCTGCTCAACGGCAACGTGTACGGCAACGTCAGCATCACGCTGCCGTGCAACGGCAACGCCGCCAGCCCCAGCTGCTGGGTGTACAGCGGGCTGCAGGGATCGAACCCGGGACCTACCCCCCGTGCGCCGGTGCTGTACCTGCGCGGCGGCTGCATCTCCGTAGCCACGGGCTTCACCGCCTTCCAGACGCTGTACTCGTACAGCGAGACGGCCCCCCTGGACCTGCGCTTCTTTGCCAGCAAGGACTGCTCCGGAACCGCCATGCCCGGCGCGCTGTCCGCCACCAACACACGTGGCACGGACGGCGTGCTGGGCTGGGGCCGCCTGCCCGCGGCGGGCTCGTTCGTGCCGCCCGTGCGCGCCTACTCCATCCGCCTGGACTTCAACACGGCCGGGCCCGTGTTTGCGCTGGGTGGGTGCGGGGTGGTAAGGACACAGCTGGGGCAGTTGCGTGGTAACAAGTTTAAATAGCAATGCAGATTCGGGGAGAGGACAGGGCGACACAGCTGGGTCTGCAGTTGCTCCCAAGTAGCCGTAGCTACGGAGCACGCATGGGCATGCCAGTGAAGACAATGGCTTCACTGGCGTTGGGCGCAGCCTGGGACCGGACCCGACGCTTGTACTTGATGGCAGCCAGATGCCGTGCCCCACATCTCACGGCTCTTGCGACCGTTGCCGTAATGCCCCTCACTCATGCCCCGTGTGCAGATGACACCATCTTCAACATTAGCATGCCGGCGCTGTCCGACTCCATCTACAGCCCCCAGGGCCAGTCCGCCGTCACCCTCACCTTCGACGACCTGTCCGACCAGCAGACCGTGTCGCCGTACACCTACGCGCCCGCCAACCGCCCCAACCGTGTCGTACTGCCGTGCGACGCGACCACCTCCACCTCGCCATACGCCGGCTCGTGCGTGGCGCTGCGGCTGGAGCGTACGGGCTACAGCCACGCCGTACCCACCATGCCGTCCGCCCCCAATGTACTGCGTACGTCGGGCGGCTGCTTTGCCGTACCGGACAGCTTCGTGGCCTGGCAGACGTACTACCTGCACGACGGCAGCCAACAGATCACGGCTTCCTTCTACGACACCATGGACTGCACGGGCCCCGCGCTGGGTAAGCAAGCACCAGCTGCTTGCTGCTGCTTGCTGCTTCTCCTGCTGTGCAGCATCTGTGCCGTCTACTCAACTGCCCTTTCCCTTGCCATGGCCTGCATTGAGCACCTCCACTCCGTTCACCCACACCCCGCTAACCCACGCTCCCCCTGCTAACCCAAACCCCGCAGCCTCCACCAGCGCGGGCAACACCGTTCGAGGCGACGGGCTGGCCTACCTGGCGCTGCTGCCCCCCGGCGGCAACTTCCAGCTGCAGCGCAGGGCGCGGTCCCTGCTGCTTGACACGCAGGGCACCAACATCATCCTGGGTGGGTGGACGTGCAACGTGAATCTTGCGTGTCCACTTGCCAGCAGCTCCACAGTCGCCAGGCGAAGGCATTAAGTTAATGTTCTGCCGGCCATGGCCCAGGTCCGGACGTACCTCCCGCGATGCTCACTTCGCTCCAGCTACAGTACAAGACTCACCTCCGAACATAATGTTGTACTCCATGCTCCCTGCCCACAGACTCGATGACCTTCACCGTCAGCCTCACCGCGCCCAGCCCGCCCCCTCGCCCGCCCACGCCGCCCTCGCCCGCCATCGAGTTCCTGTACGGCACCATCAAGTACTCGTTCGACTCGACGCCCGCCGGCTCGCAGGCCCTGACCAACGCCATCCCCGGCCTCGTGCTGCCCTGCGACATCCCCCGCCGCAACCCCGCCCCCTGCGTCGTCACCAACATCAACGTGCCCGCCAACAGCCCCTCACGCCCCAACGCCTTGCAGTTCCGCCGCGGCCAGGCCACCGGCGGCTGCATCACCTTCACCGACAACCGCGGCTTCCTGGGCTTTGGCACCTACTACGCCTACGCCTCCACCACCTCCTCCCTCTCCCTCCTCTTCTACTCCACCGTGGACTGCAGCGGAGACGCCTCCCGCACCCTTGTTGCGCAGCAGGACCTGGGCAGCACCTTTACCACTGGGGACAACAGCGTGCTGGGCTTTGCGCGCTACCCGGCCTCGGGCTACCTGACCCTGCCCCGCCAGGCGCGCAGCGTTTACTTCTCCCTGGGCACTGCCAGCGATGTGTGGTTTGGTGAGTTTGAACGGCGTAAGGGCGCTGGTGGTTGCTTGTCAGGGAGTCCCTTGGAATGCACAGTGTGTACGCCTGTACCTGCAACCGGCACCACTGTTGTGCCCTCCTCCTATGCACCACTTCAACCCGGGGCTGCCACACCACGACAGAAGTTTGTACCTGTTCTCCGACCTAGTCACCTACTGAACCTCCCTCGTTGCTCCCCCATGTTCGGCCCCCCACAGACGACCTCACCTTCATCCCCGGCCCCGCCCCGCCACCGCCGCCCTCGCCGCCCTCGCCCCAGCCCCAGCTGGCGTACACCGAGAACCAGACCATCGAGCTGGAGTTTGACATCCCGCCCCCCGGCTACGACCAGCCCGACCACGTGCTGACGTACGACTACGCCAAGTACGGCATCACGCTGCCGTGCAGCCGCCCCGGCGCATGCGCCATCGGACCCACGGGTCTGTCCCCCGCGCCCACGCCGCCCAACGCGCTGCGCATCACCGCCCCTGGCTGCATCAACGTGGCCACAGGTGAGCCGGGTTTGCGTGGCCACAAAAGAGCCGGGATCGAAAGTCAAACGCTCACGGCTGCACATGCCCTTCGAGGACAAAGCAAGAGGTCTCTCCCAGGTCCCAGCCTTTCCGCCTGCGCCACCGCCACCGCTCTCCCTTTGCACCACGTGGCACAGTCGGCACTCAAATGTTCATGTCGTTATTGCCAATGATGCACCGCCAAACCCTCCTGTCTTTCCCTCCACCTCCTAACCCCCACCCCATTCCACGCCGCAGGCTTCACCGGCATCTCGTTCTTCCTGGCCTACGCCGACGCGCTGGAGGTGGAGTTTCACCTGGCGGAGGGCTGCCAGGGGAGCCCCCGCAGCCGCCCCGCGCTGCCCGCCTCGCCGCTGGTGGACCGTGCCTCGGGGGCCCACGGCTTTGTGCGCTTCCCCGCCGCGGGCATCCACGCGCCCGGAGGCCGCGCCTTCTCACTGCGCTTCACGCCGCCCGCGGGCGCGGCGGGCAACGTCAGCGTGCTGCTAGGTGGGGGAGGGGGACCTTGGTTAACCTCTGCGACAGCGCTGTCGTACAGACGTGCTGTTGAGGCAGGCGGGCTGTAGTCTGCAGGATGTAGCATGTCATCTTTCGTGACGGTGTTCATGGCGTTATTGGTTACTGCCTCTTTTCCTGGCCCTCACACGAGTTGCGCTGTTGCCTGTCCGCAGACTCGGTGGTGCTTGAGAACGTGGCGTTCCCGCGGCCGCCCTCCCCGCCGCCCTCGCCCGCCGCCCTGGCCGGCAACATCAACAGCGTCATCACCTTCGACACGGTGCCGGTGGGCACCACCGGCTTCGCCAACACCATCGAGGCGCAGTACCGCATCGTGCTGCCGTGCTACCCAGAGGTACGTAACACCCATAACCGTGCAGCTACCACTTCACAATCAGCTTGACTGATTTGCTGCCAGTGCAGGTAAAGGCCCTGCGTTGCGTGCGGAACCCATACTACCCCACACTCACGCGCTGTCTCGAAAGTAGTGCATCAGCAGCTCTCATACCCACACACCCGCTGACCTAAGCCGCTTGCCGCCTTCTTTTATCCCGCAGGCCCCCAACAACGGCACCTGCGTGATCACCAGCCCCGTCACCCCAAACCTGCCCTCCGCCCCCAACGCCCTGGAGTTCACCGGCGGCTGCGTTTCCGTATCAGACGGCTTTGACGGCATCTCCATGTCCGTACAGAACGTGCTGGGAGCTTCCATCAGCTTTTTCACCTCTTCGAGGTGCTTCACCTTTACCGAGATCCAGGGCACTGGCCGCGTGCTGCCGCTGTCGGTGTACGACCGCACGGTGGCCGGCGTCGTACGGTACGACTTCCAGCGCTTCCCGTCCGCCGGGCTGTTCACGCTGCCCGTGCGCGCCTTCAGCTTCAGGGTGACGTACAACGCTGACGCGGCCTTCCCACGCATGGCCGTCGGTGAGTTACACTGCACTTTCTACCCGCATATGCCCCAAGGGCTGAAAGTGAAAGCCCTCGTTCAAGCAGGAAGTCGAGTTCTTTCAGCCCGTGGGGCGTATATTGTAGCATAGCGCCTTAGACGTCACACCAAGTACCTGCACCACCATCCCCATTGTATCCCTGCTCCCTGACACCCGCTCACCCTCGCCTCCCCCGCTTCCCCACCCGCAGACAGCCTCACGCTCTCGGTGCCCGCCCCCAACCCGCCCCCCTCGCCCCCCGCGCCTCCCCCGTCCCCCATCTTCATCCTGGGCAACCGCGACATCGTCAACATCACCTTCGAGGGCCTGCCCGAGGGCTTCTCGGCGCTGACCAACTGGTTCAAGTCCGCCACCACCGCAATGCTGCCGTGCGCCGGCAGGAACGGCGGCGTGCAGCGCGGCCGCTGCGACATCGTCGACAGCACGCGGCCCGAGAACGGCTTTGCTCCCTCGCCCTCGCGGCCGCTGCTCATGCGCTTCCAGGTGGGCACAACTGCCGGCGCGTGCGCACACCTTGGAGCATCAAGCTTTCCCCCCCGCAGTGTAGGGCCTCCTGTACGCGGACCGTCGCTTTACTCTCTGTCCGGAGTCCATGGTTCGGTCCCCCGCCTGTCGTAGCCTGTCCTTCCTCCTGTGTCATCCACATCCGTTGCTCCTCCCCTAAGGTGGCTGCATCATGGTGCAGGCACCGGCGTTTCCGTGATGCCTTGACGAACTACACGGTTTCCTCGTGTTGTTCGCATACCCCCAGGGTGGCTGCATCACGGTGCAGCGCGGCCTGGAGGGCTTCCGCGCCTCCTTCGCCTCGCCCACGGAGGTGACGCTGCGCTTCTTCGCCGATGATGCGTGCGACGACGGTGAGCAGCAACGCTACACACAGCTAACCCACGGCAGCAGCAACCCCACAGCTAGCCCACACTCAGGCCTGAACATAACACGCAGCCGTCCCTGTTGCAGTCTGCTGCACCACGCTAGCAGTCCACACCCGCTAACCCGAGCTCTCCGCACCTGCTTCTGAACCTGATGCCATAAAACTTTGACCACAAGGCAACTTTGACCACAAGGCAACCTGCCCTTTCTTCTCCCTTCGCAGCGCTGCCCCTGGCCACCCGCACGGTGCCCGCGTCCCTGTCCTCCACGGTGCCGGTGGGGTGGGTGCAGTTCCCACAGCCGTCCGAGGGGCTGTTCTACTCCCCGCCCCGCCGCGCCTATAGCGTGCTCATCACCACCAAGGGGGACGACCTCGGCATTGGTGCGTCCCACCCTGCCCTGCTGCTCTGCGGTCTGCGCTCAAACCTGCCTGCCGCCCACACAGTGTTGCTACCACATCAAGCCAGAAGCCCGCGTCATCACTACGACCAGCGTCACGGCTCTGGTCTTAGACTGGTCCTACGACCAGCGATAGCACCATGCCTGTCCCTTTCACATGGCCGCACACCCTCGCACCCCCTCACCACGTCCCACCGCTTTCCTCCTCCCCGCCGCAGATTCCATCAGCTTCCTGCTGCCCCGCATCCCCCCGCCGCCGCCCAGCCCGCCCCCGCCGCCGCCACCCTCTCCCTCCCTGGACCCCATCAAGGGCAACGACCTGGTGGTCACCATCAACTTCGAGCGCACCAACCTGCCCTCGGACCCCTTCAACACCGTCGACTGGTCCGCCCCGGAGCCCGACATGTCGCAGATGTTCAGGCGCACCACGGGGGTCACGCTGCCGTGCAGCCCCGCGCTGGGTGGCAGGTGCGCAGGGTGTACTAGCCACTCTAAACGGAAGCCGTGCCGTAGTAGGACGCATCTTGGTCGCGCGCAGGGTGTATAGATCTTGCTCTAGAGCTGCCTGCCGCGCTTACATGCCGGGCTGAATTTGCTGATGGCAGCAACTTACAAGCCAGGTTCACGCGACAACACCGTCACGGCTCGCCGTGTAGCTTGGCCTCCAAGTGCACGCTAAGTAGTGTCGGTCCACACCTGGCTCACCGGGGTCGTCGTCCCAACCCTGGTGCAGGTGCGAGGTCGCCGACACCATGTGGCCGTGGACCGAGTTCTGGCAGGCGCCCACGCCGCCCAACGTGCTCAAGATGGAGGTGAGCCGCACGCCGCAGCACGGGCGGCACGCAACAGCAGCAACCCCTGGTAGCACACACGCAATACCCTGGGAACACACGCAATACCCGGACCGCACCGTGTCACACGCGCCGCCCATGACCCCACAATGCTACTAACCAAGAAGCCGGTAGCCACACTCATGCCCTACCTATCCGTCCCACGGTTTCCGCGCGCTTCTTGTGTACTCATCCCCCGCCCCGACCCCCACGTGCTGCCGGTAACCCCCAGGGCGGCTGCCTGTCAGTGGACAGCGGCTTCCGCGCCATCCGCGCCTACTTCGCCTCCCTGAGCGGCGTGTCGCTCACCTTCTACGCCGCGCCCGACTGCTCAGGTACGGCACCGTACGGCACACGCCCCGGCCCACAGCCGCACGACCCCCCACACGCTGCCTTGACAACCCTCACGAGGCACATCTTGCACACCCGCACCGGCAGCAGCTGGGCTTTGATTGGCAGCGCTCGCATGTCTGACGTCCCCTTGCATCACTCAGCCCCAACGCCCCCGTTCCCCCAACCCCCACCTTGACCATTTCAAGATTTTCGTTGTCCTCCGCTCTTCACTCGGCACGCACCCCACGCCCTTTGTGCCCCCTCTCCCCCCCCCCCCCCTGTTCCCCTCCATCAGGCCCCTCCATGCGCATCCGCGGCGTGCCCGGCTCCCCCGTGGTCCAGAAGCCCAACGGCGACGACGCGCTGGGCTTCCTGGTGTTCCCCGCGCCCGCGGACGGCGTGGCCTACTCCCCGCCCGGCCTGGCCTTCAGCGTGCTCATCAACACGGACGACGAGTACCTGGCAATGGGTGAGTCCGAGGGGCGGGGTGTGTAGCGATGCAGTTGCGGGATAACAAGAGGTGGTGTGCGTGTGTAGCGGATGCGGTGCGGGAATGGGATATATAGAATCCCTTACACGCATACA
>VFQN01006359.1_pt1 | contig 13546 bp, 16 predicted proteins | sample 3512371 | NCBI WGS metagenome assembly VFQN01 (sample SAMN10412370, study PRJNA504923) | tailings metagenome | isolation source: Replicate 2 from Balatoc abandoned mine | place: Philippines: Itogon, Benguet | collected 2017-08-28
CTGCTGTCCCAACCGCCCCCCATCTCCCCCACCCCCACAGCCCGCCATCTCCCCCACCCCCGCCCCCACCCCCGCCGCCCACCCCCACCCGTGCCCCCACCCCACCCGCCAGGCTGTCGAAGGCCAGGTCCTTGTCCATCAGCTCAGGCCGCCGCGACAGGCCCAGCGCGCCCCACCGGCGGCTGGGGCCGTGGAACACCGCCAGCACGATGTGCCTAAGGCGGGGGAGGGGGCAAGGTGCAGGCAGACTGGGTCCAACTTGCACGTCGTTGCACGTGGCCTTGGCATGTCACGCCGCCAGTCGTTCGTCAGGGTGTACTTCCTGGCACCAAGGTCCCCGTCTCACCTGTACACTTGTCCCTGCACGCAGCTCTTGAAGGCCAGCGGCAGGCGGTCCAGGTCCGACCACCCCGCGGTCAGCAGCGTGCCCAGGAACACGGCCTGCGGAGACATGGGCGCGCGGGGCGTGAGAATGGCGGGCTGTTGCGCCGGAATGCCATTCAAGAGGAAGTCTACCATGCGCAAGGCAGATGGCCTGCCTTGCCCCGCTGTGCGTTGCTCCATCGCTACTCCTGCCAGGTACCCCTGTCTGACCCTCCCGGCCTGCCCCCCGTCCTCTCCCCCCGCACCTCCAGGCACTTGATGGGCAGCGCCGCCCTCAGCGTGTCCCTGGCCGTGTCCATGATGCGGCTGAAGGGGCGGCCCTTGGCCACGTTGTGGTGGTAGCCAGGGGAGTGGTTGTACTGCAGGCTGCTGATGACGCCCTGGGGAGTGCGAGGGGTGAGGGCACAGGAGGAGGGCACGGGGGGAGGGCGGGGGGCAGCCGCAGCAGGTCATGCACCCAGGCGGGCCTTCCCTTCCCAGGCAAAGGTGGGATGCGTAGAATCACCGCGTTGCACATCAGTAACCTTGTTGCAGTGGGTGCTCACCTGCACGGCACGGAGTCTCTGCTGGGGGCTGCCTCCCTTGTCCCCCGCTGCGCCCCCTCCCTTGTCGTGCCCATGCCCTGCCGCCGCTACACCGCCACCCTGCTGTCCGGACCCAGGCCCTGGCCCAGGGTGGGGCAACGTGCCGCGCGGCACCACCGGGCGGGGCGGGGGGCCCAGCCCCAGCGCGCACAGCTCTGCCTCGGAGCAGCATGCTATCAGGCGAGTCTGGGGGGAAGGCACGGTGCAGCATGAGAAGCAGCAGGGTGGCCATCGTGGCCCTGTGCCGAATGCAGGCAGGATGCTGGTGGAGGCTTGCTTTAGAATACATGCTCCGCCAGTGCACGATGTGCGGGATGGCACGAGTGGTCATGCCGCAGCACCCGTATGGCGTCTGGATGCTACTATGGCAACAGAGACCCGGGGGCTTCGGGCGGAGGCGAAGTGCCAAGAGACACCTACAGCTTCTCTGACGGCCTCATCTGACAGAGGGAGGTTACTCTCCAGCAGGGCTTGCAAAGCAAGTGCCTCATCAGCACCAAGCCCCGGCTGCATGCCGCAAACATGCGACCTCGCCGTTGATAACGAAACTACTTGTTAACGCTCTACGACGAGAGATTGTGCATTGCTATTATAGTTGTAGTGAGATACTAACATAGAACGCTTATCGGCGTTGCGGGGTATCGTGCCAATGGCTCACAGGACAGCTCGGGCTCGTGGACCAAGAGCTACCAACAGTATGAAGCAGATACATTGTAAGGAAATCGGTATCACCAGCAGGGCATGGGAAGGGCACGCCTAGGGTGTGCTGCGCTCAGGTGCGCTCCTTGACACGTCCCATTGGCACGTACGACGTACCTCGGGCAGGTGATGCAATGCATTCAAAGAAGTTGCACGAGGAGGTGACCGTGTCTGGCCAAGTATGACTCTAATGACGCTCTGCTGGCACACTGGCTCGAGGTGGCTGTCTGGTGCTGTCTGCATCAGGGGATGGATGTTCCCTGTGCATAAAAACTTTGCCGCCTCTTTCCTGGCCGACCCGCTTACGAAGCTGTAACGTGCCCATAGTGCACTCATAAATTCTATATTTCCGTAGCATGCTGGCGCCTGGTGTAGCTCAGCACACCCGTACCTGCACCGCATCCTGCTACACCCGCACCTGCCCGCTTCTGCTTGCCCGCGCACGGCACACCCGCGCGCCGACTCCGGAGGTTGGAACCCGTTGGGTCCGACCAGCAGGGCAGCGGCCTTGCCATCTAAGGAGCAACTTTCAAATTCGATGCATAGATGCCTCTAGTCGGTCGGCATTGCCGAGTCGGCAGATTGCATCACAGACGTTGCGTGGTAGTTGGCTGTTGGTCTGCAGGTCGCCAGAAGAATGTACACCTTAACGCTTCAAAGTACATGATTCTACGGCCGTTTTACGGCTACGGGACCCCTCTGCTTGACAAGCCAAACAACAAGAAACCCGAGGTGCATGGGCTGCAGGAGGACAAAACGCGGGCACTGGACACGCAGTTCTCCGCCCGTTGCGCCCAGTGCATGGCAGTGTTTCTCGTCTGTGACCTGTTCGGGGGTTGAAAGCCCGGAGCCAGCCATTCGAGCCCGGACGGGACCAACATCCCAGACTATGACCGCGTCCCCACGCAGAAAATGCAGATATAACTGCTCTGAATAATTACAATGGCAGTAAGGGACTCGAACGATGGGGGCATTGGGCGTGCTCGTGGGACCTCTCGGGACGGCGGCATTGTCACGCCAACAAGCGAGATCTCAACGTCGGTGCATAATGGCGTCACTGCTCCACCAACACCAGCTTCAGTTGGTCTCCACCATGTACACGGCGTGCCACGCTACTCGCCGGGGCCCTCCCCGCGGCCAGCTGACTGGGACATGGAGCACACCGCTTCCTTCGAGGCCACCGCTACCGGCCTTTCGGCGGGAGATCAGCCGAACGACCGCAAACAACGCGAAAACTCGCCAACCAGCGTAATGGGGAACAAGTTCCTTGCTGCCGCAAGGGCTCTCCAGCCGCAAGTGAGTTTTCGCTGAGAGCAATTGCAGGGCTTCACCACGTGCCGGCCACGCCCTGCATTTTGTTCTCAGCACCTGGGGCAAGCAAACGGGTGGCAGCAAGCACAACCACCATGAAATTGTACCATGTCAAATGCTTTTTTGTTGTTAAACACGAGTGTGTGCGCTCATCCGCCTGCCGCCGCCCGGCTGCAGGTGGGCGGCGCCGTGGCCCTGCTGCTGACGGCGGTGCTGTGGGGCAGCTCCACGCCCACCGTCAAGCTGCTGCTGTCGCAACCCCACCCGCCCTCCGCCGCGCTGCTGACGGCGGCACAGGCCACGCTGTCGGCCTCTGCCCTGCTGCTGGCCGCGTGGCTGTCGGGACACGTGCCTGGCCCGCCCGGCCGCGGCGGCTTTATCCCTCTGCTGGGGGACTGCGGCAGCCTGCCCCGATGGCAGCGCTGGGCCGAGGCGCTGCTGGCCCGCCTGGGGCTGCGGGGCAGAGTGCCGCTGTTCCGCGCCGCGGCGCCCCCAGCCCACGGGCAAGGGCACGCCCACGGCCACGCGCACGGCGGCTCGCAGCTGGGCTCCCGGCGACCGGGTGGGCTGAGCGTGCAGGTGCCGCACGGCGCCCCCGGAGGCCTGGGGAGCGGCGGCGTGGTGCACCTGGGCAGCGTGGCCGCCACGCCCATCACGTACGGCGCGTACGGCACGGCGCCAACGCCGAGTACGGCGACGGGCGGGGCGATGAGGCCGCCGCCGTCATGGGACGGCACACCGCCGTCCACGACGCTGCTCAGCCCAGGGCCGGGGGCGGCGACGCCTGCATCCCTGGCGGCCGGTGACGCGCCCCACGAGGCCGCGGGCCTGCCGCTGCTGCCGGCACACACGCCGGGCTTGCCCCCGCTGCCGGGAACAGCGCACCGCATCAGCAGCAGCGGCGCGGCCGCCGTGTACCGCGTGAGCTACACGGGGACCGCGGCGGCGCACAGGCAGAGCGTCAACGGCGGCAGGAGGAGCAGCAGCGGCATTCACAGCTCCTCTCTGTTGCCCGGAGGTGCCATGGGAACAGCAGGGGCTCTTGGCGGCGCGCGTACCTCCGGGGGACTGGCCGAGGGTGGCGGCCTCCCCAGCGTCAGTGGCGGCGCCACGGCCAAGGGCGGCGGCGGGGGAGAGGGGGGCCTCGGTGGCGGCGGTGGAGGCCCCCGCCGCCGTGGCCTTGTGGGTGCGCGCAACCCGCTGACGATGCCCGTGAACAACATCGTGGCTGCAGGGCTGGAGGTGCGGTGGGGCCGATGAGCGCAACGTGCTGGCCACCTTAGGGCGAGGCACGGGGCCTGCACACTGCAAGGACAGGAGTGCTGGTTGTCCATGCCCTACTGGCTGAGTTGCCCGGCCGGTTTTTTGACCTCACGCTGTTGTCCGCACCTCACGGGTCTTGCCCTTTACCGGTCCGACGCCATTCGTCACGCCCCCAGCTCGGGCTGTACAACCTGGTGGCTGTGGCGCTGGGCACGTGGGGCGTGCAGCGCATCAGCGCAACTCGGGTGAGGCGCCATGGGGGCAGGCGGGGAACCCCACACTGTAAAGTGGTGGTCTGTTCACTTGTCGGGGGTCGTGCAACGGTCCAAGATGGTGTCGGCAATCGCTCACTAGCCAATACGGATGATGGGGTCGTTACCTGGTCGGCACGTACAAGACCCTGTGGCCTTGCAACACGAACTCGCCAACGCGCTTGGGGCCCTGCAGCTGTCCAAGAGCGCGGCAAACCGGCATCTGAGTCGACACCGTGCTATAAGTGCAACACCATACGTGCGTTCCGCAACCGCTCGCAGGCCGCCTTCCTGTCCCAGGCCACCTCGCTGCTGACGCCGCTGCTGGTGGCGGCCAGCGGCACCCGCGTGGCGGCGCTGGTGTGGCTGGCGTGCGCGGCGGGGGCGGCGGGCGGCGCGCTGGTGGCGCTGGACGGCGCGGGCGGCCTAGGCGGACTTGGGGGCGGGGGAGGACACCACGCCGTGGCGGCAGCGGGCGCAGGGCTGGGGCTGGACGGCGCACCCGTCGCGGCGACGATGGCAGGGTCCGACCCGTTGGGGCCGCCCCCGCCCCGCTCGCCTGAACTGGACCTTGGTGCTGTGCTGGCGGGGGCGGCGGCAGGTGGTGGCACTCCCTTCGGCGTGCAGTGGGGCGCACCGTGGCACGACCTGCTGCACCGCCCGCCGCGCTACCAGCGGCAGCAGCAGGTCCTGCGCCTGCACACCCACCGCCACCACTACCACAGCGGCGGCGGCGCCATCGGGTTCACCGCCAAGGCGCGCTCCCTGCGCCACAGCGACCCCGCCGCCGGGAAGCTCCTGGCCGCAGCCGCCGCAGCGGCCGGCGGGGCGGGAGGCGACGAGGCCTCCGTCGGCGGTGGCGCGGGCGCCGCCGCCGCCGTGCTGCCCCCCGCGCTGTCGCCCGGCGCGCTGGGCGCCCACTACGTGCTGGCCAGCTGCGTGTTCTGGGCGCTCAGCACGCTGCGCATGGGCGTGCACACGCAGCGCTTCAGGCCCATGCGGCTGGCGGCGGCCACGGCAGCGGCGTACGCCTGCCTGGCGCTGGCGTGGCTGCTGGCGGAGGTGGCCACAGGTGGGGTTGGGGTTGGGGGTACGGAGAGGGACGGGCAGCGGGAGACCCACGGCCAGGTTGCCAACGTCCGTAGTCACACGGCGAGACTTATTGCACCTCCAATGAATCCTGTACTTGGCCTTCCCATGTCGCCTTCAACCTGCCAGAGGGCATGCGGGCCCCCAAGGAGCCCCTGCTGGAGGCGTCGGTGGCGGCCGCAGGCGCTGAGGCCGCTGCGGGCCTGGACCCGGCGGCCGGCGGCCCCGGCGGCCTGCCCCGGCCCCTGGGCGCCCTGGCGGCGCTGCGGCTGCTGCTGGGCCACGCGGGGACGGCGGCGGCGCTGCTGTGGACGGGGCTGGGGCCGGGGGCGCTGTCCAGCTACCTGCAGGTGGGGCTGGGGCTCGGGGTGGGGGCGGGGTGGCGTGGCGTGGGGGCGGAGATGCGAGCGGTGAGGGGCCCACACCAGGACGCCATGGAGTGCTGTTGTTCCAGTCAGGCCGTTGCCCACCGCCACCTCTCACATTTCGGCACCCAGCCGGTGTGTAGCTATGGCTTGTGTTCCTGGGCACATAGAACGTAACGATCTCGGCACTGCCTCGGTACGGCTCGCAGGCTCTGGGGCAACGGACGGTCCCTGCTGCCCAAGCGCAGGTGAGCGCTGCGGCTCTGAAGCTTTTTGGCAGCTGCAAGTGATGGGTTGCGTTGACCAGAGCACGGGCAAGCCCCTTATGGTACAGGCCCTCGCTACAGGTAGCCGACATGGAGTTGGGTGTTAGGAACAAGCACTCAGGGCTGCTTGCTCGTGGTAGCCCCTCGTTTCTGCACACCTGCATCACGCTGCCGCCCTCCCACCTTTGCCAGATGCTGTACAGCAGCACCCCGCTGTGGGCTGCCGCCATGGCCCGGCTGCTGCTGGGGGACCAGGGCCTGGGGCCGACGGGCTGGGCGGGCGGCGCAGTCATGCTGGCGGCGGCGCTGGCGGCGGCGCTGATGGGCGGCAGGCGGGACGGCGCCGCTGGACAGGCGGCGGCTGCGGCCCCAGTGGCTGCCTTGGCTGGCGGCGTGGTGGCGCTGGCGGTGACGCCGGGGGCTGGCGGCGGCGCACCCCGCCTGGGAAGGCACGACGAGTGAGGGAGAGGGCCGGGTCATGGGTGGTGGCGGTGGCGTGACGGACCAGGAGGGGCGGCAGACGGCTTCTCAGTACTGTACCAAAGACGTGCGGAGGTACCACATGTCGCAGCATACTACGCGTTGAATTATTCTTGTTATTTGTTTTGCAGAGGCGCCGCGTCGGGATGCATATATAGGCTCTCTTGGTAATTGTCACAATCTGCATACACGGACACCTGTTTGCATATGCGCCGCCAATGCGGTGGTAGGTTTGTGTGCGCAACCCGTAATGGCTGCCTGTGGGGCTCGCCGATACAGGACTTTGTGCCATTGGCAGAGTTGTGCTGGTGGTGGTTTCAGTGCCCAGGTGGTTGGTACAGCGCCGTCTTCGTTACAATGTGGCGACGTGCTATCTCGGTTTCCACCTTGCTTTTATTGCTGCGTCAGGCTCGACAGCTGCATGGCATGGGCCCGTTGTTGACAAGGCTTTTAATGCTGCAAATGGAACTGCATTTTATCCAAGCAGCTTAAATTGTTAGGGTTTGCGGGCAAGTGATCTATCATTATGACAGTATCACCTTAGTCCCCTTCGAGCGTTCGACGTGTAGGTACACACGCTGTAGGAAGCGATGGCTACCGACTGGTTTCCCTTTTTCGCAACGAACACGGAAAGGTGAAGGCTGCAAAATCAATCCGCGCCTACGGGTGACATGCAATTACACGTACATGTAAGTTTTGGAGGACGTCCTTGCTTATGCTTGGCACAGGCTCCACTGTCCCGTCATGTCCCAAGGGCCAACGGCTTCACTCTTGCCTGCTCCCATCTTCAGCACCGTTGAGCTGGCCGCCCCAGGGTCCCGCTGTCCAGGTGGCCCTTCAACTACCGGAGTGCCATGCGTCATGCCACACCTGCATGCTCCTCCCAAGGCCCCCGTACATTACTCATTTGCTCCGAAGTCCGGACTCTCATCCAATGCGAAGACATATCTCCGCCAGCTCCCCGGCGTTCCTGGGCGTACACAACTCCTCCGAACCTGCACGCGTGCAATAGGGCCCCCCTTCCGTCTCACTGCTTTCACCTTCGTCGCTGACTTCCTATGCCTAAAAGGCCCCAAGCAGCTAAATACATGCCACCGTATTGGGCCAGATGATGAATGGTACATGCGCTGTGGACATGATATAATGCGCAGATGCAAATTGCATTTTCTCTTACCTAGCTGAGCGAAACGCTGTGCCATTACGTGCTGGCGACCGCAACGGGGCAGTTGGCCAAAGCCATCAGTTCCAACCGCATCCTACCCTCGCGCAACACAACTTCACCAGTGGCAACAGTGGCTTGCATACCCCTTTCACCTGCCGCCCATGTGTATGCCCACGCTGTGCCTGATGGTAGCACTACCGTACTGATGGAGAGCACGTGGCAGAAAGGACGTGCCAAGCGCATCCATGGGATGAAGCCCGAACCCCAAAACGGATAACTTCGAGAAAGCACGCCTGGACGCCATCTCAATGGCTTTAACCCTCATCCTGCATGAGCGGATCTTAGCAGGAGTGCCTGCGTACACGGCGCCACGAGCAGGTGCTTCTGCCGGGGCCGGCCCCCGCACACAGCCCTTGGCACTGTTGTGTTGCGGCAGGGCGCATGGGGGCGGCCGTGGCGTCCATACCCTCTGTGGCTCGTGTGGCCTCGGGCGCCGTCGTTGGTCTCCGCACCCGCTGCCGCCTCCACCGCCGCCGATGGCCCACGAGCGCATGCGCGCCGCGCCGGAGGCCGCAGGGTCAGCTGGGGGGATAGTGCTGCCGAGGATGCAGCCAGCTGTGCACTAGCGGTGTCTGCACAGCCTGAGTATGCATGCACTTTTACATGGCTTAACTGTGCCTTGGATGTAGGAGCCTGTGGCGACGGCTGCGGCAGCTGCGGCGGCAGCAGGGGTGTGCTCACACGCACGGTAGCGACTCCGCCCTGTCCGCGGGCATCACAGCACTCTGTCTGCTGCTGCTCCCGGGGCTGGCTGTTGTCTGTGACGGTCGCCAAGTCCCCTAAAGCAGTCAACCCAGTCGCTTTTGGCGTGTGTTGGGCGACCCGCCAGCCCAGCAGCACCCGCAGCGGCTCCACGGCGGTGAGGCGTGGGGACCCCTGGCGCCTCAGCAGCTGCGCCGCGGCCGGGCAGCCGGTAGCGACGGAGGCCCCAGCCTCAGCACGCCGACCGTGTGCAAGGGCGGGGCCCGGAGCGGCCTGCTCTGCGGCCGGTGCCCCTGGGCCTGGCCCCTGCGCCAGCACGCCCTCCAGCGGCAGGGCTGTTGCGCACAGCCGCGCCTCCCACCGCGACAGCACCGCCTCCCGCCGGCGCCACGGGGGGATGCCCAGGCCCTGGCACCTGCAGCGGAGCAAGGGACAGCATTTCAGGATGCAGGCCGGGGCACAGCCGGCAATGGGCCCTAGGCTCACAGCAGAGCATAGATCCCCAAGGGGGCTACCCACAAAAGCTGGTACGAACCGATGTAGCCTCATCTCCCACCGCACGGCCGCAGCCTACCTCGGTGCCTCCCTGCCTGCCCCCCTGTCTGCCCCCGCTCCCCCACCTGAAGCTCAGCGCCATGGCGCCGCACATGCGCCCCGCCAGCTCCAGCAGGGCGGAGCGTGGGCCCACCCACACCTGTAGGGAGGGAAGCGCAGAGATGTCAAGTCATGCCGTGTCGGGCACAAGGCACGCCGCCTGCGCGTGCAAGAGAAGTGACAGCGCCGTGGCCTCAGATGCTGGTGCTGCTCCTGGCGCATGCAATACCTTGAAACCACAGCCGTGTATGTACGCTAAGCCGTTCACACGATGCGCCGTACCTCTGGCAGCTGCTCCAGCGTTGCTTTGTACTCTGCGGTGGCGGGCACCGCGGTGAACATGGCGCGCAGGGCGGGCTCCACCACCACCACGTCCGGGGCAGCCGGCGGCGGGCCGCCAGAGAGCAAAAGCGGGGCCATGCGAGAGGCGCCGGTGGTGGCGGCGGCAGCAGCGCCCAGGGGTAGGTGAGCTTGGCAGCAGGGGCAGGCCGCTGGGGAGGGTCGCATGGGGCCGCGCTGGGGACCGGGAGGGGTTAACGGCAGCAAGGGCTGGAGCTGTGTCACTGCACCGGCCGACCCAGGCGCTGCCTCAGAGCTGCACGCCCAGCCGTCATCGCCCTCCATGCCATGGGCTGTCCTCTCTTCTACGGGTGCTGGAGTAGTGCTGCACTGGAGTTGCACGGCTGCAAGGGCTGCAGCCCTCGGGTCGCCCACCGGTATGTGGATGCCCTGCGTGATGGGGCTGCTGCTGCTGCTGCCGGCATGAGGAGCACGAACAGTTGTGCCCCCAACACCGCCCGCGGCTGCGGCGCCGCTGCCGGCCAACCCGCTGCCGCGCGGAGGCAGCACCAGCAGGTAGGGCTGGTGGCTACGCCAGCAGGCAGGGGACTCGCCGTACGGGTGAGCCTCTCCGCAGCCGCGTTGGCCTCGGCCAACAGTGCCGCACACGCCCCGCACCTGTGCAGGACGGGCATGCACGTCCTGCGGTCGCTGGGTTCGGGGGTTTACCAGGAAGGCGTTGAGGCCCTCCGCGCGGAGCGCTGCAACCAGGCGGCACGTGTCCAGCTCGGCTCTGGAGCCATGGGGTGGAGGCAGGGGTGCTGGTGTGAGTGGTGCAGGCGGCGATGGCTTGCGTTGCTGCCGTGGTTGCTCATCCTCGTGATGGCTGGCCCCGCTGTTGCTGCCTAGGTGACCCTGGTATGAACCGCCAAGCAGGATGGCGTCTTCTTGGTGGTGACCGTGCTCCCCTTCTTGGAAACGCTGCACTACAGCAGCAACCTGAAGGGTGTCCAGGGAGGGTCACACCAGGTCACACGGGTACACGCGCTCAGCTGCGCTCAACCTGGCTCAACATACAACCGCTAGGCGGGGGGGGGGGGGGGTAAAAACATATCGCACACCCAAAAAGGAAAAACCCACCCCAAACCGGACCCTTATCCACACGTTAAAACCCAGATTTGCAACGTTGGGTGCTTGAGTGCGTAGCTGTGTACCAGTGCCGCAAGAGCCAGGGGTGCTCCCCTGCCTACTGTACAGCGGCTTCCCCACCTGCTGAGCCAACAGGCCGTAGCTCCCTTGCAGGGCGGGAAATAGGCCGCCGGCGGCCCTCGCGCCACGCGTTGTGGTGGCGACCGAGCCATGGGGTCGAGGCAGGCGGGAGCCCTGGGGGCAGGAAGGATCCGGCGTGAGGAAGGTACACTGCGCCAGACCCTGCCAGACCGCTCCGGCGTGCAGGGGAGGGCCTCTCGCCTCTCTTGGCCCAGGCGCAACAACAGTTTGCGCGGCCGGCCCCACTTACAGTTGAAAGCGGAGCGCAACGCCAATTGATGTTATCGCTGTCTAGCTCCATGTCGAAGACGAGCTCCTCGTGATCGGCGCTGTTCATTTTTCCGCTTCCAACCTGTCCCAACGGCTACGCACTGTCGCCTGTCCTATTTTCCCTACCTGCTGCAGACCCTTTTCGGGCCAAATGGTAGGATGGGCAAAAAGCGCCTAGATGTACTGTAAGCTGAAGACCAGGAGGGCTGAAGGGCGCTGTTGGATCAAGCTCCAGGCGAGTCGGCGAGCCACTGCTCACGCGTGTGGAACACGCACGACTTTACGTCACCACGGGCCGCCTGGAAAACCGCTTATGTTAACAATCTTTCCAGTGTAGTTTCTTTCTGCACTCGGTGCCAAACTGGGTATGCGAGGTTGTCGCCCATACACAACCGCCATACAAACTGTCACAACCGTAACACCTGTGCGCCTTGGCCAGTTGACAAACCTCCTTACCTCCGCAATCGAAGCCAACTGCACACAGAGTATTGGTCCTCTACACCCGGTCGTTCGCCTTCGAATCGAGAACACCTCGTGCACCCCAGTCACAAACAACCCCAGTCACAAACAACCTACAAGGTCCACGAGCCAGTCCGATGCGCTTTGCGTCAGGACACGCTGGGCCGTGCGCGTCTGAGAGGAACCTTCAGCAAAGCACTCCGCCGAGAACTTGTAGTGTTCAATGGCATTCAGTCCCGTGGGCACTGGGTCTTAGGACGGCCCAAAAAACACATAAACTTTTGGAGGCGGTGTGCCACCGCAACGACGTCATAGCTTGTAAGCAGGGACGTCCTGTACCAGCCCAGCAAGTGCTCCTGTGCCAAGGACCCACCATAAGCGACACACGCTCTTACACCAGATCCATTAACTTGTATGTCAGAGGCACCGCATGCATGTATACGCGTGCTCTGCAAACCGCAACACAGGGGTTGTCGACACTGGTGCACAACTGCACATGCAGGAGTGCGGTCAGGTTGCCTGAGCTTTGCTCTGATGCTTGCACTTGCCCGCAGGGGAGATTGTCCCCTGATTGTCATCCCCTTCACTGAATCCTGCTGCACACGCAGGAGTAGTGCGCAATAGCGGTGACCGTATCCCATGATGAACGTATGTGGGTCCGACGCCACGGACTGTGCCATGCACCCAGACGCGCCTGCACGCACCACTCCCGGAATGAAGCGCAATGGCCCACAGCAGCTTCTACCTTTACAGCCGCACTCCGAGACCACACACGTCATGCACACACGATGCACAAGACGCTACGAGTCAGGGCACATCAACACTAACGACCTGGGAGCACGGCATGATAGGCTCAGCGCTGCCCCACATGGAAGGCGCATTCCATCCTTGGTCGAGGCCATGCCAAAAACCGGGCTGGGCTCAAGGGCAAGCACTGAAGGCAGTGCCGCCGAAAACTGCTCACCAACAACACAACTACACAAGGCCGCGCAAGTAGCCGCACAACGCACAACAAGGCGCAGGCAGCAAGCAGTCCGGCAGGGCAGATCGCCAGGGCTGGCAAGACCAGGTCTGGCGGGAATATGACAAATATAGAAGTTTACCGTACCACGTGGCCTCCCACTTAGCCTACCCAACTGCGTGCAATCAACGCCGTACTCGCCGGCGCCTGCTGAGCCCGGCCCTTTCCTCTGCAACAGCATGAACAGGTAACAGCACTGCTTATTAGCACTGTGCGTTGTCTACATGGCCGACCAACACACCAACAAGAAAAAAAAGGTTGCGCCTCGGCCAAGGTACGCACCGGTGCACCATGCAGCACCCGGCCCAAGCGGTACCCCAAGGGGGATCACGGCGAGTCTCAACACCAATGGAGCCCGCGGCGCACGCACGCAACAAGGTGTCCTAGACACAAACAGTCCCGTACCAAAAGTCCGCATGCCAAAAACATTCTTCACACGACCATGGACGCGAGCAGGATGCTTTGTGTGCATAACTTGGCTGCCCAATCCAATGGCAAAATTGGTTGGGGTCAGCGTGTGTAAGGGTTCTGTTACTTCTATGCGCTTTTCTTGTTCACAAGATGCCAACTTAACTCCTGCCATAGTCATGGGGCATACGTATGTATACTTGTTGGCGCGGCCCCCATGTAGCCAGACGGCTTGGACGAGCCCTAGGCTCCTAGCTATCCCACCGCCCAGCACGCTAAAAGGTCCGGTACAGCGGTGACCTGACACAGGCACCCGATTGCATGCGTCAACAGTCACGCGCCGCCTGAAGACCACCACCACATGCGAAGCGACACGGTCCACCGCACGCGGTGGACTTCCTGCTCTATCCAAGATCCTGTTGCGCAAGAGGCCAAGCTGCTCACTGAAGGTGCTCCACACGCATCGGTCGGCTGGGGCGACCTGCGACACGGAAGCCAACCACCACCCTGGACGGCTGGCCCAAGGGTGCCGGTCCATGGCCAGTTCGGTGGTGTTGGTGGGCGCCCGGCACCCACTGCTGCTGCTGCTGCTGCTGCTGCTGCTGCTGCTGCTGCTGCTGCTGCTGCTGC
>VFQN01006360.1_pt1 | contig 13546 bp, 27 predicted proteins | sample 3512371 | NCBI WGS metagenome assembly VFQN01 (sample SAMN10412370, study PRJNA504923) | tailings metagenome | isolation source: Replicate 2 from Balatoc abandoned mine | place: Philippines: Itogon, Benguet | collected 2017-08-28
TCTCCCGAGTGGGACGGGGCTGGGCCCTGGAAGGGGACCAAAACTGTAAATCCATACATACAATACTCCCTCTCCCCTGCTCACTCTGCTGCACCATACCTCCTGGCAGTCCCTGCGGGCGCAGCCTGCCCTCCACGCGTAAAGTAGGATGAGGCGAGGTTGGTTGAAGACCGTTAGGCATGCGGACGAGAAGTAAACCGTCCGTCGGGCATACTGCCTGCACAGCTGACCACGTGGGCCTAATCCAGCACGAAGGATTAGGTGAAGACTGCATAGCTATGTAGCGCTGCTCAGGGACCTCCCTTCTTGGCCCAGACGACACTGTTGCCAACTGGCAAAGACTAGCGCGACAATATGCCGCCCGTCTCAACGGAGGGCACTAGCCTAAGATTTTCACGGATGCGGAGCGATTCTGAAGGCTTGCTAGGGGGCGCAGCGCGGAGGCTGCGAAACGCGGGTTCGCGCCTAGCGGCCCTGCCATTCCGCGCTCCCAGCCTTCTGGACCGATCAAATGCAGCGTTCTCGGGCATCAAGCGCTTCGGTATCAGTAAAGTGGAGCACTATTGGAAGGTGCGCTTGATGGGCCACAAACTTTGGGTCCAAGAAGCGAAAGGGAGTAGCTGAGCCAGAGCTCCGGGCGACACGCCACGGGCGCACGTATGTACTATACAGATCATCCGTGCACGTTGTGGGACTATTGTGGGGCAATCGTCGGCTGATCTAAATGTTGCCGGCCCTAGCCCTGGGTACCCGGGGGGTCACTGTAGCACTGCTGCCAGGGCCCAAACAGAGCTGCCACCCGTGCTGCTGTCTCCTGCTGGCGCCGGGCTAAATCTACCGTGGCGTCCACGGCATCCACGGTGCCTGTCTCAAACCCCCGGCGTCACACTTAATGGCACAGCTCCTGCACTCATCAACAGCAACACCCCAAGCCCGCCCCGACCTGTTCCTCAATGTGCTTGTGCAGTACCCTCGCCCCACGCCCTCACCCTTCTCCGCCCTGCTCCTCCCCACACCCCGCCGGACCAACATGACACCCGCTGCTCCACATGCTCCGCCCCTAGCCACTGCCCAGCCTTGCATCACTTTTATGTGCACATACACGCCATCGCCTCCCTCTTCGCCCCCTCCGCGCCCCTTTCCCCCTGAGGACCCCTTCCACATAGTGCTCAACATGCCGTGGCCCTGAACTACATACTACATCGTACGGACATACTGGTACTTGTAAAAAACACGCTCGTCTACCGCTTCGCCCCCTTCCTCCCTCCCCCAGGACCCCTTCCACACGCTGCTCAACCTGCCGTGGCCGCGCTTCATCGCCATCTTCTTCCTGGTCTACGTGTTGGAGTTCATGATCTTTGCCCTGCTGTTCTGGGCACAGTCCAACAGGTAGTGCAACGTGGGCATGGACTGCCCGACGGGCCCTCCGTGCCACCGGGTATGGTTCACCTCGGCTTTGTTACAGGGTAACCCTTCCGGTCAAGGTGTTGAGGTGCTTAGAACTGTGCACGAACTGTTTCTGGCACTACAAGACGATACATCCCTTCTGTCACCAGGTGCATCATCGGCATGGACTCCAAGTTTGCGCACGCGCTGTGGATGAGCAGCCGCACCGCCTCCACGCTGGGCTTCGACGCCATCCACCCCAACCCCGAGTGCGTCGGCACCAACCTCACGGTCATGCTGCAGGTGCGTGCGCGTGTGGGTGTGGTGAGGGCGTAGAAGCGAGGCTGTGGTTGCGGGCTGGGAGGCAACCGCAGCGGCTGGGTGTGGGGACCCGGGTGGTGGGGGCTGAAGCCGCGGTCGTGCGGCAGCAGTGTTGGCTCGGAGCGATACTCCCTGCTTGGGACTCGTGGCCTGGAGATGGGAGCTGTGCCACCAATCTCACGGTCACGCGGCGGGCTGCGCTGTGCTGTGTGTGCGTGTCCTTGGGGCCCTGAACAGAAGGGAAGCCAAGACCAGCAAGGAAGCCGAGAAGTTCAGCACCAGGTTATCGCGTCCTCGCTGGTCAACTGTACGTGCTGGGCCTGGTGTTGAACTGATCTCAAGGTACCGTACCATGCCCCTTTCCCGTGCCCTGTGTGCGATTGCGACCCCCCTCCCCTGCCAGGTCATTGCTTCCTCCCTGGTCAACTTCATCATGCTGGGCCTGGTGTTCGCGCGATTCTCGGCGCCCTTCAAGCGGGCCACAACCATCAGGTGGGGTGGGCAAGGAACGGGAGCCGGGACAGGTTTTCACGTTGAAAGAGTGGCAACGGCGGGGAAGCCGCCGGGGGGAGTAGGGGTGGTGCGGGCCATGGGCTGGGTAAAGGCGCTGAAGAGCTGGCCCCCACCGTCTGGTGGGGCGGCCGGAGACGGGGGTCGGGGCGGTGGTGACCAAGGTGGTGACGGCGAGCAGGGTGCTAGCTGGGAGAGGTGGGTAAGGGCTGAACAGGGGTGGTGGGGAAGGCCGGTTTGCGCAAGGGCGGGTCCAGGAAGGCAGGAACAGCACTAGCACTGGTCAGGTGGTGGCGGATTGGGCCAGGGTGTATCGGAAGGTGTGTTGGCAGCAAGTAAGTCGAGAGGTTTGTTGTGGTACGGCGCCGCTGCCACAAAGCCTACCACGGAGCATGAGCTAATAGCAACTCCTCCCGGTCTTCAAGGAAGCGTCATCTCGTGGGTCTTTAGTGTTCAATGGTCTTGCAGTACAGAGGTTGCCAAATCCAGCATGGCAGCGCTTTACTTCCCCCCTTTTCCCCGTCCAGTTCTTGCTGAAATGATCATTACTTCCTTCCCCCCACGTGCAGGTTCAGCAGCGTCATGGTGTGCAACCGCCACCCGTCTGGCTACTGGGCCATCTCGCTGCGCGTGGCCAACATCCGCAAGCACCAGATCCTCAAGCCCTGCCTGCGCATGGTCATGACGGCGGTGGACTCCATCACCCCATCCAACTACATATTCGAGCACCTGGCCATTGAGGGACTGGCCACGCAGGTGCGCCGGGGGCGTCAAAGGACCAACGTGCAGTGGCGTTCGTGCACCTGAACTCGGACAGTGAACCTGCGGACAGCATGTATCCATCTTGTGCCTCCACGTTGATTGCAACGTCCCTGTCTTACCATTGCGCCCCCCGTCCACTTGATCAGGAGACCAACCTGGAGCTGGGCTTTCCCGCCAACATCATGCACGTCATCACACCCTCCTCGCCCCTCTTCAACCTGTCGCTGCTGGAGATGGACACGCGCATGATGGAGGTGGGTGGGGGGCAGGGGGTGTGGGTGTGGGTGTGACGCGCGTGTGTGTATGTGTACTGCGCATGACGACATGGGCATAATGGAGGTGGACACGCGCGTGATGGAAGTGAGGAGGAGCCAGGGTGTGTGTATGTGTTCTTTTACGCGCGTGTAGTGCACATACGAGAGTTAAGCGTATGCTGGTGGGAGGTGCCCTTCGTGGACATGGGGGCAGGCCACCTGAACGCAATGCCAGGGGTTCCCCAGGGCCGTATCGAGGTATGGGGGCTGGGCATGTCGCCAGTGTGTCACGCGCTGGACCTCAACTGCCTTCCTCTGTATGCCCCGAGCCCCGATCGTCTCCCGATTCTCCATGTTTCACCCACCCCCAGATCCTTGTGTTTGTGGACGGGATTGACGCCATGACCTCCAAGAACATGTCCGCGCGCCGAGCGTACAACACCAACGAGGTGAGCCAACACCGGGGCGTCAGGGCATGGGCTCAGCAGTGCGGCACAGGGGCATCAGGACACGTGTGGGCAGTAGTGCCCCCACCTAGAAGCGTCGCGCCCACCCGGCCCCTCCTGGTGCCCACCCCATGACAACAACCGGCACCCTGGCTTGCCTTTCCCCGATCCTCACGCTTGGGCTCCACACCCCGCAGCACACAGCCTCTTCCCTGTTCCTCCCTCCTGCCTCCCCTCAGCTCCACATGAACGAGCAGTTCTGCCTCTCTTCGCCACTTCATGCCGCGTGGCCCTCCGCACACGTGCAAACTGCGCAAGTGCTCAACACCCCCAACTGCCCTTCCCTCTCTACAATTACCTGGAAACAAGTCCCCCCTCTTCCTTGCTCCTGCCTCCCTGCCCCCAGATCCACATGAACGAGCAGTTCCTGCCGCTGCACCTGGAGATGCGCGGCAAGGCGCTGGGGCTGGACTTCACCAGCTTCGACCACACGGCGCTGGCGTCCACGCAGGTGGGGGGCGGCAAGGGGGAGGGGGAGGGGGTGGGGTGGGGTGGGGGGAAGGCTGTGTGAGGGCGGGAGGGGGCCGGGAGTAGGCGCTGGCATTCGGCGCTGGCGTCCACGCAGGTGGGAGAAAGCAAAAGGGGTGCGGAGCTACGGAGCCAAGGAAGGAGTCTCTGCAAGTGGTGGCGCTTGAGCAGCGTGAGGAAAGTATGTGTGCAGTTCAGAAACGGGGTCAGGGGCCGGGAGCCGGCCGCGCTGCTTCTTCGGAGCCGTGTTCGGAGCCGTGAATGTGTTGGGTAATAGGTGACGGCAGAAGGCACAGCATTTTCGTCCATACCGGGGGTGTGCCGGACAAGGGGCGCCACACAAGGGTGTGTGCTTGTGCGCATGTGCCACGCAAGCCACAGGCTTAATCCCATCGCCATCGCGAGCGGTCTCTGCACGACAGCGCATTTGGTCGCAATCGTTTAGCTCATGGCTGAACGTGCTGAACTTCAGCTTGATCACATAACATGTCCCTTTGCCTGCGCTGTGTCCCGCCTGCCCTCGTGCCCCGCAGCTGCTGGCGGAGTACAACGCCGACCCCGCGCTGGCGGACCGCCCGCTGCCGGAGGTGCAGTCGCACATGTGGCACCTGCGGCACAACGTGGGTGATGGGGCGCCGCGGGATGGGGGGTTGCGGGGATGGGGAGGAAGGGAATGGCGCGGGAGCCTCGGCTGGGGCTCAGGGGTTAGGGTGGATAAGGCATGTGTCCAGCTGTATGATGCAAGCAGGTGTGGGCGTGCGCACCGGATGGGGTAGGAGAGTTAGGACGACTTAAGCGGTGGCGGGAGGGCGGGCGCTACGAGATGGGCTGCGCGGCGGCGAGCAACGACCGCAAAGGCGCAAAAACGGCATGTGCGGTTCGGACCGGGCGTGTGCTGAACTGCTGATCACAGAGCGACTTCAACCCTGTCGACCGTGCGCTGTCTTTTCAACCTAGATCTCCTTGTTTATTATAGCCTGCTCAGCTCGCGACCCGCTTTCAGGCTGCCCAGTGCGTAGCCATCACGTCTCTACCCCTCCGCCTCACCCTCCTTCACCCCTGCCCTGCCCCTTCCACAGACCTTCAAGCGGCTCACGGAGCGGGACGCCGCCCTGGGCCACGGCCCACAGCAGCCGAGGGGCAACGGGGTGGCGCCAGCAACCACAACCGCCGCACCACCACCCGGCGCCAGCCATACAGCCGGAGGTGCAGGGGCAGGGCCATCAGGGGCAGCTGGGGCAACAGCGCACCTGCTCCCGGGCAGCAGCGGCTCCTCCTTCACAGGCAACGCCCACGCGCAGGCGCACGGGCACGCACACGTGTCCGGTAACGCCAACGCGCACCGGCCGACCCATGGGTCGTCCTCCATGGGCACCACGCCCACCCGGGCGGCGGCTGTGGGGAACGCAAACCCTTTCGCCGTTGACCACGGGCTGGGTGGTGCGGGTGCGGGTGGTGGGGGTGGGGCCGGGGGTGCGGGGTCCTCGTGGCTGGGCTTTGGGGTGTCACCCACCGCGGGTGCGACGTCCATTCCCATGCCGGTCAACCCCATGCCGCTGTCCAGCTTCCTCAACGCCACGGGGGCCCACACGGGCCTAGAGTCGTTTGCGGACAAGCCCACGCCGCACGGGTACAGCACGGGGCACCGGGGGGCAGGGGGAAGTGGGGGAGGGGCGGGGGTTGCGGGGGTGGGGCCGTCGGGGCACTCACAGCTGCCGCTGCTGCCTCACGGGGGCGGGGCGACGTCAGTGGGGGGTGTGGGGGGAACAGGAGGGGGCGTGTTCACAATTGGGAGCGCGGGGGGCAGCGGCGGGGTGGAGATGCTGCCGACGTCGGTACCGGCGTCTGACGCGCACCGGGGCAACTCGCACGCGGGTGCCTGAGGTGGAGGTACCTTGTGCCGTATGCAGTGTGCCATGTTGCAGCTTTCAAGTTGCTGTGTAGCGTATGCAGTTGCGGGAATTGGGATACATAACCCGAACACAGACAAGATCACTAGTTCAGAGGAAGCAGGAGAGCTCTTCAAGTTGCTGTGTGCGAGGCGTAACGCGGTCTGCACGGGAAGGGCAAGGAGGGGTTGAGTCTGGTAGCTGGCAGGTTGCTGTACCGTTGCGGCTACATGGAGTGGCATGGGAGCGGCCCTGTGTGCCGTCATTTCGGCACATTCAGCAGGGGCGGGCGACTGTGGTCAGAGCCTGGGACGCGAGCCAGTTGGGTGTGGCAAGCGCGGCAACGCACCGCTTGCGGTGGATAGGGCTGCTGTTGTGAGGGGCGGGAGTTGTCAGGTTCGCGCGGACGTACTGCAAAGCATACCATGGTACAGGCGTTGGTTCGTCAGCACAACGTATGTGCCACGTGAAACGACCCTGTACGGTGTAACTGAGCTGAACTGAGCGATAGTACGCAGCGGCCAGTGCAAGCTGGCATGTGCATGTGGCACCATGCTGCGCCATGCCATCCGGAAGAGTGCCAGTACCTGGCAAGGCCCAACAATGATGTACGTTGAACCAAGCGAGAGTGAACCAAGCGAGAGTGTGAATGGACCTGCACGATTGCGCCAACTTCGGCAGCGTGGCCAGGCAGCAGGGGCCCGGCCAGGCATCCATGCGCCTCTTAACACGGTTGTTACAAAAAGAGGGCTGGGAAGGGGGCTGGGAAGGGCTCTGGGTAGGTACCGGTGCCATTTAGGATTGCAGGAAGTCTGGCGTGGACTGCATGCAGCGTAATTTGTCCATCAAGGAGGTGGACCTCTGTCAATCCTGGTTCCTCAGCTCCGAGACCAGCGCCATCTGTTGAGCATGTGGCGGCCTTTGACGAAACCTGAAGACAGGTTGTGTGTGTTGCTATTATTCACTTCAATAACAAAACGAGTACGCACACAACAGTGACTACCAAGTGACTACTGAAGGGCACAACCTTCGCTTTGAAGCTGTATGTTCTGTTAACGGCCACCCGTCGATCCGCCACCAAGCTATAACGTGTACCTGTATATAAGTACGTGTGGCAATGTTTAGATCATCACGTGGCATTTGGACCGCTCTGCAACAGTTCGCGCAAAAGCGCAAAAGCTGCTTCCGGCGCGCAGCTGGGTCCTGTCCTTGATCGACACATGCAGTAGTATATTTACTTCATACTGGCCAGTTTCCAGCCGCGTTGGGCCATGCCTGGCGAGCATACCCTCTACATATTGGGTGTACGAAGATGTCAGGCTCTTCGGCGCAGCGTCTCGCCTACTAGACTCTGTTCGTTAGCACTTATCCTTATCATAGGAGTCTTGCAACCAACGTATGTGACCGGCTTGCGGCCTGACTTCGGTGGGGCAGCACACGAAGTTGACCCCCATGCCAGCGACACCGGAGGCACCAGCACGATTGCTGGCAGCAGCGAAGACAGCAGTAGCAGCAGGAGTGCGAGGTCTCTACATGCATCAGGAGCTGGGGAGGCGGGTGGTGGCCTTGGTGGCTCCCACGGGAGAGAAACCTTGGCCTACCAGCTGGGCAACCACGAGGTCCAGAAGGACCCCGACACCGGCTGCCCCCTGCCTGTGGTGGACATGAGCAGGGACCGGTACGGCTGCGTGGAGTGGTGGAAGGTGAGGGAAGGTGCCATGTGGTGCGGGTGTGGTGTGTCCGCCGCGTGCTGCACGGGGCAACGCGCGCCACCAGGGCGGCTGGGCACCATACGTGTACAACGCTACACGGCCACCCTTTCGCGACGGCCATCATGGGACACGACGCACCGAGCACGACGGGCTGTGGCAGGCGGCACCGCAGCACTTGCTCTCGCCCAGGCGGTCCAGCCCGTACTGCAGTGCCGCCTGCCACAGCCCGTCGTGCTCGGTGCGTAGTTTTCCATGGCGATGGCCGTCGCGAAAAAGGTGGCCTTGTAGTAGTCCATGGCGTTGTGCACGTCTTGCGCCCAGCCGCCCGGGTGGCGCGCGTGGGTGGTCTTGCCGCCGGCGATGAGGGCCGTCTGGCCACCGTTGACGTCGTCCGGCAGCATGCCCTCGTAGGCGCAGTGAGAAGCGGTGCCCCATGATGAGGTTGCTGGGGGATACGGAGCTGACCCCCTCGCCCTTGACGCGGGGTGCAGTGCCAGCCCTCGAGGGCCGAGGGGGCGGGCGGGCCAAGAGCTTGGCGGTTGCGGGGCATCACGCGGGGCTGGCCCATAGCGGGCACTCGACGTCTTTCGCTTTGATAGCTACGCGAAGCGAGGCCGCCCAGCCCGGCACTGATGTGGGTCCGGACCAGGATCAGCGTCGGGGTCGGGGGCGGGGTCAGTTTCAGGGACGGGGCAAAGGTCGGCGCCAGGGCCATGCCCGGTGCGGCTGCAGCCCACCTGGGAAGGGGCGCAGTCGGAGCAGGGCCAGCCAGATGTAGGCGGGGTGGGAGGGGAAGGGGGGGGGCGGGGGGGAGGGGGCGGCAGCAAGCCGTGGGTAAGCGTGGCGTGCGGGGCAGTTGGGTCTCCCTGGGCGGAAGACCTGTGGGGCCCACTGCGCAGGGGGGACATGGGGTAAGGGCCCAAGCGCTGCGTGCAAGGCGGAGAGGGAAAGGCGTTGGCGTGGGTGTTGGGCGTACGGTACATAGGTGTGCTAGCACCGGCACGCTCGCGTCACAACACCCACGCGCCGGTGCTGGACGTTTACCTGTTTCACCGGAGCACAGGTGGTAGCACACATCGAACGCAGTTGCACTGCCATGGGCCCACACGCTCGCGGGAAGGCTGCGTCCGTTTTCCAGCTTTGTTGCTGCATTGTGGTTGTTGCTAGCAATGTTCAGCGCCCAGCGCCGGGCGTGCACGGTGCGGCTGACACCGGCGACTGCCGCCCGCTGTCCATGCGCAAGCTCTAGACAACATGCTCCGCTTGCACACCCCGGGGCCGTCTATCTGTTCCTAATGCGCCCCCGGTCCCCTCCTTCCTCCGCACCCCCTCCCCAGGTGTGTATAGACCAGGACCACGTTGTGTATTACGACGAGCGGTACCACCCCAAGCACTCCATGCTGGACCTGCCCACCGTCAACACCACCGACATCATGTACAACCTGCCCAGCAAGTGGGTTGGCTGGGGAGCAGGGGGTAACTGATGTTGATATCGCGGTGCGGAAATGGGTTGTATAGAGTCCCTGACAAGCAGACACATAGAAGGATACCCCGTACGGCCGTGTCCAGGAAGGAGACGACCGTGTGAGGCGATGGGGGTTAGTTGGTGTGCGCTGTACTTTGCCGACATGCGGGAGGCAGGGGCGCTGGCCAGTCAGCTGGATACTAGTGGTGCCTGGTTCATCAGGGGCGCGGGGCAGGTGCATGACCATGGTTGGAAAAGGGCGGGCGGAAGCAGTTGCACCCTTTTACGTGGCAGCGGGATGGGGACTTGTCGTGGAGGCCCGGGGGATCTGGGCCGGCGAGGCACGAACGCGCCTCCCCCGCCTCTTCACGCCACATACCGTACGTGTACTGCAGCCCAATGCCGTATACCTGTACTGCTGTACTCGTACGGCAGGTACGGCATCGGCGACCGCTACCGCAAGGGCTCCGCGCTGCGCTTCCCGCAGCTGTACGTGCGGCCCGCCAACGACATGGAGGAGGAGCCGGAGCTGCAGGGGGTGGGTTAGCGTGGGCGTGGGTTAGCTTGGAGGAGGAGCATGTGCTGCAGAGGGTAGGCCCTACTCTTCCCTTATTTGAGAAATCATCGGTTGTCATCGTTTTCTGCGCTAAGCGTGCGCGCATAGACAACACGAAAAAGCAGCAAGGGTGGGTGAACCTCACCGCCTTGGTGGGATGTGCTTTGAACGGTCGAGGCCACATTGCGTGCCGAGTGCTGACTGTGTCCGCTGTGCTCCCTTCCCTGCGCCTCACCTGTACACTTCTGCCTACGTACTTCCACCTGATCATAATTGCAAAGCACGCCCTCTGTCCCCGGCCTAGGAGCCCAGGTTCTCCCCCTGCACGCTGCAGAAGTTCTCCCGCTGCACCCATCTCATAATCAGTCATGCCCTCTGCCCCCCTTCCGGCTGGAACATTGAGGTACATTTCAACGCACCACCCCCTCTCCTTTCTCAGGAGCCCAAGTTCTCCCGCTGCACGCTGCCGCTGCTGCTGTACGCGCACTACCCCTTCAACGCCGCAGAGACGTACCGCTACATCTACGAGAAGCTGGTCATGCTGCAGGAGGTGTGTGGAGCGCATGTGCGTCTGTGCTTGTTGTTCGGGCCAGCGAGTCGTGTAAGTTGTTAGCACTAGACAGTGCCTGAGTGTTCGCCGTTGGGTGAGGAGAAGCTGGCCATGCTGCTGCAGATGGGTGCGGTTGGTTGCGTGTTTGAATTTATATTACGGGGGTACCGTGGCACTGTTGTGCCTGCAACGAGTGTAGCATGTCGCACATAGCGTTGCATGCTGTTGCCCCGTGCAGGCCGGCTTCTTCAACCGCTACGTCACCATGGTGCCGGGGGTGCCCCCGGGCACACGGGTGCCGTCGTACACCAAGTTCTGGTGGGTGATGGCGTGGGGTTGGGGGTGGAGGTGTGGGGCCTGGGACCGGGAGTCTGGCTGAGTCTGGAGTGGCGGTGGAGGTGGAGGTGAGGCTGGGAGTTGGTTCATGCAGCGGGCCGCGTGGTTCAAGGCGCTACGAGGCGCGTCCCTACTGGTACGACGCGCCGCCGTACACGTGCGTACGACTCTCCCACGCAAGCGTTGAATCCCCCATTTTCTGCGCTTGCTTTTTGCTCAGCCTCATTATAACGCACTTGCCCTGTTCTGTAAAGGTTTCAGTCTTCCCACTTGTGTTCATGCACGCCAGGTACGGCTCCCTGACGGAGCGCGCCGTGGTGTCCCTGTCGGAGCTGTCCTCCCGCCTGGGGCCCGACACGCCCTCCAACGCCACGTGGGAGGGGAGGCACGTGCGGTGCTTCGAGCGCATGGTAGGAAGGGGTGGATGTGCCCTGTGTTGGCAGATGTGATGGCGGGTGGGGCACGTGCTGCACTGCACCGGAAACCCAGGGTGCGTCGCCGGCAAGGATGCAAGCGCGCGGGTGATGGTTTGGGTTGCATGTGCATTTGGGCGGTTTGGGCTTTTGAGGGATATGCGCTGTTGACACGTAGTGCCCTCACAGTTTTTCCACGCTGTCTCGGCATTGGAGAATATGCTGCTGCATGCCCCTGATCCTTATACCTACGTACCGTACGACAGGTGGTCTGCAAGATCCGGTACGACAGATACGGACTGCTGTTCTACCGAGCAGGACAGCACGTGGTGAAGTGAGTGTACCGTACTGAATGGCCTCCCCCTGCCGTACGGTGTTGGCATTGTACGAAAGCTTAGACGTGACGAGGGCGTGTTGCGGCAGGGGGCAGGGCAGGGTGGGGTGCGAAGGGAGTTCGCTGAAACAGTACGAAAGAACAGGTGCAACGCGGGTGTTGCAACAGGGGCCGGCGCACGTGGTGTGCTAAAGCAGGTTGGCGACGTGGAGCGGAGCTTGGGGCCGGGGTGTGGAGGTGGCGCACTTGCGTGAGTGTTGGCGTAGCGCTGTTCGCACTGTGTGTCCGACGGCCGGAATGTTGGGACAGGGACGATACGTGCCACCTGCTCCGGTGGCCCAGCAACGGCAGCCGTACACACGTGCTGATGCAGTCAAGTAGGGGTGCTGGGGAAGGCCGTCACAGGGTCGCGTTTGTCACGCACCGTGCCTGACACTCTCCGGAAACATGGCGCGGCGCTTGGCCCCCGCCCCCCGCCCCCCGCCCCAGGCACTACATGCCCAGCCTCCTCACACGGTCGGCGGAGTTCGAGCAGAAGCTGTACGACGAGCGGAAGGTACGTAGGGCAGGGCAGGGCAGCGCAGGGCAAGGCAGGGCAGGGCAGCATGTCCTGGACTCCCGGTCCATTACCTGTCAACCCCTCGTGCGACGGCTGGGCGAGGTGGTCCACGACGTCGTGTGCGGACGAGGTACACGTTTATCGAGATGCGGCGTCGCCTTACCACCAGGCACCAGTCCTGTCACGCTGCGCGCTGTCGTACTGCCGTACTGCTGCTGCTGTTGTTGATGCTGCTCATGCCGCTGCCGTACAGGTCCGCATCCCGTCCGACCCCTCCGTGCTCAAGGTGGTCATCATAGCGCGCAACCCCGACCACTCGGCGGTGGGCCGCACCATCCTCAACGAGCAGGTGCGTGCGTGCCTGCCACGTGTCGTGCCGGCCGTGCGTGCTCTTCTTTGTGACGTGCCACTCCGCAGACGAGAGGTGGATTGATCATGCATAAGCCGTGTCATTGCCGTAAGGGCCAATAAATGCTCTCCAAGTGGACTGACCGACACCTCCGACGTTGTAGTGTGGAGTCGCAGTTGTCTGCCTGCGCACGCTGTGTATCCGCATAAGCGCTCAGAGTTGCAAGTCGCTCCCACTTCACAGTCACACTGTGCGAAACCGGGCATCCACCCTCGCTTGGTGCGCTGCCCCGTGTTGCCCCGCCCTCCCCCTCAGGAGCTGATCGACAAGTGCAACAACGCGGGCCCGGAGGACCTGCCGCCCGCCACGTGGCACGTGCCGTACAAGTCGTACTTCTGCTTCGCGCACACGTTTGGCGGTGACCAGCTGATGGACGTGTGGATCATGCGGAGGGTGGGTAGCTGCCTTGGGGACAGGAAACAAGTCAAGGACTTCTGATGGTGAAGATAATGGGTTTAACCTCACGAGCAGGAAAACGCTGTGCTAGGGCATGCACGGCGCGGGCTGGACGCAGGAGGGGAACTTGAGGTATACACACCCATGAGGTATACACACCCATGGGGGTGTGTATACCTCAAGTTCCCCTCCTGTTTGTCCTGTCTCGTATAAGGCTCACTTGCCTCCATCCCGCACCGCATCCGCTACACACCCATGGGGGGGTGCCCTTTTGGGGGGGGGCGCTCTCTTTCCTTGAGGCCTTTCGTGGGCCCCCGTGCTGTGAGCCGGCTCTGCGGAGCGGCGCAGTGTAACGACCGTACGACCCATGGCTAATACACAAGGGTGCCCCCCACACACAGGTGGACGCCATCCTGGGCATGCACGGCGCGGGCCTCACCAACGCGCTGTACATGAAGCCAGGGGGGAGCGCCATCGAGGTGCGGCCGCTGGGCTTCAGCGGCAGGGAGGCGTGGGCCAACAGGTGGGTCCAGTGGGCCAAGAAAATTATCAGTCCTTGTTGCAACTGAACCCCACACCCAGACCACGTACGCATCCGCCTTGAAAGTTGCTCGCCGCCCCACGCGCCCCCCTCCCACCCCCCGCCCACTGCTAACGATTCCGCGCCTCTTCCTCTTGCCCCCACTTCGCGCCGCGCCGCTGCCCATGCTTCCGTTAGGT
>VFQN01006361.1_pt1 | contig 13546 bp, 10 predicted proteins | sample 3512371 | NCBI WGS metagenome assembly VFQN01 (sample SAMN10412370, study PRJNA504923) | tailings metagenome | isolation source: Replicate 2 from Balatoc abandoned mine | place: Philippines: Itogon, Benguet | collected 2017-08-28
TCACTCAAATTTTTTGTATTAGTTTGGAAGCTCTACGAATTAAAAAAATAATAAATTAAATCCTCCCCCTAGGCAACCCTCGGCGTTCCATCTGCATAATAACCCTTGAAAGCACATTGAAGATGGAACAAACCCTCATCAAAGAACTCAAAAAAGGTAGCCCTTTTGCCCAACGTAGGGTGTACGATACCTACGTCAATCGCCTGATGAGGGTGTGTGTGCGCTATGTGCGTGATACGCAAGATGCACAAGAAGTATTGATGAACGGTTTTTTGAAGTTTTTCAACAACATTCATCAACTCGACGATACGCATCCTATTGCCCCTTATTTGCACAAGATCATGGTCAACGAATGCCTCATGCACCTCCGAAAACAACGCATTTCGTGGTTGACATTGGACGAATCCATAGAATATGAAACCGAAACCGACAATTCCCCTGAGATAGATGCTGAAATCCTCTATGCCGCTATTACTCAGCTACCCGACGGCTACCGAACAGTATTCAATATGTATGTAGTAGAGGGGTATTTGCACGCCGAAATTGCGCACCAACTCAACATTACTGAAAGTACATCCAAAAGCCAACTTCACAAAGCCAAAGCGCTACTGCGGTTGTGGCTTCAAAAACAAGGTTATCGCTATGGCACAAATGAATGATAAAAACATAAAGCAGCTTCTTGATACATTAGATGAGTCGCTGCCCCCACAAGTAAATTTTGATACTGAAGCTTTTTGGCAACAACTACAGCCTCAAATTGTCCCCAAAAAACAACGGCCTTATTGGAGCTATGGCATAGCTGCCTCTCTCCTATTGATGTTGATTTCGGCAGGAATTTGGGTAAATCAAAAACAACCTGCCCCACCGCAGCTAGCCGCTATTCCGACACCTACCAAATCTTCTACCACTCCAACAAAACTCAAGACGAGTGCCCCCGCACCTCACATAGTCCGTTTAGAAAATTCAAAAAAGAAAAACCTACCTACGAAGCCTCAAAAAAATGCAGTAGCCAAAGTACAAGAAGATATAAATCTAATCGCTACGCCACTTGCTGCTACCAGCCCGATTGTAGAGCCTGAAAAAGCCCCTATCCCTACTAGCGATTCAAATAGAGTAATCGCAACGGTAGAAAACCCTCCGTCTACCAAAGCATCAAGTACGAATCCTGCAAAACAAAGGTGGAAAGTTGTCCATGCCAATGAACTCCAAACCGACCCTATGGAACGGATTCACGAACAAATCAGCACAAAAAAACGTCATTCGCCTTCCGAATACGCTAACCAAACCCATTTGTTTACCATCAAAATAAAATAACTCCATGAAACATCTCATGCTTTTTTGGGTGCTGACGACCAGCACCTTAGGGTCGCTTTTTGCCCAAACAGAACAGTACCAAATCACGATTCCACTTTCTACCTCCAATCGGGTAGTGATAGCGGGCAATAGGTGGGACGATTTTGAAAAATTTAAAAACCTTGATTCGTTGGTGCGGCTTTTTGTGGAAGATTATCAAAAAGTAAAAGATAGTATTTCCAATCCCACCACCTCGTACAAACTCCAATATACCCTCACTTCAAAAGGTCGGCAGCTTCGCATCCAAGCGTATCCACAAACTCAAAATAATTTTATCTTTCAAAATTTTTCGGAGCCAATGTTGGTCAAAGAAAAACAAGATACCATTGTGATTGAAAAGTGGATTCCGCACCCTGACAATATCCCGCCCCTCGACCAAATGGCTCCCGACCAAATCCAAGCCCTCAATGGCGAACTCCACAACGAATACCGCTACAATCGCTATGGACATTGGTTTGGAATTTATTTTTTGCTCAACAATGCTGATGAAATAATGCAAATAACACAATTGAACGAGCGTTTGGCCAGTACATTGGAGCAATTGAAAAAAACAAAAACCTACGTACGCCACAACGCAGGCGAGATGACGTTTCGGGTTTTTGGTCCCGAACGCTTCAATGTTAAGGCAGAAGTAGCTAAATCTTGGAAAGCAAGTATGAGTCTTATTTGGGCACAAACTAGCTTAGGCTTCTATGCCGGACGCCCTTATACCACGATTGGCGGTGACTTTACGTACCTTTATAAAAACAGTATTTTAGGATTAAACTTAGGTGTAGAAATGGCGGTGTCTTTCAACAAAACCCAAACCGACAATTTCACCGCCCAACGAAGCACGTTTTATACCGTGGGGATTAATTTTTATGACCGTGGCAAAAAAATCGAACAGCGGCTTTGGGGAACAACTTCCAAACACTTGCGCGTGGGTTCGCTCCAAATAGGCTATAATCGAGGCAAAGAAGACGGGCATTTCCAACCCCATACGTGGCGTTTTTCGTCGGCTTTTACCACTTATAAGCGTATCACGGTCATGCCAGAGATTTATTGGAATGGTCTCTTCAAAAACATACAACCCGGCTTGAGGGTCGCGATTGGATTTTAGGAGGCTTAGGATTTTTATGATAAAGAGGAGGCTAAAAACGTTTCTTTTTCTAACAAATTTTTGACCCACCGAAAACCTATCGCCGCCACAATCATCAAACCCACAATCACGCCCCAAAGTACATAATAGCCGAAGTGAGTAGCAATTTGCCCTCCTAAAGTAGGAGCGGCAACTTGCGCAATCGAATAACACATCGAGTACAAAGCCGAATACTGACCGCGTGTTTGGGGCGTCGAACGCTCAATCGAGAAGGAGGTCATGAAAGGCATTGCAAGCATTTCGCTTAGGGTAATGGTAACTACTGCCAATGGCAATATCCATACCACTCCTTGGAAAACGACAAACAGCGAATAACTCAACCCACAAAAAAGCACGCCCCAACTGATAAAAACAAGCTTGTGACGCAGCGGTTCAATGTGATAAATCAGTATCATTTCAAAAGCTGCCACGAGGAGGCCGTTGGTGCCGAGGAGCAATCCGATGTAAAATTCGCTAACGTGCAATTGGGTTTTCCAGAAAACAGGTACCATGCTAAAAAACTGCATAAAACCAACGGCAAACAAGGTCGTAAAGAGCACAAACCGCATATAAACGCCATCCCGAAACGCCGATTGAGGTGTTGGGTTTTGGGTAGCTTTATGGTTTTCGGAAGAGCTATCTTGGGTACGATTTTTGACCAATAACAACAACACCAAAGCCGCCGATATATTGGTAATGCCATCGGCAATAAATAAATATTGATAGCCAATAGTCGCAAAAAAGCCCCCCAAAGCGGGGCCAATCGCCCAACCGATATTGATAGCCAGGCGATTGATAGCATAGGCGCGAGTGCGATTTTCGGGCGTACTATAATAAGCAATTGAGGTAGAATTGGCCGGACGAAACGCTTCTCCTACTAAGCTTAAAGCGAAGGTAGTGAGGCATAAAGTAGGCATGGTACGCATGTGCATCAATACAAAAAACATGCTTCCACCCAACGCCAAACTTGCCATTTGTACGTAATAATGCCCCAGTTTGTCGGTCAATTTTCCACCCAGATATACCCCCAATATTCCACCTGCCCCGGCGCAACTCACCACAAGGCCCGCTTGGGCCAAGCTAAAATGAAGAGCTTGGGTGAGGTATACGCTCATGAAGGGAATAACCATCGTCCCCGACCGATTGATAAACATCACAAAGGCGAGAAGCCAAATTTCGCGCGAGATACCTCCGTAGGCGTTTCGATAAAGAGTGGCTGTTTTCTGTAACATAGCAGCGCAAAGGTACACAAAATCGGGGGTTTGAATGCTGCTAGTCTATACCATAATCACGGAAGTTTATTTTTTCTCAAAACGCATTAGGGTTTGAAATTTGCATAATTCAAATCACTTTTATACTTTTCACTGATTCGAGGAGCTATTTTCTGACAAATACCTAGCTTTCGAATCTTAGCTCACTATTTATGCCTCTTCCGATGATAGAATCTTCTGCTACACGCGTATTCGATATACTGACTCTCAACGTCAGACCTAGCCAAAAGTCCAACGCCTTAGCCTGCAAAAGGCAAGGCGAATGGATTACTTTTTCGTCTGACGAATTTTGTAGCCAAGTCGATAAAGTCAGCTTAGGATTACTCAAAATGGGGGTGGAGGCTGGCGACCGTATCGCAATCGTCTCCGATGGTCGCCCTGAATGGAATATCCTTGACTTTGGGATTCAGCAAGTGGGCGGAGTGTCGGTACCTATCTACCCTACCCTTACGCTCGAAGATTTTGAATATATTTTTCACGAAGCAAAAGTCAAGTTTGTTTTTGTGGGAGATGGCAGCCTCTTCCGCAAACTCATCGATGTAGTAGCTACTGCGCCGACGGTCGAAGAAATGTTTACGTTTGATACCGTCAAAAGTGCTAAACATTGGTCATCTGTTACGGCTTTGGCCCAAGACGCTGATTTGGGTTTATTACAAAAACGAAAGTCTGCCATCAGCAGTGAAGATTTGTTGAGCATTATTTACACTTCTGGTACCACAGGCAACCCAAAGGGCGTCATGCTTACGCACCGAAATTTGTTGAGCAATGTCGAGGAAGGCTGCAAGTTGATTGCTTTTCCGCACGAAGCACGGGCGTTGAGTTTTTTACCCCTCAATCACGTTTTTGAACGGATGGTCCAATACGTCTATCTCAAATCAGGCATTTCGATTTACTATGCCGAAAGCGTGGCTACTATTGCCGAAAACCTCAAGGAGGTACAGCCTACGGTGCTATCGACCGTACCCCGTTTGCTCGAAAAAGTATATGACAAAATCATCGCCAAAGGATACGAACAGCCCCGAATCGCGCGCAATATTTTCTTATGGGCTTTGGAATTGGGATTGCAATTTGACCCTGCTCATGACAAAGGATGGTGGTACAACACTCAGCTCAATTTGGCGCGTAAGCTTGTTTTTAGTAAATGGAAAGAGGCATTGGGCGGTAAGCTAGAGATGATTGTCGCGGGTGCGGCAGCTACTCCACCTCGCATTGCACGGGTATTTTGGGCCGCCGACATTCCCGTTTGTGAAGGTTATGGACTCACCGAAACCTCGCCCGTTATCTCTTTCAACCGCCTCTTTCCACAGCCCCAAGTCCGTATCGGTACGGTAGGGTTGGTGATTGATGGCGTAGAAGTAAAACTGGCCGACGATGGCGAAATTTTGGTCAAAGGCCCCAATGTCATGAAAGGATATTATCTCAAACCTGAGCTCACCGCCGAAGTAATATCTTCAGATGGGTGGTTTCACACGGGCGATATTGGCGAATGGATAGACGGAAAGTTTCTGAAAATCACGGATCGCAAAAAAGAGATGTTTAAAACCTCAGCGGGCAAATACGTGGCTCCCCAAGCGGTAGAATCTACCCTAAAAGAGTCGTTTTTTATCGAACAAGCAGTAGTAGTAGGCGACGGACAAAAATACGCTGCGGCCTTAATCGTCCCTTCTTTTGATGCCCTCAAAGAATTTTGTAGGGTCGAAAACATCACTTACACTTCCGATGCCGAAATCCTCACAAACGACAAAGTAAAAACCAAACTCCGCGCCGAAGTAGAAGTGGCCAACCGCAATTTGCCTCCTTATGAACGAATCAAAAAATATCATTTGTTGCCACAGGCGTTTTCGGTAGAAAATGGCGAACTAACTCCTACGCTCAAGCCCAAGCGTCGAATCATCCAAACCAAGTATGCGACCGAAATCAAAGGTTTGTTTGAAGGATAAGTACATTTGTTAATTAAAAAGTTTTGTTTTTTCCCCGCAGAGGTGCGCTGAATAATACAAACGCAGATTTGCGCCGAAAAAGGGGCATATAGCCAATCATCTGCGTTTGTCTGCGACTTCGATCTGCGCCAATCGGCGGGTAATAGTTAAAGTAACTTAGCTTACAGTATACTAAGTCCCCATTCATATTTAATTTATGTTATTGGTTGCGGTGCGCCGCCGCGCGCTGTCAATTGCCATTAAAATACTGATAGACAGACAATTACAAGTCCCCAATAATACATAACGAATAACTACTTAAAACAAAATATCCTATATTTTAAAACGAGTACGAAAAAGCGCAATCCACTCTTCAAAATCCGGAAGGGGCAAATTAGTGAATTTGGGATAAAGGGGAATCTCAATAAAAACGGCATTGCCCTCACCTATTTTAGGAGTCCAGACGATTTGCCCACGCAATACGGCCACCCGCGATTCGATATTGCCGATTCCTAACCCCTGTATGGCACGGCTATATTCGAAACCTTTGCCATCATCGAAATAGTCAAAGTGAATCACATCATCATCTTCATCTTGATGAACTCGGATGGTGATTTTGCTTGCTTCGGCATGTTTGAGGGTGTTGTTCATCAATTCTTGGGTGATGCGATACAAGCCCGTTTCTATTTCAGCGGGCAGTCTTTCGGGGAGCAATGATGCGTCAAGCTCCACCTCTACGACCCCCGAATGTCTGATTTTTTTAGCAAGTTCTTCCACGGCAGCAGCATATCCGTATTGTTCTAGCATTCTGGGACTTAGCTCCCGAAGCATTCGCCGAATATCCACAATAGAATCATTGATAATCTCCAAGGTCTTTTTCTTCAACTCTTGCCCTTCTGGTTTTTTGGAAAGGTATTTGGTGAGCGACGAAGCGTATAGCTTGAGCGTCGCAAGCCTTGCCCCTACTTCGTCGTGCAAATCTTGCGCGATTTGACGCCGCTCTTGTTCTTGGGCCTCCAACGCAATTTTCAGGCGTTCTTGTTCTTTTTGTTTTAACCTTATGAGGCGGTTTTTGCCCGTCACAAAAGCCACATAACCAAACAAACCTGTGCAAAAAATATAAAACCACCACGTGCGCCAAAAAGGCGGCTCTATGGAAATATACAATCTTTTTTGTTCGTCACTCCATACGCCGTCTCGGTTGGCAGCCATTACTTTAAACACATATTTACCCGGATCTAAATTGGCATAGCGCACATAATTGCGGTCGTTGCTGTAGACCCAATCGGGGTCTTGTCCTTCCAACCTATACCGATACTCATTGCGGCCATTGCTATAAAAATCAATCGCGGCAAACTCCAATGAGAAAGTATTCTCATCGTGATTGAGACGCACCATATCGGTTTCATTGATTTGTTTTCCAGTAAAATAAGGGGCTTCATTTACCTTAAAATCATAAAAATGAATACGGGGTCTAAAAGAGATTTTTGGTAAACGCTCAGGATAAAAACTATTGAAGCCCTTCACCCCACCAAAATAGATTTCTCCGTCGTGGGTAGTAGCAAAAGCATTGCCATTGTATTCATAGCCCTGAATGCCGTCAGCAAGGTCGAAGTTTCGAAATTCACGCGTTTTTTGATCAAATTGCGATATACCATGATTAGTACTAAGCCACACTTGACGTTCTTTATCAATCACCACCCCATACACATAAGAGTTTCGGAGGCCATTGCGGTGGTTATAAAAATGATAACTACGGGTACCAGGCTCTAGCTCTATCAATCCTTTTTCACTCCCTATCCAGAGCTTATGACTTACTGTATCTTCTCTTATCACATTGATATTGAAGTATTTCATCCCATAATACACCTGCTTCCAGCGACGATTTTTGTATTTGAATCCATACAAACCTTCAAAATACGCCGCCATCCAAATAGTACTGTCCTTGGCTTGAAAGACCGAAAAAACATTCTTATTTTCCAAAATCGAAGGCCTTTCAAAGTGTTTATTTTTAGGATTAAAAATCCAAGGTCCTAGCGGGGTTCCTAAGAAAATTCGCCCATCTGGCAATTCCAGCATGTTACGGGTATAATTGTTTCGGGAGGGATTTTTATCAAATTGAAAAAGCTTAAATGTCTTTTCCTTAGCATCAAAGCGCATAAGCCCACCATAAGTACCCACCCACATTTGTTGGTGCTTATCCCTCAAAAATGACTTAATGAAATTGACGGAGGGTAAAGTGGGAGAAGACGATTTACTCAAATATCGCTCCACAATGATACGTGTTTTGGGATGGTACACCGCCACGCCTCCTTCTGTACCAATCCACATATTACCATCCGGGGCTTGAATCATGCAGCGCACCGAAAAATTATCCAGCTTTTTGTTGGCTGGAATACTCGGCGAATCAGTTACGTTCTTTAGTACAGAAGCATTGGGAATGATTTTGAGAAGGCCATCAGGATCTACATTAGCCCAAATGATTCCTCGATTATCAATATAAATACGCGTAATTTCGTAATTGTCAAGGCTACGAGGAGTAACAAACGGCAACACTAAAGTTTTGAGCTTGTACGTTTTTTTGCTAAAAGTCCAGAAGCCATTGCGCTGAGTGCCAATCCATAAGTTATCATTGAATCCCTCTGCAATACTATACACGGCCCCCAATGATTGACCATAGGCATTTTTCTCAAAAAACTGAAACTCCCGAGAAGTGTAGTCGAGGCGTATCAGCCCTTCCAATGATCCTAACCAAACTTGGTTTTGAGCATCTACATACAAGCAGATGACGTTGAGGGGATAACCAAGCTCATTTTCGGGCACATCACTAAAATAATAATGGTATTTTTTTTCTTTGATATCATACCTTACCACTCCTTTGGTACCTATCATCCACACATCGCCTTTGGGCGTGCGGGTAGTCCAATCAATATAATCAAAGTCTTGGGTAATAAATACTTTCGGAGCGACCTTACGGTGTTTTTGAGTACGAAAATGATACGAAAAAATACCTTCTCCCTCTCGTATGTACCAGAGTTCTTCTCGGTCGCAATAAAAAGGAGCCGTTCGTTTTTTTATTCCTTTTTGAGTATCATCTACCACCAACCTAAAGCGGTCAGTGGCTCTTTCGTAGCAGTTGAGTCCTTCTTCGGTTCCGAGCCAAATATTACCTTCTCTATCTTCTATCAATCCCGCAATATTGACCCCTTGCAAGGCATAAGGATTGCTGATGTCTGTTTTATATACTCTGAAAGTATGCCCGTCGTATCTGTTTACGCCGTCTTGAGTCCCAAACCACATAAAACCCCGCGAGTCTTTGAGCATATGGTAAGGTGACCCCTGCGACAGACCCTTTTCTACCCCAATATGCTCTAGGCGGTAGTCTTGGGCCTGTAGCCATGTATTGACCCCAAAAGCTAATATGAAGACAATGAGTTTATACAAAAGATGAGTAAAATTTTAGCCCAACTTATTCATTCCCGTTAAGTAATGAAAGCAAGTTACGGAAAAAAATATTACTTGCCTATGGTATGTTTTTTTACTCCTTCATTGGTGATTATAACGGGTTTGATAAAACCATTTTCATCAAAAAACATTTGGTCAATACAAGTCACCCGCGAATTACCGTCGGTTTGCCCCAGCGGACGGCGGTGGTATACGATATACCAAGCGTCGTCTTTTGGATGATGAATCACCGAATGATGCCCCGCTCCCGTGGCCACTTTGGGGTCTTGTTGGAGAATTTTACCTACCCTTTTGAAAGGCCCAAAAGGAGAATCAGCAATGGCATAGGCTACGCTATAGTTGGGTCCAGTCCAGCCCCCTTCTGACCACATAAAATAATATTTGCCATTTTTGGTAAACATAAAAGGCCCTTCTACGTAGTTTTCTGGCGTAATCTCTTTGAAAATAGTACCGTCTTCAAAAGGCACAAAACCCGTAAAATCATCTTTGAGTTTGGCGATATTGCAATGACGCCACCCGCCATATATCAAATAATACTGGTTTTTGTCTTTGAAAACAAACTGGTCAATCGGCTGAGCGCCATTGTGAAACTTATCAATCAATGGTTTTTTTAGATAATCTTGATAAGGGCCTTCGGGGCGATTGGCTACTGCCACTCCTATTCCTCCTACTTCTTTGTCATTTTGAATGTCATTTGCGCCAAAAAACAAATAATATTTGCCGCCTTTTTCGATGATAGAAGGTGCCCACATTGCTCTTTTAGCCCATTTGACACGGGCCGTATCCAAGATATTGGCGTGTTTGGTCCAGTGCACCAAATCGGGCGAAGAAAAAGCATCAAAAAATACTTGCTTGTTGTAAGAAGCAGAGAAGGTAGGATATATCCAATACTTTTTACCAAAAACGATACCTTCAGGGTCGGCATACCAACCTTCAAAGACAGGATTTCCTGATTTTTCTTGCGCCTGAACACACCTTCCTCCTATCAAGAGGACGATAATTAAGAAGTAGTTTTTCATAAATTATATGAATAGTTAACAATAAAAGCAATTGATAATGAGGAGATAACTAAGAATTAAGAAAATTTTCTCCCGTGCCTTTAAACAAGAATTTTAATGAAAATAAAAAAGCTGTACACCTTCATGAGTCACTGACAATTGCGCCTGCCTACCTACTATCATAGCACGGTTGTCGGCTACGTGACCAACTGGAAAATCAAAGCAAACCGGATAATCATAAGATGCGACATATTCAGCGATAATTTCGTACGCTTCTTTACCAAATTTAATGGTTTCATTGTCTTTTAGATCTGTAAACTGCCCTACTACCAAACCCGCCAATGGAGCTAATTTCCCAGCCCGATAAAGCTGTACCATCATACGGTCAAGGTTATAGTAGTATTCTTCCACATCTTCCAAAAACAATATTTTTCCGCGAGTATCAAGTTCGGAACGAGAACCCATCAAATGGGCCAAAAGGCATAAATTTCCTCCCACTACTTGCCCGTTAGCACTTCCAAACCGATTAAAATCGTGCCTCGGTGCCTCATAATGAAGCCCTTCGCCCCATAAAGCTTTTCGGAGGCTTTCGAGAGCATCGGCTCCCCCCTGTTGCCCAAATAGTTTGGGCATTGTAGCGTGTAAACTCTCAAATCCTAGCTTATGAAGATGGGCATGAATTGCCGTAATGTCACTAAAGCCGACTACCCATTTAGGATGTTTTTTAAAGTTTCGGAAATTGAGTTTGTCAATGATTTTTGAGCTACCATAGCCGCCTCGTGCCGAAAAAATCGCCTTAATGTGGGGATTATCAAGCATCTCCTGAAAATCTTGCCGACGCTCTTCATCTGTTCCCGAAAATTGATAATAGCTCGTACGCAATGTTGGGCCTTCTATTACCTCTAGTTTCCAGTCTTCCTGTAAAATCCGCAAGCCTTCGGTCAAAGTTGCGTAAGACACTTGGCTAGCCAACGCCAACACCCCTACGCAATCGCCAGCTTGTAAAAAAGGAGGTCTAATCACTGTTTAATCAATAATAGTTAAGTATCAATTGTGTTTTTCTTTTTGAACTGCCAAATAAGCCGCCCCTACCAAAGCCACCAAAAGCAATATTCCAGCTACTTCAAAAGCCCACACGTGGGTAGTCATAAGATGCATCCCGATACTCCGTAACGAAGAACGATTGGGATGTGGGTCGTTAGGCAAATAAGAACCAATAATCAAAAACTGAGCATGAAAAATAACCCAAAATAACACTCCAAAAATACCCACGGCAATCATCACTCCCCAAAATCGGTTGAGGTGCTTGGTAAGGACAAAATTCACTTTTTGATTATCGGCCCGTTCGGCACGATGGGTAAGCATAATGCCGAAAATCAAAAGTACCAATACCCCTCCTACATAGATGAGGATTTGGGTAATGGCCAAAAAATCTGCCCCTGCCAACACATAAAGTGCCGCTACTCCCAGTAGTCCTACAAAAAGACAAAGCGCAGCATACATTACATTGCGTGTCAGCAAGATAGCAAGCGAGGCTCCAATTGCCAACGCCGAAAACCCGAAAAAAGCAATTTCTGCAAGTGTCATAATCATCAATTACTTTTGACCAAAGGTGTATATCACCCCAAAATTACTTTTCAAAATTCCGGAATCTAGTTTTCGTTGGACATAGGGAGCCAATTCAAAAGCGACTCTCACTTGTGGTACGCTTTTGAAAGGAGCCACGCGGGTTCCTACATTGAGCTGATACCCTTCTATTAGATTGTTGGTTTGGTTGGCCAATACCCCAATAAAATTAAACCTTACCCCACCACCCAAATACAATTGAAAGCTTTCCTTTTGTTTGAGATTTACCATGGGTAAAACCTCTGTACTCAAGCTTCCAAAAAGGGTATTGGTCTGTAAACGAAAATCGAGCCAAACAGGCCGATAAGGGTTCGTACTTACGGAGAGTAGCCCATTCCAAGGATAATACCCTACTGATTGGGCTTGGATTTTGCTGCAAACAAAAACCATTATCATAAAAAGCCCCGACCAAATGTGCTTTTGACCGGGGAAAAGATTTTTAACTTCTATCTTGAGCATCCTTTCAAATCTTTTAGGAGAGAATGGGTTAGCGTATTTTTAGTTTGCCAGCTTTCTCCATGGTATTCATCTTTTTCATCATTTTACGCATTTCATCAAACTGTTTGATGAGATTATTCACTTGCTGTAAAGATGTTCCGCTTCCCGCAGCAATGCGCTTTTTGCGACTATTGTCGATAAGGTCAGGAGTGGCACGTTCTTTAGGTGTCATCGAATGAATAATCGCTTCGATAGGTTTGAATGAGTCATTGTCAATATCCAAATCTTTCATGGCAGACCCCATACCCGGAATCATCCCTAATAAGTCTTTGACATTTCCCATTTTTTTGATTTGCTGAAGCTGACCCAAGAAGTCATCAAAGTCAAACTTATTTTGCCGCATTTTGGCGTTAATCCGTTTGGCTTCATCCTCATCAAATGCTTGCTGAGCACGCTCTACCAACGAAAGCACGTCGCCCATTCCCAAAATCCGACTCGCCATCCTGTCGGGATAGAAGCTATCAAGTGCTTCCATTTTCTCACCCGTAGAAATAAACTTAATCGGTTTATCTACAATCTGACGAATCGAAAGAGCGGCACCACCGCGAGCATCACCGTCCAACTTGGTCAATACCACCCCGTCAAAATTCAGACGGTCGTTGAATGTCTTGGCAGTATTGACGGCATCTTGCCCCGTCATCGAATCGACCACAAACAAGATTTCGCTGGGTTTGATAGAAGCTTTGATGTTTTCGACTTCTTTCATCATCACCTCATCCACCGCCAAACGACCCGCTGTATCAACAATCACAATTTTCTTACCCGTTTTTTTGGCGTGGGCTACGGCATTTTGGGCTATTTCTACGGCATTTTTGTTTTCAGGCTCAGCGTATACTTCCACGCCGATTTGAGTACCCAATACTTTTAGCTGGTCAATCGCCGCAGGACGGTAAATATCACAAGCTGCCAACAACACTTGGCGTCCTTGGCGCTTAAGCATATTAGCGAGTTTACCCGAAAAAGTGGTCTTACCCGAACCTTGCAAACCTGCGATAAGAATAACAGCCGGCTCTCCTTTGATATTGATGCCTTCGGCTTGTCCTCCCATAAGCTCTGTGAGCTCTTCGTGGACAATCTTCACAAACATTTGCCCCGGCTCCACCGCAATCAGAATCTTCTGGTCAAGGGCTTTATCTTTTATTTTATCCGTAATTTCTTTAGCAACTTTGAAGTTAACATCGGCATCTACCAGCGCTCTTCGCACTTCCTTGGTTGTAGCAGCAACGTTGATATCTGTGATGCGATCTTTCCCCTTAAGAGTCCGAATCGCTTTGTTCAATTTGGCTTGTAAGCTTTCAA
>VFQN01006362.1_pt1 | contig 13541 bp, 8 predicted proteins | sample 3512371 | NCBI WGS metagenome assembly VFQN01 (sample SAMN10412370, study PRJNA504923) | tailings metagenome | isolation source: Replicate 2 from Balatoc abandoned mine | place: Philippines: Itogon, Benguet | collected 2017-08-28
TATTTTTATAATTTAAATTTATATTATTATTTATCTATATTTTTTTTTTATTTATTTTATTTTTTTTTACGTATTTTTTTATTTTATTTTATATTTATTTATTTTTTTTTAAATTTTGATAATATAATGTCTTTTTTTGAAATTTATTTAGGTATAACGATTAGTGTAAGAACTTTTACTTTTTTTTATTCAATATTATTTTTTTTACTTTTTGTAATAATTTTAAATCCATTTTCAAAAAGTGGTAATATATTATGGAATATTAGAATAGAAATTTTTTTTTTAATATTTTGGTTTTGGTTTTTATCTGGTTATATTAATAGTATAGATATATTGTTGACAGATATATGGGATACTTTTAATATAAATAAAGGTGCATATCATGGACCATCTTTTTATGAATTATTTTATAGAAATTATTTAACAATAAGTGATAAAAATATGGAATCTATGGCAAATACTTTTTTAAATATTTGGCATGATAATACTATATTAATTATTAAGGATACTTGGCGATCTTTATTATCTCAATCAGATACTTTTAAATATGTAATAAAAATTATTAAAAAAATTATAAAATTATTAGTAACACAAGCTGATTTTTTTTATAAAAAATATTATTTTAAAAGTATTTTTCATAAAGAATATTTAAATTTTATAAATTTTTGTAAAACTAAATTTTATGTAGATTATATTTATATAACAGCTCCTTTTTATTTTAGTATTAGATGTTTATTAGATTTTTTTAAAGGTGATCCTTTTTTTTTTTCACATTTTTTTGAAAAAATTATAAATACAAGAAATTTAAGTTATAGAGGTTATTATTATGGTTTATCTGGTTTTGATCTTTTTACTTTTTATAAACAAAGTATTAAAAATGTTTATTTTGATATGTGGGGTAGCTATAAACCAAAAACTGATTTTTATTTTACTTTTTATGGAAGACAAGAACGTTTTTTTACTACTTATGAAATGGATTATTTAGACGAGTTAAATGTAAATGGTCGTGATATAATTGCAAGAACTAAACTTAAAAATAAAAATAATTTAACAACTTTAGATATAAATAATAATAAAATACCTTTTTTTAGTGATGAAGAAGAATTATTTTATATTAGTAAAGCAAAAAAAGAATTATTATTAAATAAAGAAAATCCAGAGTTTAAAAGAAAAGGTATTTTTGATCGTGAGCTTAAGTATGAAACTATAATAATAGAAAAAAATATTAGACAATTTAAACAATCAAATTTCCATTATATACGTAATTTATGGCCTTATGAGTTTAGGGAAACAGTATTAAGAGATTATTCAGGTTTTTTTAGTTCTGTTTATGTACCTGATTTAGCATTTATGGGTTCACCTACATGGTTTTATGATATTAATTTATTACAATTAGATCATAGTATTAAATCAGATGCTATAATGGGTGATCGTTATGAAGATGATCAAATGAATTAGAAATTAAATATACTTATATTTTAGATTTGTAACTTAATTGGTAAAGTATTGTACTTCGAATACAAAAATTCATGTTCAAATCATGACAAATCCATTACTTATATATTATTTTAACATAGTTTAATTGGTAAAATACTAGCTTGTCGCGCTACGTGATACGGGTTCAAATCCCGTTGTTTTCGTTTATTTATTATTATTATGCGTTTAGTTCGTCTACCTATTATAAATAATATATATGAATTCTTTTTTAGTTATCCTGTTTCATTAAATTTAAGTTATTTTTGGAATTTTGGAGTTTATAGTTTGGTATGTTTAATTATTCAAATTTTAACTGGTTTATTTTTAGCTATGCATTATACTCCAGAACAAAATTTAGCTTTTATTAGTGTTGAGCATATTATGAGAGATGTAAAATTAGGTTGGTTATTACGTTATATACATGCTAATGGTGCATCAATGTTTTTTATTGTTGTATATATACATATGTTTAGAGGTTTTTATTTTAGTTCTTATTTATATCCTAGAGAAAAAATTTGGATTTCTGGTATATTAATTTTTTTATTAATGATTCTTACTGCTTTTTTAGGTTATGTATTACCTTGGGGTCAAATGAGTTTTTGGGCAGCTACTGTTATTACAAATTTAGTTTCAGCAGTTCCAAAAATAGGTACTGATATTGTTATATGGTTATGGGGTGGTTATGCGGTTGATAATGCAACATTAAATAGATTTTATAGTTTTCATTTTTTATTTCCTTTTATAATATTAGGTTTAGTTTTTTTTCATTTAATTTTTTTACATGATGTTGGTTCTAGTAATCCTTTAGGTATTGAATTTCATGAATTTGATAATACTTTTATGTATCCTTATTATATTATAAAAGATTTATATGGTATAATTATTTTTTTTATATTTTTTAGTTTATTTTTATTTTTTAGTCCAAATTATTTAGGTCATACTGATAATTATATACCAGCAAATCCGTTAGTAACACCAACACATATAGTGCCTGAATGGTATTTTTTACCATTTTATGCAATTTTAAGATCAATACCTGATAAATTATTAGGTGTTATAGGTATGTTAAGTTCTATTATTATTTTATTTTTATTACCTTTTTATTTAAAATTTGAAGTTAGAAGTTTAAATTTTAGACCAGTATCTAGAATTTTTTTTTGGTTTTTTCTTTTTATATGTATATTATTAGGATGGTTAGGTAGTATGCCTGCTAGTGAACCTTTTGTTACTATAAGTCAAATAATGACTTTTTTATATTTTTTAAATTTTTTTATTTTTTTACCTTTTTTATATTTATTTGAGCGTTTTTTTTGGAATAATCCATATTATTTAAATAAATTTATAGTTAGTTAATGTTTAAATATAAAGATTTTTTAAAATTATTTGAAAATTATAAATCTCAGTTTTTGTTAAAAATAAAACAAGAAAAAAATAATAATTATAAATTGTTATTTTTTTATAATTATTTTAAAAATAAAAATAAATTAAATAATAATATAATAAAAAATGTTAATTATGGTATTATTTTATTTATTATTATTAATATTATAATTTTTATTTTTTTATTTTTTTATTTATATTCTGTAGATATAATGTTATATTTATATCCAGATAAAATAATTAGTTATTTAAATATAAATATAGATAAGGATGCTGCAGGATTTACTTTTTTAGGTGCTTTTTTACCTTTTTCACATTATTTTGTTAGTTTAAAAAATTTATATGTTGGTGTTTTTTTAGATTATAAAAAAAAAGTATATAATAGAACAGTTTTATTATTACAATTTTTACATAAAAATGCATTAAGACCTTTGACGAAAGTTAAAAAAAGAAAAAAATCAAGTTTTATGAAAATTTTTTTATCAAAATATTCTGTAAGAGAAAAAATATTTCTTTATTCTCATTATGCAAGTTATTCTTATAAGTATAAATCTATGAATAGTGAAGCATTTACAAAAGTACTAGAAAAAGATAATGGTTTTTGGAGTCTTTATTATATTAAATTATATGCAAAATTTACAAGACGACGTGCAAATCCATTATTTGATTCACATTTTGATAATTTATTAAATAGAAGAGCAGCTTATCCTATACTAAAAAGATATGGTAATTGTCAAGATAAAGAATTTTATGCACAAGATCCTAATGTTAATTCTAAACATATTAAATTTATAAAAAATGAACTTATAAATGGTATGAAAAGTTACTATAATGTTCGACCTGAAGATATAGAAAAAAATATAAGAGAAAATCAAAAAATATTTAATTATTTTATAGCTTCAAGATCTACAGGTAGTTCAGAAGATTATTTATTTTTTAAAAATTTTTTTTTTAATTTTAAATTTAGATTAGAGAATGCTTTTTATAAAAAAACAATAAATAAATTAGGTGAATTTTATATTTATTATTTAGATTTAACATCTGATAAAATTTTATTTAATATATATGTTTTTTTTGAATATATATGGTCTTTTTTTTTTAATAAAATTAAATCTTTTTTTTTTTCTTTTTTTTTTTTTATTATTTATTATTATTATTATAATATAGTTCCTTTATTTATTTTTTTATATTCTTTACAATTAAGTCAATTATTTTCTTTTTTTATTATAGAATTTTTAGGTTATTTAAAATTAGGTTTTTCTTATATAAGTGGTGAATTTGTTTATTATTATTTAGAAAAAGGTACTTATTATAGTATATATCATAGTAGTTCTTTTGGTTTATTAATTTTATTAATTTTAAAAATGGTATTTTTTTTTTTTTTATTATATATACTTTTGTTATTATTAGAAGATTATTTTAATGAAATGCAGGATACATTGCGCTTACCTTTAGAAGTTTTAGGTTTATCATTTATATTAATAATATATGCTTTTTTTATTTCTTTTCAATATTTGATGGGACCTATTTCTATTTAATTAATTTTTTATGTTTATTATTTTATTTATTTATTTGTTTATTATTTTATATATTATTTATAAAATGAATGTATATGTTAAAAATAATTCTAATGATTTTTTTGGTTCCTTTAATGTTGAATCAAGATATGGTTTTTTTTCTTTTAAAAAGAAATATATTTATATTTATTTTTTATTATTATTTATATTTTCTTGTATTATTTTTTTTGAAAAATTATTTTATAATCAAAATATAATTTTATATTCTTTTAGTTATATATATATTTATTTTTTTGTTTATTTTAGTTCTATAATATATATATTAATTTTATTATATTATTATGAATTTTTAATGCGTTTTTTTTCTTTTAATATTACTTATTTATTTTTTTATCATTTATTTATTAATTTTTTTTTAATTTATACGTATGGTTTTTCTATTTATTTTTATTTTTTTTTTTTATTTATCTGTTTTTTATTTTTTATTAATTCAAAAAAATATTTTTTTTTAAATAAATTAAGTAATCATAAAATAAATGATAATTTTATTATACAAAAAAGTAGTAGTTCAATAGATAAAATAAGGTTTAAAAATAAATTATAAATACAAACATAGCCAAGTGGTAAGGCATTGCACTTTGACTGCATGAGCGGAGGTTCGAATCCTTCTGTTGATATATATATTTTTTTTTTGAGGTGGCCGAGAGGTTAATGGCGATAGATTGTAAATCTATTCTCGTTAGAGTTCGGGGGTTCGAATCCCTCCCTCATTATTTTTTTTAATTTTTATTCAACTTTTGTATTTTATAGAATAAAAAATTATTTTTTTAGGGATAGAATAATGGTAGTTCGATAGGCTCATGCCCTAGAAGTGTTGGTTCGATTCCAACTCCCCTTGTCTTTTTTTTTTTTTTTCGTAGTTTAATTGGTAAAACTGTAACCTTCTAAGTTATTGTTGTTGGTTCAAATCCAGCCGAATTGGTTTTTTTTTTTTTATAAAATTAAAAAGTAAATTTAATTTTATTTTTTAAGCTAATTATATTTTTTTGTAAGAAAAAGTTAGTTGTAAAAGGTATTATATATATATATATATCCTTTGTAACTTAAATGGTAGAGTGTGAGTTTGCGGAGCTTAAAGTAGGGGTTCGATTCCCTTCAAAGGTAATGAGTAGTGTTGAAAAATAATTTAATTAAAAATTTATTATGTTTTTTTATATTATTTTTTTTTTTTTTTCATTTTATTTATTATTTTTATTTCTTTTTTATAAAAATCCTGTTATGCGGTATTTTATTATATTATTATTATTATATATATATTTTTTTTTTTTTTCATTATGTTTAGAATATTTTATTTATATTTATTGGTTTGATGGTGTTATTTTTTTTAATTTTAATTGTTATTTTTATGATTTTTTAATATATAGTGGTTCTTTAGATGGTTTATCTTTAAGTTTAATTTTTTTATCAAGTTTTATTTATTTAATTTCTATTATTGTTATTTGGGAATTATCATTTTTTTATTATTATTTTAATTTATTAAGTTTCCTTTTTTTTTTTTTATTTAATGTTTTTTTTGTTAGTGATTTATTATTATTTTATATTTTTTTTGAAGGTACTTTAATACCTATGTATATAATAATTGGTTGGTTAGGTAGTCGTTTTAGAAAAATAACAGCAGCTTATCGTTTTTTTTTATATACTTTTATAGGTTCTATATTTTTTTTTTCAATTTTATTTATTTTATATTTTACATATGGTAGTTTAAATTATTATATTTTATTAGATATTATAAATTTTCCAATAATATTTCAAAAAATTTTTTGGTTTTTTTCTTTTATTACGTTTGCTGTTAAAATGCCTTTATTTCCTTTTCATAATTGGTTACCAGAGGCACATTCAGAAGCACCTACTGTTGGTTCTATTATATTAGCAAGTATATTATTAAAATTAGGTCCTTATGGTATTATTAAATTTATAAATCCTTTATTTCCTATTGGTTTATTTTTTTATAGACCTTTATTATATTTATTTTGTGTATTAGGTTTATATTATACAGCATTATCAGCAATAAGACAATTAGATATTAAAAGAATTGTTGCCTATTCTTCAATAGGACATATGTCTTTAGTTATGTTAGGTATAATTTGTTTTAATTTAGAAGGTTATATGGGTTCATTATTATTATTAATAGCACATGGTTTTGTTTCTGGTGGTTTATTTTTAATAGTAGGTTTTATTTATGAACGTTATGGAACAAGAAATTTATTATATTTTAAAGGTTTATTACAAATAAATCCTTTGTTAGGTTTTTTTTCTTTTTTTTTTTTTTTAGGTAATTTTGCTTTTCCTGGAACTTTAAATTTTATATCTGAAATTTTTATATTATTGGGTCTTTTTTCTTTAAATACTTTTATTTGTTTTTTATCTTTAATTTCGTCAATATTTGTTTTATGTTATAATTTATTTTTTTTTTCTCGTATTTTTTTTGGACCATTAAATAAAAATATAATATATAATAATGATTTAAATAGTAGAGAAATATTATTATGTATTTTATTTATATTTCCAATTTATATTTTTGGTATAATTCCAAGTAATATTTATTTTTTTTTTGATAAACTTATTTATTTTTATTTAGGGATGTAGCTTAATGGTAAAGCAGTGGTCTTTTAAACCATTGATCAGGGTTCAATTCCTTGCATCTCTAATATTAAAAAGCAAGTAACATAAATGGTTATTGTATTAATTTGCAAAATTAAAGGTAAGGGTTCAAATCCCTTCTTGCGGTTATTTTTATTGGCTCGTAGTTTACTTGGTAAAATTATTGTTTTGCATATAATAGAAAGGAGTTCGACTCTCCTCGAGTCCATTGAAATATAAAAAATCTATTATGGGATAGCTCAATGGTTAGAGTGTGAGCTTGAAAAGCTTAAGATGGTGGTTCAATTCCACTTCCCCCTATTTTTTATGTTATATTTTATCTATGGTTTAATTGGTTAAAACACACCGCTCATAATGGTCGTGATGTGGGTTCAAGTCCTGCTAGAGTTATTTTTTCACTTGGTGGAATTGGTAGACACGTTGGACTTAAAATCCAATCTTTTTTTAAAGGTAACGGTTCAAGTCCGTTAGTGATTATATAAATTATTATTTTTTATTAATATTATACATGATTATATTTACTTTTTTTAAAAAAATATATATATATTTTTTAAATAGCGTACATAAGTTTTATAATTTTTTATCTTATGAAAAAATTATTAATTTTTTAAATAGATGGTTGTGTTCTACAAATCATAAGGATATTGGATTATTATACTTATTTTTTGGTGCTATAGCTGGTTTAATAGGTACTTTTTTTTCTTTATTGATAAGATTAGAATTATCTATACCAGGTACAGTTGTAATGAATGGTGATTATCAATGGTATAATGTTATTATAACGGGACATGCTTTTATTATGATTTTTTTTATGGTAATGCCTGTTTTAATAGGTGCTTATGGTAATATGTTTGTACCTAGTTTAATAGGTGCTCCAGATATGGCTTTTCCACGTTTAAATAATATAAGTTTTTGGTTATTACCTTATTCATTTATATTATTAGTTTTATCAACAATGGTTGATGGTGGTGCAGGTACTGGTTGGACTGTTTATCCACCTTTAAGTGCTGTTCAATATCATTCAGGACCTGCTGTAGATTTAGCTATTTTTAGTTTACATATGTCAGGTGTTTCTTCATTATTAGGTGCTATAAATTTTATCTGTACAATAACTAATATGAGAGCTTTAAATATGTCTATTTTTAAAATGCCTTTATTTGTTTGGACTGTTTTAGTAACAGCGTATTTATTAGTTTTATCGTTGCCAGTATTAGCAAGTGCTATTACTATGTTATTGACTGATCGTAATTTTAATACAACTTTTTTTGATCCTGCAGGTGGTGGTGATCCTGTATTATATCAACATTTATTTTGGTTTTTTGGACATCCAGAAGTTTATATTTTAATATTACCTGCTTTTGGTATAATTAGTCAAGTATTGGAAGCTTCTGCAAATAAACCTGTTTTTGGTTATAAAGGAATGGTATACGCTATTGTTTCTATAGGTGTTTTAGGATTTATTGTATGGGCACATCATATGTATACTGTTGGTTTAGATGTAGATACCCGTGCTTATTTTACAGCTGCTACAATGATTATTGCTATACCAACAGGTATTAAAATATTTAGTTGGTTGGCGACTTTATGGGGTGGTAAAATTGAAATGACGACGCAGTTATTATTTGCATTAGGTTTTTTAATTTTATTTACAATTGGAGGATTAACAGGTGTTGTTTTAGCAAATGCAGCCGTAGATGTAGCTTTACATGATACTTATTATGTTGTTGCGCATTTTCATTATGTTTTATCAATGGGAGCAGTTTTTGGTCTTTTTTCCGGTTTTTATTTTTGGTTTGAAAAAATGTTTGGTTTTCAGTATAATATTTTTTTAAGTCGTATTCATTTTTGGTTAACTTTTATAGGAGTAAATATAACTTTTTTTCCTATGCATTTTATGGGTATGCATGGTATGCCTAGAAGAATACCTGATTATCCGGATATTTATAGTTTTTGGAATTTAATTAGTACTTTTGGGGCGATGATTTCAGCTATTGGTGTTTTAGTGTTTATATATATGTTTTTTGAAGCTTTTTATTTTAAAAGATCAGTTTCAAATAAATTATTTGATGATTTATTATTGTTTTCTATTACGAAGCAAGAAAATAATAATAATTAATTATGTTTAAATTTTTATTAGAAAATTTTAATTTATATATTTATTTATTATTTTTTTTTATTTTTTTTTTTTATTGTTTAATACTTTATTTTATAAAGAAAAATAAAGTATTTTTAATAAATAGATTAAATTATTTGTTGGAAAAAAAAGTTGATATATTATTAATTTTATTATTTTTAGTAATAATAATGTTATTATTATTATTAGTACATTTGTTTTTTTATATTTATATGTATAATTTTTTGGAAGATTTGATTTTAGAAAAATATTATTTACAAAGTAATACGCGTGAAGGATTATTTTTAAATTTATTATTTATTGATTATGCTTTTTCTTCTTTTAGTAAATTGAATATAATTTCAACTATAATAATTATTATTATATCTTATATAATAAATTTAATATTATTTTATTATATTTTTATAGATATAAATGAAAAATCATTTATATATGTATTTATATATATAATATTATTTTTTATATTATTATTATTTATTTTTATTTGTATATTTAAATATAATATATATGTAGCTTATGCAATGATTAAAAATAATAATAATTTATTTTTTTCTATTGATTTACAAACTTTTGGAAAATTTAAATTTGTAACAAAAGATATGTTAGAAAATAAAAGTTTGTTAATTGAAGCTTTAAAATTAAAAGGTCGAGTAATAATGGATAATAAAGAAGCGGTTTTTTGTTATAATAATAAAAATGATTTATATAATTATAGTATAATAAAAAATAATAATGTAAATTTTACTACAAATATTATAATAAATAATTTTATAAATAGATTAGATTTTAATTCACAAGTAATTGATATAAATACTAATAATTGTAAATGTGTTTTTTTACGAATAGAGAAAGGAATGTATGATTAATTTTATATTAAATGTTGATAATTTTTTGATAATTATTACTTTTATAGTAATAATTATTGTATTTTTAGTTATAGTTATATTATTGTTTTTTATAAAAAATAATGAAAAAGTCTTTGTTAATAAATTAAAAATTTTTTTAGATAAAAATTTTAATTTGTTATTAATATTAATAATAATAGCTTTTTTTTTTATAATTACAGTAATTATTACGGTATTTTTAATTTATATTTTTTTAACATTTCGTTAAGATATTAAATTTATATTTTATTTAATTTGGTTTTGATAGAAACTATTTTTTTATTTTTTAATAAAAAATTTTTTATTTGTTGAGTTTGATTCTGGCTCAGAGTGAACACTGGCAATAGGCCTAACACATGCAAGTTGAACGTATTTTTAAAAATAAGTAGCGAACGGGTGAGAAAGAGTAAAAATATACCTAATAGTTTGTTTAATAAAAAATATTAAATATAGTTTTTATATTTAAAATATTTAAAAAAAATGAATAAAAAATAGAAAAAATATTTATGCTATTAGATTAGTTTATTCGAGTTTTATTGGTAGTTGGTATAGGTAAAGGCTTACCAAGCCGAAAATGCTTAATTGGTTTTAGCGAATGATCAATCACATCGGGGTTGAAATAAGATCCGAACTTATTTTAAGGCAGCAGTGTGGAATATTGGACAATGGGCGAAAGCTTGATCCAGCTATATTGTGTGAGTGATGAAGGTTCTTCTGTAAAACTATTTCGTTAAATAACAGAATGACAATTATTTAAAGAAGAAGTCCCGGCTAATCTCGTGCCAGCAGCCGCGGTAATACGGGGGGGGCAGGTGTTACTCATCTTAACTGGGCGTAAAGGGTGCGTAGGCTGTTATTTAAGTTTAAAGTAAAATATTAATTTTTAAAAATAACTTTTTATACTGAATAACTAAGAGTTTAGGAGAGGAAAAAGGTACTCACAATGTAGAGGTGAAATTCGGTGATATTGAGGGGACTATCAATGGCGAAAGCATTTTTCTATTTTAATACTGACGCTGAGGCACTACAGCATGGGGTTCAAACAGGATTAGATACCCTGGTAGTCCATGCAATCAACGATGAATGCTGAATATTGGGCATTTTTTGTTTAGTATTTAAGTTAACACGTTAAGCATTCCGCCTGATTAGTACGGTCGCAAGGCTGAAAATCAAAGAAATTGACTGAGATTTGCTCAAGCGGTGGAACATGTGGTTTAATGCGAAATAACACGCAAAATCTTACCAGTTATAGGCAAAAAATAATTCTTTAAAGGTTAAAGAAAAAAAAATTATTATTTTTAATATTTTTTGTTATTTTTTTTGTACAGGAGCTGCATGGCTGTCGTCAGCTTGTGTTGCGAGGTGTTTGGTTCGTTCCTTTAACAAGCGTAATCCCTAAATAAATTTAACTTTTATTGATTGTCTATTAGCAATAGAAGGAAGGTAGGGTAGATGTCAAGTCTGTATGGTCCTTATAATCTGGGCTACACACGTGTTACAATGGTTATTACAAAAAGTTGCGATAAAGTGATTTTGAGCTAATCTATAAAAATAATCGTAGTTCAAATTGTTCTCTGTAACTTGGGAGCATGAAGTAGGAATCGCTAGTAATCGTAAATAAGTATGTTCCGGTGAATTAGAATTCAAATCTAGTACAGACCGCCCGTCACGCCACGAAAGTTAATTTAAAATAAGTAAATTTTTTTAATTTATAAAAAAAATATTTTTTTTTTTTATAATTTTTTTACGAATATTAGATTAGTAATTAGGGCGAAGTCGTAACAAGGTAGGGTTAGAGGAATCTGGTCCTGGATAAAAGGAATTATATTCCTTTTATTATGATTTCTCCCTTTTATTATGATTCCTTCCTTTTATTACGACTTCTCTCTTTTATTATGATTCCTTCCTTTTTTTTTTAAATAAAATTAATGATTTTGTATAATTTTAATGTGTTAAATAATCGATATGTAATAAATAGTGATATTAAAACTTATAATATTAATAATGGTGTTTTTAACGTAACACTAAATAAAAATATGTTAAATATAAATAAAACATACATAATTATTAATAAATTTAAATATAATTTTTTAGGTAGTTTTAATTTTAAGTGCAAGTGTTGTTTTTTTAAAGAAAAAAATATAATAGAAAATAAACAATTATTAATAATTTTAATTATATTTTTAGAGATAATAGGAAAAAAAAAATTAGGAAAATTATTATTAAATATTACTAGATCAGGAATATTAATATATATAAATTATATAACAGAAAAATTAAAAATAATAAAAGATTATATAATATCACTAAATCCATTTAATGTAAATACAAAAATAATAGAAGAAGTAATAATTAATAAAGAAAATATAATAAAAAATGAATTATTAGTATCATCAAATAATATTAATATAAATACAAATTTAATAGAAGAAATATTAATTAATAAAGAAAATATAATAAAAAATGAATTATTAATAGTTGAAAAAGTATCAGATTTAGTTAATGTTACAAATTCTTATTTAAATACTAATTATATAATTGGTGGTATTGTATTAGCAGGAATAGGTATAGTAACATATTGTATTTATAAGCAATTTTTTTTTATTAATAATGATACTCAAGTAAAAGTAGATGAATATGTTAAATTACATAATAAATTAGTAGATTTATTAAAAGAACATAGTATTTATTTTGATTATTCAAATTTACATAGTGATGGTTCTTTAAGATATAATTATTTTTCTGAACGAAAAGATAAATATACTGATTTATATAAAACTTTAATATATTATGCTAGAATTGATGATGCTGTTGTAGTAAAATTTTTTTTGATAGAGATAGAAGATATTATGTTATCTGAAGTACCAGCAAAACCTGGAGAGTTAAGTTTTACAAATTTAGAAGAATTAAATATAATAGGACCAGTATCTACAGATATATTTATTCCTAAAATGTTAAAATATATTAAAACTTTTGTAATGAAAGATTATCTTCGTTTATATGAAAATTTATATATTTAAAATATTTTTTTATTAATTTTATTTATAAATTTTATAAATAATTTTTAATAATAATAATATTTTATTAGTTAATTTAATTATTAAAATTAGTTTTATATATTTTTAATTTTTAATTATGGTTTAAAATTTTATTGGTTATTTAAAAAATTTTTTGATATATTTATTATTTATTTAATAAAATTAAAAAATAATAAAGAATTTTTTATTTTGGTTGTTTTTTTGTGAGTTAGTGTGGTGTTTTTATTTAGTTAAGTTATTTGTTAGTTTTTTTAAGTTTGTTTAATGCTGTTGTATTTAGTGTGTTAGATTAAGTAAAGTTGTTTTAGGTAGTTTTAGTTTTTTAGAAAATGGTATTTTTAAATATTTTTTAAAAGCAGCGAAGAATTGTTTAGTGTTTATTAAAAAATTGTGTTGGTTTTGTGTTAATTTAGTTTTATAATGTGATTTAAATAATGAATTTTTGTGCTTT
>VFQN01006363.1_pt1 | contig 13541 bp, 26 predicted proteins | sample 3512371 | NCBI WGS metagenome assembly VFQN01 (sample SAMN10412370, study PRJNA504923) | tailings metagenome | isolation source: Replicate 2 from Balatoc abandoned mine | place: Philippines: Itogon, Benguet | collected 2017-08-28
GGGGGGGGGGGGGGGGGGGGGGAGGGGGGGGGGGGGGGGGGGGGGGGGGGGGGGCAGCAGCAGCAGCAGCTGTGGGGAGGACGGCGGGGTAGAACCGGGGAGAGGGAGGGAAGGAGATCGAACGGGCGTGAGCAGGGGAAAGGGGAGGAAGGGGCGGCGGCGGAGAGGGAGGCGGGGGCATGGGGGTGGCACAGGGGAAGGGGCAGGCGGGGGTGGGGGTGCGGGGCGGCGGGGGCGGGGCTGGAGGCTGGCGGCGGCTGCGCGTGCGGCGCTGGGTGGTCTGGGCCGCAGCTGCCGTGCGCTGTGGGACACGGTGCGGCGGCGGGAGGTGGCGGCGCCGGTGGTGTTCCTGTTCGTGTCGTCGGCCACCCCGGCAGCGGACGAGTAAGTGCGGGAGGCGTGGGGGCAGGGGGGGGGAGAGTGAGGAGTGGGACGAGGCACGTGTGTTGATCTGGGCAGTGCGGGCGGCGGCTGGCAGTGTCCTTGTCCTGGTGGTGTTCCTGTTCGTGTCGTCGGCCACCCCGGCAGCGGACGAGTGAGTGGCGCAGCGTGGGGTCCGGTAAGGGACACCGCTGGGGCTGGATGCTGCATGTCGGTGCGCCGGCGGGGCATGTGGAATGCTTAATGAACTTTGCAGAGGCCGGCGTAGTAGTGTTGCGTTGCCCCAGGGGTGACTTCCTACCCTTCGCTGCGCCAGCCGCATGCCCCTTGCGCTCCCACATCCTCCGACACCGCCGCAGCCTCACGTCCTCCTGGGTGATGCTTCCCCCTCCGTGTCCACCGCCTCCGCATCCCTCTCCCCCACGACCTGCTAGCCTTGCCAGTTTCTGCTCCGCCGCCCCCACAGTGCCATGTACCCTTAGCCGACTGCAGTACATACGGCGACAATGTGACATGTGTACGTGAATACCCTGTTCCCCCCTGCTCCATTTCCCCCCTCCCCCACACACACCCGCCCTCCTCCCCCCAGCGCCATGTTCTTCTTCCAGACCAACGAGCTTGGCTTCACGCCCACCTTCCTGGGGGATGTGCAGCTGGCGGTGGCGCTGGCGTCACTCGTGGGTGCGTGGGAGGGGGCACAAAGTACGGTACTAGTAAACGCGAGGAGAAGTAGAGCTGGTGGTGATACGGTACCTAGTAAGCCAGCACACTCTAGTGGTGGGGGGCCGTCGTTCGTGGGTGGCGGTGGCGCTGGCCTCGCTCGTGGATGCGTGCGGGTGGGGTGTTAGGGGGCAGGGGCACGGGTGCGAAAGGTACGTGGCCTCGGTGATACCTGTACTTGGATTGGAGGTTACCGCCACGTGGATTGGCGGACACTGGTACACGGACTGGACAGTGTCGGTACTAGAATCCATACAAAATATCCGTTGCCTAACAGCAGATAACACAGTGGATAATGCTTAATCGCCCTTCCCATCCCGTTCCCCAGGCGTGGCGGCCTACCAGTACCTGCTGCGCCACCTGCCGCTGCGCCCCGTGCTGCTGTGGGGCACCGTGCTGTGCGCGGCGTGCCAGGCGTCCTCCCTGGTGCTGGCCACACGTGCCAACCTGGCCCTGGGGCTGGACGACCACCTGTTCGCGCTGGGGGACAGCGTGCTGGTGGGTGGGTTGTGGGCAGGGGATAACCCACGTGGAGTAGCACCTGTGCATGGGCTGGATGCGTGACCAGTGCGACCTCACTCATGCCAACACTACCGGTGTGGCAGCTGCCCGTCCACGCTGGAGCCAGACGCTGGGTGCTGACAAATGAGGACGGTGTTGGGGCTGGGCGAATGCAGGTACCTCGTTTGCCTTCATGTCGTCCTACTGCCAAACCACCCCTCTTGGCCCCAGGTGTCTGTGATTCAGAATGTGCTGTTCATACATCACCCCCCAGCTTCCGCCAATCTACTTATGACGTCCCGTCCCTCCGCTCCTGCCCCAGGTGTCGGTGATCCAGAACGTGCTATTCATACACACACACCCTCCCGTCCATTTCTTTCTATCTCCTCGTCCCTCTGCTCCTCCGCCCCAGGTGTCTGTGATCCAGAACGTGCTGTTCATGCCCACCATGGTGCTCAGCGCGCGGCTGTGTCCCCCCGGCATGGAGGCCACGCTGTTCGCCAGCCTCATGTCCATTGGGAACGTGGCCACAGGCATTCGGTATATGACGGGTGGGAAGGGGTGTGGATGCGTGAGAGGGGCGCCGGGGTGGGACAGGGGGCGAATGTGGAGGCTGGTGTGTTGGTTAGCCGCGAGGGTTCGCGTAATGGGTTCGGATGGACGAGGTGAGGACTCCGCTGAATCATCACGTCGCAGCAATGCCATGTGCCGCCTCCCGCGTCCTGAGGCCGCCTTACTTACCGATATTCACGGCCGTTCCAGGCACGCACGGTGCCGGTCTTGGTGCACCAACGACAAAACTCTGTGCCTGGTACCCCGCGCCCGCCCCTCCTCCCGTCCCACCCGGGCGGCACCTTGTTCATCGTCACCTCCCTCTTCACCCACACCTCTACCGTCCCCAACCGGGTGCCATGCCCTATTCTTTCCTGCCTCAGGCGCCGCCCTGATGCAGGTGCTGGGGGTGACTTCCACCGACTTCCGGCAGCTTCCCTTGCTGCTGGCCATATGCAGTGGGGCGCTGCTGCTGCCGCTGCCGCTGCTGCTGTGGGTTCCTAGCAGCCTGGACAGGGACACCAAGGAGGAGGAAGGGGAGAGGCAGGGCGAGGGGGAGGGGGAGGGGAGGCAAGGGGGGCAGGGGGTGGAGGGTGTGGAGTTGTCGGAGGTGAGGAGGCGTGTGGATGGGGGTAGGGAAAGGGGGCAGGGTGGGGTGGAGGAGGATGGGGGCGTGGAGGGGGAGGGGGAGGGGCAGGAGCGGCAGCGGCTGTTGGGTGGGCAGGGTGGTGGGCAGGGGAGGTGGTAGAAGGGGCGGTGGACCAGCCGGTGCGGAGAGCGTGCTGTCCAGTCAGGCTATGGGTCGTGTATGAGAACGGTAGGGGTGAGGGAGGTAGAAGGATGCAGTATGGTCGGCAGCCCATGTACTGTATGCCGTCTGCAGTGTAGTGTTGTGTGTGTCAAAAAGGTACCCCTTTCGGTTGGCGTGCGTAGTGCAGCGTGCAGTGCTGCTCGCATCAATGGCACGGCGTTACTGCGTCATAACGTCTGTGTAGCAATTACATTCATTGGTGCCAAAAACGTTGCAAGCACGGTGTCGGGCCGCATACTGCTTATGAGCATAGGTGCACAGTAGGATGCTTGTTCGAAAGCTTAGTTGCTCGTAGCACAGTGTCGAAGGCGGTGGACTTGCATATCATACACGGTACGCACGCAAACGATTGCACGCAACGGTGTGACATGGCTGCACACGTGATAGACATACCTCGTGGCAGGAGGACAAGGTAGGACGGCTATCTAGGCATAGTGTACACGGCGTCGGGTACTGGTACTCAGGGTACCATAGATGTAGATTGTCTTGTGGGTGGCCGGCGGGCGCAGCTGCAGTGGACCCCTTGGCGCTCGTGCCTCACTGTGACCTCCCTTGGCTCCACACCCCAAGTCAGGCAAGTCGGTTGCCAACAAGGGATGGACTACTGCTTATGATGACCAGTGTTTTTGCACAGCGTGGCTGGCAGACAGGTTGCTCGTCCGGAGTTTTGGCGAAGCGTTACAGTGTAATTGGGGGGTCAACCTGTCCCTGTGCGTGTAGTAGGGTTTGGAAAGGCCCTATGCTTCGTCCAGTTGACCGCCTGATTCCACAGATTGGCCCTACGCGGCTTGGCAGCTGTCCCTACATGTGTTGGACGCGCACGCGGGCAGCTGGGCACGTGGGCAGTGCGCATGTCCCGAGGATAGTGTTTCGACTGCCATAGGGATGAGGGTTTCGGAGCCGCAGCCGCAGTTGCGCTAACTTTGAAGGATCGGCCACCTGATCGGCCTCAGCATCCTGCCGCTTCAGGCCTCTATAGCTATGTTCACAATTATTCCTTACCAAGTCACACAGTAGTATTACGTTCCTGTCTCCACATATCTGCGCCGCGCTACAGCCAGTAATGGACATCCGGACCAAGTAGGGCCCTGAAGATGTCGCCGAACAGCGTAAGTGACGGCATAGTTAATCCTTTCTCTTGTGTGTCTTGTGTCGACAGGAGTAACGCGAGGCACAACCAAAGGGCGGGAAAGGGCGGGAAAGGGCTTTTTGGCCACCTTGGTTTATGTGAATGCGATTGATGAATGCGATTCTGAACGACCACGCAGCGCATTCATACGTAATCAACGCAGTTACGTTGGTGGCCCAAGTGAACACTCTTGTGTCAAAGGAATCCGGACCCACCAGGTGTCCACATCGTGCACGCCCGTCCTGCTGGCCCATATCGCCTAGCGCTACTCTTTCCGTTGCAGGTCTCCGAGGACACGTTCCTGCAGGCGTGCGAATGCGCCTTGAACCACCTGCAGGCGGACTTCCATGACGTGGCAAGCAGCGTCCGCGCAACCTGCCGTGGCGGGCGCATGCTGTACGACCGACACCTCAAGAAGTTGGGCCCTAACCTGTGGGGGCAACGGAGCATACCCCCCGAGGAACTACGCCAGTCCTTGCTAAACTTTTCGCGCCGGGGTGCCAAGCCGCCGTGCCTCCAGCTAGAGTACCTCATAACTGAAATGTACCACGACGCGGATCTGAGCCGCTCTCTGTGGCCGCCCAACGTTCGTGAAGAGCAGCTGTGAGTTTATGGTGCGAACGGCAACCCCACTGTTACGGTAGTTGACGGGGATGCCAAAACGTAGTGGCAATGCTGTCTGCATGGATATCCGCTGCTCCAGCTAAGGCGGGCCTTACTGATAGCCCAAGTCCGCTGAACAATGCGCAATTGTTGCAGGATTGCGGTGCTGGATGGCCTCTCATGCTGCCCCCTGACCTCCCTGGAGCTGACCGGCGGCATCCCCCACTCCGAGTCCGTTTCAAAGACGGTGGCCGCACGCTGCCCCCGCCTTACCGAGCTTACGCTCGACTACGAATCCAACGACCTGCCTGGCCAAGCGGATGGGGCGAACGGCGCGTACGCTGCTGGCGTGAAGTCGCTTCTGAGGAAGATCGGCCCTCGGCTGAGGAAACTGACAGTGAAGTCCGCACAGGGCTGGCCGTCCGAGGGCGTCTCCGCCCTGCGGGTCTGCACGGCCCTCACCAGCCTTCACTTTCACACGGACTCGCAGACCGGTAAGACTCGTGCTGCTTGGCGTAACTGCTGGCATGACCGTTGTGTCCTTAGGCATGCTTGCGTTGCTGCTACGCAACATACGGCATGCTGGTGCATGGGAGGCGTGCGCAGTCACTGCAGGTGTACACCAGTGCCCGTATGAGTTAAAGGCCAGGCTAAACGGAACGCCCTTACAGCCCTCAAGCCCTTGCGGCCCTGTATTTGAGCCTTGTCCAAAACCACCATGCCGTGCCGTTGTTGGGACGGGACTGGAGGGGGCCCGGAAGCCGGTGTGGCTGACCTGCCCTGGCGGAAAACCCACATCCGCTTTACCTCAGCACCGCTGTGCCCTCCCAAATCAGGTACCGTCGCCGAGGAGAGAAGGCTGCTGTCCCGAGTGGCTAAGCTGACGCAGCTGCGCTCACTGCACCTCGACCTCAGCCTGGACCCGAGCGGCTGCACGCTCAACGCAATGCGCCGCCACGCCCCGCTTCCGGCGCACCTCAGCGCCCTCACCGCCCTCACCAGCCTGCAGCTGGAGCTGCCAGACTGCTACGAGCCCGCAGGGGACAGCTGGGAGAGGCAGCAGCAGGACGGCCGGCGACACGCGGCCTGGGAGGAGGTGCGGGAGGCGCACCGCACCTCGCTGCTGTCCGCCTTGCGCCACATGCCGCACCTGCAGGACCTGACCTGCCGCAAGCTGTGGCTGCAGCCGTCGGAGCTCGCCTGCCTCACCGCCCTGACCAGCCTCACCCTGGGAGGACTGCTGCCACCCGAGCGGCAGCAGCCGAACGGCAACAGCATTGCTGCGGCGGTATGCACCCTGCCTCCCCGGCTGCAGACGCTCATCCTGGCCGGTGGTGCCTCGCCGAGTTTTCTGGCGACTTTCCAGCCCCCGCCCAGCCTCAAAGAATTCAACGTGTCGTGCGTCCGCTTCGGTATGGCAGACGTGTCTCCGTATTTCGAGCTGCTGCCACAGGCGGCGAGAGACGTCAGCTCGGCGGCGGTGCTGCTGGCGGGCTTTGCGGCCAGGGCGGTTAGGATCGTGGCGGAATGCTGCGCAGGACTCCTGGAGCCGTTCGAGGATGCGGCCGACAGTCACGAGGCGTGGATCCGGGGGCTGGGGCCACTGAGCACGTCGCTGAAGGATCTAACGATCCAGGGCGTGCAACTGCTGGTTGGGGACCTCGCGTGCCTCGTGTCCACGCTTCCCGAGCTGCGGGTGAGTGACATGCATGGCGTCTGCCGACGCAAGCAGAAATGATGCTCCGCATAATCACGTTGCTCAGCGTTGCTCAGCCAATGCAGGCTTTGACGAGAACCCTGCCCCTGCCCTTGATTCCAGTGCGCACCCTTGGTACCATAGCTAATACACATGCCAGTGCGCACCCTTGGTACCGTAGCTAACACACATGCCAGTGCGCACTCTTGGTACCGTAGCTAACACACATGCCAGTGCGCACTCTTGGTACCGTAGCTAACACACATGCCAGTGCGCACTCTTGGTACCGTAGCTAACGCCCATGTACGCTTGCCCGAACCTCGCCGCTGCAGGAGCTGGAGCTCGCCGAAACAGACGTGTCCCTCGGCGCCCTGCACGCCCTGGCGGGCCTGCAGCAGCTGGAAAGGCTGACGCTGGACCTAACCCACTGCCGCAGCCTGACCACGGACGACCTGACGGCGACGCTGGCACTGCTGTGCCGTGCGATGCCGTCGCTGAGCAGCACCGAGGTGCGCACCGACTCCGTGGAGCTGGACGCCGATGTGTGCGTGCAAAGCGTGCGGGAGCAGCTGTCTCGGTGGGGCACCAGGCCGCCCTGGATACAAATCGCGGACGCTTCAGCCGACGATAGCGACAGCGAGGACAGCGACAGCGAGGACAGCGACAGCGACGACGACTGAGGGGCTTGGGCGGCTGTACAGCGGGCTCGTGTGCCTTGCATGCCAGGCCAGCAGCATGGTGTCCACGGGCGCAGGGCGGGGGGGTGTGAACGTCCTGGGAGGGGCAGTGGTGCTGGTTGGTGGGCTCTTGGTGCTGCTGGGGAACATGACGGCGGGAGAAAGAGCGGCGGTTGACGGGATCGCATGAGGAGTGTATTACGGATCGCATGAGGAGTGTATTACGGATCGCATGAGGAGTGGTATAACGGTGTACTGCTGTTTGCTGTGTGTGTGTGCCGCACGACGTGGGCAGCAGGCACGGGCATGGTGTGTGACCGCGGGCGTCCGCCTTAAACCTGACAAGCGGGGAGGAGCTAGGATGGCCAAGTACTGTATTAGCTTGACGTGTAGTTGCTGCCGTTGCATTGGAGCATGTGGGGTCTGGAAGTCGTGGGTGGCCAAGTCAGGTCGGCGGAACTTGTTTCCCGACAGCACAGTGCTAAAGGGGCGGATCAGAGCTTGAGAGAGTGCTTGATTGCGGGTTGTCATTCGGATACAGCTCGTCCCAAACACCTTTTGTGATATTGCACCAGTAGTTCAGCTAGTGGTGGTGTTGTGGGTGGCAGTGCGACGTCCCCTGTACAGGCGTTGTCAGTCCAACAGGCCACGCATAGCTCTGGCGGGGCCACCTGTGAATGGACAGGGCGCCCACCTGCACTGTGCGCTTACCGGCGGGTCCTTCTTACCTTCCCTTTCCGTGGCTGTACCAGCTACAATGCCAGTACATGATGCTCTTTGGTTGCAATGCGTGCTGCCTGGGAGGGGTCGCCCATGTGGGCATTTGCGGGCAGGGAATGGCCCTTTGGCCCTGTAGAGAGGCACACGAAGAAAGCAGGGGAGCTTCCCTGCAGGGCCTGTACAGCGCAGTCGCACCGGTGGGTCTTGGTGGTGTACGGCCACCGATATTGCTCTGTCGGGTTGGAAAGGGTGAACGAAGGGGGGACGCCACACCTCGATTGGAGACGTTGTGCGCTGTATGTACCTATTATACCGGCATGTACGGTACCTTGTTGCAAGGATTGAGGATGAGGCTGGATGAGGCGGTGAGCTTGTAAAGTAACGGAATGCGTGCTGGAACTGCGCCTCCTTCCCTCCGCACAAGTTTGCCCGCCACCCGCTTACTCAGTTCACGAGGTTCTATGAGGGTAGCCAAGGGCGGCATGGCACGCGTGTATAATGCCAACGTGAGCATTTGGAGTGTTGCAGTGCACCACCTGACTGTGGGGTACTCAGTTCCAAGCACAGCCTGTGGGTGTCGTCTGCTGCTTCACCAGGCTTCACGCAGTGAGAGGCGCTGCTGCAGCCAGCTGGGTTCCTGACAGGGGATCTCCCCTGGGCGGACATGCTCCCTTGGAACTGCAAAAGCTACAATAACTGGCGCCATGTTGAGCCAACTGGCAGCCTTGGAAGGCCGTAGCCCCCCCCACAGCGCTGGACTGTCTACTGCTGTCTGTACGCAAGTTTTAGCAACCCGACTCGGCCACATCTCGATGGGACGGATCCATCCGCACGTGCTCCACTGCCGAGGCAGCAAATTCTAACCATAGGCGCCAAGCTAGGACAGCCAACCAACGTAGCTCGCCCAAGTACACACGCAGTGTCTCCTGCCCAAGCAAGCGAGCAGCGATTGCAAACACCGTACTCCACTCCTACGGCCGTGCCACTCATTCAGCGGCAGCAAAACAGCAGCGCACCAAAAGACCACTCCTATGCAACTCAAATAACCGCCTCTCTCTCCCGTCGTCATATTCCCCAGCAGCACCAAAGATCCCACCTACGGGCACCGCTGCTTCTCCCGGCCCTTGCACATCCCGCCCCGTGCCCGCCACCGTGCATCCCGCCATGCACGCAAGGCACGTGAGCCCCGCTGTACCGCCGACCAAGATCCCCTTCGTAGTCGTAACCACTAAAAGAAATCGCTGTCCGTGTCGCCGTCCTCCAAGTCGCTGTCACCACCGCCAGTCTCCCTGATCCATACCACGCGCCCCCGGGTGCTGCCCCACCGAGCCAGCTGCTCCTGCACGCCCTGCTCGCACGCATCGGCGTCCAGCGCGACTGAGGCGGTGCTAATCGTAGCCATGCGCAGCGTCGCGATATCGCGGCATAGGAACGCCAGCGAATCCGCCAGCTCTTCCGTGGTAAGGCGGCGGAAGTGGGTTAGGTCCAGCGTAAGCTCCTTGAGCTGCAACAGGCCCGTCATGGCGTGCAGGGCGCCGAGGGACACGTGTGCATCAGAGATCTCCAGCTTCTGCAGCCGCAAGACCCGGGCAAGTGTGCGTGCGTGTTACCTGCAGCGGCAAGTGCACGCACTTTGGTCGAGAGAAGGGTTACCGTCGAGCACCCGTGCACCGGTGAGCAACCTAACAGTGCGGGTACCAGTAATGGCCGGTTTCAGCAGAGCTGTATGTTACAAAAAGCAGGTGAGTACGCCAGGTGCTGTTGCGTCCACCAGGGCCACCATACTGTACTGCACTCACCGTCAGGTTGGGCAGCATGGACACGAGGCACACGAGGTCCCCAACGCGTAGCTGCACGCCCTTGATGGTGAGATGCTGCAACCGCGTGCCTAGCGGCCGCAGCCCCCTGATCCACTCCTCGTGGCCCGCCGCCGCGTCCCCAGGGGGCGTCATGGATAGGGCGCCGCAGTCTGCCACAATGGCAGCCGTCCAGGGCTCAGCGCGCGCCAGCAGCACCACTGCCTGGCTCACGTCGCTTGCCACCTGAGGCAGCAGCCGGCAGCCTGGAGACACGTCCTGCATGCCGAAGTGGACGCGCGATACATAGAAGTGTTTGAGGCTGGGAGGGGGCTGGAAAGCCGCCAGAAACCCCGGCGAGGCGCCACTGGCCAGGGTGAGCGTCCGCAGCTGGGCAGGCAGCAGGGTCCAGGGTGCAGCAGCACTGATGCTTTCCGGCTGCTGTGGCTCCGGTGGCAGCAGTCCTCCCAGGGTGAGGCTGGCCAGGGCGGTGAGGGAGGCCAGCTCCGACGGCCGCAGCCACAGCCCGCTGCAGTCCAGGTGCTGCAGGTGCGGCATGCAGCGCAGGGCGAACAGCAGCGCAGTGCGGTGCGTCTCCCGCACCTCCTCCCAGGCCGCGTGCCGCTGGCCGTCCTGCTGCTGCCGCTGCCAGCTGTCCCCTGCGGGCTCGTAGCAGTCGGGCAGCTGCAGCTGCAGGCTGGTGAGGGCAGTGAGGGTGCTGAGGCGGGTCGGACCGGTGGCGCGGCGGCGCATGGCGTTGAGCGTGCATCTGTTCGGGTCCAGGCTGAGCATCAGGCGCAGCGAGCGCAGCTGCGTCAGCTTAGCCACGGTGGAGAGCAGCCTCCTCTCTTCGGTGAAGGTACCTGAGGGTTGGAAGGGCACAGCGGCGCCCACATAGACGTGAGATTGTCCAAACGCGAAGGATAGGCATACGGAGTTCCGTTTTGCCTGGCCCTAAGCACGTACAGACGCTGATGCGTGACTGCGGACATTGGCGGGGTGCGTGGACTGTGCATGCTGCAAATGTAACAGCATGACTTGCATGCCAGCGCACGGCTTTTAATAGCAAGGAATGGACATGTTTGCAGCTACGCTCAGCAGTACGGCGCTTACCAGTCGTCCACTCCGCGTGAACATAAAGGCTGGTGAGGGCCGTGCAGACCCGCAGGGCGCAGACGCCCTCAGCCGGCCAGTCCCGTGCGCCCGTCAAGGTCAGCTCCCTCAGCCGCGGACCGACCCTCCTTACAAGCGACTTCACGCCTGCAGCGTACGCGCCGTTCGCCTCTTCCGCATGGCTGGGAAGGTCATCAAGATCGTAGTACATTGACAGCTTGGTAAGGTTGGGGCAGCGGTCGGCCACCACCTTGGACACCGCCTTGGAGTGGGGGATGCCACCGCTGAGCTCCAGGGAGGACTGGGGGCAGCTTGAGAGGCCGTCGAGCACCGCAATCCTGCAACAGTTGGGCAGTGTAAAACAGTTAAGACCAACAGAAACTCCGGGTTTTAGCTGGACAGCGGGGTACCGCAGAAGTGTAAGGTACATAGTGTTGCACGGCTTTGCAACACGCCCCGGCGTCTGCGCCAGCGGTGCACCGAGCGAGCTGCGTTCATCAGCTTCAGCGGTAATTGCTGGAGAGATTTTTCAACGCGAAAGACTGTGTTGTACTAAAGCACGTCCGATGCGGGTTGTTGCCTGGCGAACCTAACCTGTTCAGGTGACAGTACCGTATCAGCACGCATGATTGGTGATTTCGCGTTGGTGACGGGCCAAACAAGCCCTTGATATTAATTGGTGACACGAATTGGTGATGGCCACGGCAACCCAAAATGGCTGCAGAATGCCCCATGGCCTGGCACTCGTGTGCCAACGTGTCCCAGGTACCCCAAGCAACCTCCCTGACGTGTCAGATGGTGGTTGTTGCACGGAACAGTGACCTGGTGGCACCTGACAGCTTCTGCACATTACGCCCTGCTACCAGGTTGGTGACTGTCACCAATTCGGTGTCACCAATCGTGCATAGCAGTACGGTATCCGTGCAGGCAGCATTGCCACTACGCATTGGCATGCCCCCACAATCACCTACTGCAGTGCACTTGCCATCAACGCAAGCACTTACAGCTGCTGTTCACGAACGTCGGGCGGCCACAGTGAGACACCCTGGTCCGTTTCGTGGTCCATCTCAGGGAGGTAATACCGTAGGTCGAGGCAGGACGGCTTGGCACCCCGATGCACAAAGTTCCACATAGACTTGCGCAGGTCCTCGGCGGGTACGGGCTTATAGTTGCCATCGGTATCATCCCACAGGTCAGGGGTTAACTTCTCCAGGTGTCGGTCGTACAGCACGCGCCCGTCACGGCAGGTTGCACGGATGCTTTCCACCGACTCGAAGTCCTCCTCCAAGTAGCTCCAGGCACATTCGCATGCCTGCAGAAACTTGTCCAAGGCGACCTGCAACGGAAAGAGAGGAGCCAGGCGGTATGGGCCAGCAGGACGGGGGTGCAGATGGTGACTTCTGGCAGAAGTTCTGGTGAGGGGCGGACATCTTTGGTTGAGGATCGACACCCCCGCCAGTGCCCATCCCGACAAGGCCACCAACGCAATTTTGTTGAACAAAGGCGCTGCGCTGCGTGCTATTTCTTACAGACCGCGAGCCCAGGTGCAGAGGCAGCACACAGTCGAACAAGCCAATTCCCGCCCTTCAGTTGCGCTCCGAATGCTGAAGTTCTCACACCTATCTCTGAGCACAAACTTCACACAGCAAACAACGATGTTCCCAGTCGCTTACGCGGTTCTGCGACATTTTCAGCGGTCCAAAGGCAAAGCGCTGATGTGTGGAGCCTGCAACGTAATAGTGAAGCGTATTATATTTGTTTAGACTTTTATTGGCAGATTAGACTTTCAGCGGCAGGACACATGAGCGATCATGTCCCGCCGTGCTGCGTGGGTGCTCCGAAACTTTCCAAACCATCCATTGCACGACTCGCCTTTGCCAGGTTCCACAAGTTGTGCAGTAAACTCGCTATAAGCTGGCCCCTTGAGCGCTACGGTGCGATTTACTGGCAGTGGGCGCTCCTGGTTGCTTATCGGTGCTGGCTGCCACAGAAAGGGCTTCACCACGGCTGACAGTATCCCAGCCCAGCCAGGCCAAGCTAAGGCGAGCTTGCAACCTTGCACAGACTATATCGTACCTACCGTACCTCAGGGCGTCAGGGGGCAAGTCAGGGAGCGGCTTCTGGCCGCGTGCCCCTCCCTCCAGTGTGCAACATTCCTCAATCCGTCCGTTAGGCTGCTTGTCCTACCCCTGGGACCCCTTATTTACCATGCTGCTTGGCCTTGCCGCCCTCTGAGGCCCATCAAACGCTGCAATGTTGTGATCCTCCACGTGGTGCCCCTGCACTACGGTACCCGGCGAGGACAGCCGACGGCCAATGGCAATGGCGAAGGGGGGATGGCAGGGGGGACAGGGAGCAGCACCGCCGTTTGCTGAGCGAGGCGCTGTCAAGTACCACTTAACGAAGAGTCATTTTGACTGGCTTGGCACCACTGGCTGGTTGCCCTGTGCAGCTGCCCGGGCTGCCGAGTTGCCTTCAATTGGGTTAATCAAGGACGTACGGAACACGTGTCATAACGGGTGCGCTGTACCGACCGTACCATGCTCAGCCGTACCGGCATATGCCTAGCCCCTGTAACCTTCTCACGAAGAAAAAAAAAAAAAAAAAATATGCCTTGCTATAACATGTAAAGGAGTGAGGAAGAGCTTGCAAGGGAGCAGGCTGCGTGCTTGGACTACGGTTGGCGCCGCACTAATCCCTCCACGGCAGTTTTGTATTGTTGTCCATGCTTGAGGTAGCCCATCCGGTCGTGCCTACGTTTCCTAGGCCCGCACCCCTTTTTTTTTTTTTTTTTTTCAGGAGAAGGGTTATGGGATTATCGGAGACCTATTTTTTGCGGGTA
>VFQN01006364.1_pt1 | contig 13538 bp, 12 predicted proteins | sample 3512371 | NCBI WGS metagenome assembly VFQN01 (sample SAMN10412370, study PRJNA504923) | tailings metagenome | isolation source: Replicate 2 from Balatoc abandoned mine | place: Philippines: Itogon, Benguet | collected 2017-08-28
CCTGTAGTGTTAGTGTAAATGTTGTTGTTCGTGGTGTTTATTCGTTCATTTTGATTGTTTTTCCTCTCGACTTCTTTGAACTTATATATGAACTTTGATTGTTTTTTTACGTTAATAATAACAATAAATCAATAGAACTCTTATCATATTCTATCATCTATGTTTGTCGATCGAATGACATTAACAAAAAAGAAAGCAAGAGCTATCCACCTTGAGAGTATTATTATTTCCTTGCGGGCATTCCAGTCCAAACCTTCGCCTCTTTCTTCACAAAGGAGAAATTCTGATCATAGGATTTCAATGACGTTTGGCAGGCATTCAACCAGCGCAACACGTTAGGATAAGGCGAATAATCATATAGATTGAATGCTTCTGAGTTTAATTGATCAATCTCAGGGAGAACGAGAAGATCAGCGATCGTAGGAGTATCGTCAGAGCAAAGGAAGATTCTCTTATTAGGATCGACATTCTCATGACGTTGCTTCAGATAATTCTCTACGTACTTCATAGCTCGTCCATAATCCTTCACTCCTTTACTAATTGCCTCTTCCTTGGTGAGTCCTTTGGGAGGATAGTGGTAAGGGACTAAGATAGTGCGAGTTGAGTGACGAAGATTTGAATGATGCCAATGTAACCAAAAATTAATCTTTGCTCGAGCTTGAATTGCCTCTAGTTTATCGAATCCTAATGGATACCAGGAGGAAAGCTGGTGTTTCTCACAGAGGTATTGGAGGATCGCTGCTCCTTCTGTCACACGAAAGCCATCATCATTTATAGCAGGCACTAAGCCGACAGGGAACAGCTGCAAAAAATCAGGTTTCCGAGTTTCTAATTTTCTTGCATCCACAGAAATCAAATTATATGGAATCGTATTCTCATCACAGAGGAATAATATAGATCTTGTTGGTTGACTTAAAGGAAATCCATATAAATCAAAAGCCTTCGATTGAATCTGGCGCCGAAATTCATTTTGGGCAGATCCTACCACGTTAAAAGAACGATTTCTAATTGCTTTGAGAATCAAGCCTCGTCTACAAGTGCCGAACATTGCAATGAATAGATGAAAAGGAATCCAATAGCACAATTTCCATAACAATACGCTGCAGAGAGCACCTCGTCTTTATCAAACCGGAATGAAAGCAACGTTCTCTGTGTTGTGGTGTCAGGTCCGCCGCTCTGAGTGTTTAGAGGACTAGAGGACTGAAGACTTCAAAGTACATGTATGAAACATGACTACGAATTTTCAAAAATTTCAAAGCACAAGTTCAATGGGAGAATTTCCCCCGTCATCATCGCCCTTTGAGGAGATTGATGATTTAATAACAATCTCACCTGAGATGCCCTCTGTGATAGAATATGAAAGAGAACTAATGAAAAGACGGTCTAATTTACTCCGGTCTTTAAAAGATCCTGTCATCTATCAAGAGTTTATGAGATTTATGAGTAATAGTAAATCAACACGATTCCTCTTTGTATTAAATCTGATATTTATGATATTCTTTGGACCTACCTTCGCTAAATTAATCGCACCATTCTCTCCTTCAGCTAGAATATGGTTTGTGTTTGAATTGATTTTTGAACTTATCATGACAGTCACAGGATGGTTATTATATGGATGTATGGAACAAGATTCCTTCCTTCGGTCATACTCTCAATGGATAAAACAAAAGTTCAAAATCAACACCTGGGATGAATTAGGTGATTCTTTACAAGCTATATTCTTTATTTCTGCTATTATCGTTCGAGCACTCGACCTCATCCAACGATCAACAGCTGGCGATTGTCTTGAAGATACCGAGTATATGTCAACCTTTTCCTGTAATACTAATGGTAAAAGCAATACATTTCCTACGGATTCTCTATTAGTATTAATGATTATGCCCATTTTCTTTGGTGTTGTATTACGTGAGACGAGAATACGTGTTCTCTCTTGTGCTTGGTTTATTGTTGTTTTCACACTCCTCTATACTAGCATACTCTTTGCATCGTCACAATCTATTGCTATTCTTGTTTTTTATGTATTAGCTAGTGGTTTAATTATATTAGATTCTTTTAAACAATGTTTATTGTTTTATTTATTAAGTCGACAATTGAGACGAGTTATTGAAGCGAATCAAAAGCTATCCGTTCAAAATAAAGCAACAGAAATGAGGCATTTAATTGCTAATGTTGCACATGATCTAAAGACGGTAAGTGAAGATTTTCTGCTTTGTCTTTTGCTTAGATTTATCCTCTTGTTGTTGTTGAATAGCCTTTATCATCGTTCATGACAGGGATTGATATTATCTCTGCTGACATCATTGATTGTATGAAGAAGCTTGAGACAACCTCCTCTTCCTCCACAGTCACAACGATAACGGCGGAGTATATTGGAGGAACAGCGAATGTGACGAAAGAGTATTTGACCTCAATGATGTCTGGGTTGCAGAGTTGTATTATGAACATTCGTAATACCAATGCCTTCATGCTGATGACGATTAACCGATGTTTAGACTATACCAAAGCTTCCAATGGTTTAAAGTTAGTACCGAAGAACGAGACCATCGACCTCCAAGAGACTATTAACATGCCTTTACAGTGTATGACAAACATTCAGAATAAGATGAAGATAACTTTACAATCCTTCGAGACACAGAACATATGCAGTCATATTATAACAGACAGACAATGGTTGCAAGAGAACCTGTTATGCCTCTTATCAAATGCTGTAAAGTATTCAGGAGAAGGTGAAGTATTAATTAAAGTTACTAGAGTAACTCGTGCAGTGGATCGAAACGTGAATAAAGCAAACTCTAATGATGACTCTGATGATTACCATCCTGCATCACCGACTAAACGATGTTATCGAATAGAGGATGAAGTTATTACTTCAGAACCAGAACATTATCAATCTCCACTGACTGCTAAACGAAAAACCAGCCAAGTTAATAAATCAGGGAAGTTAGATAAGAGGAATAAGATCGCACCAGTCGATCACTTTCTTCCTGTTCCACCAAAAAGAGACTCTCAAAGTACTATTACTGTTAACCAAGTTATGAATGCGCCAGATTCATTATTAGACTATGACTCAGACTTAGAAAAAGGGGAAGAAGAGCGATTTCAAACTCCAGAACGGTATAAACCAGTTCGAGAAAAGTCAAATACTTCCAACACATCCAGTAACTCTAATGCCTCAAATATCTCGAATCTATCTCATTTAATCCCTGATACGACGTCAGAAAAGAGTTTTAGCGAAGAATTGATGTTTGAAGTAATTGATCCTGGCATTGGAATAGCTGGAGAAGCGATGAAGTCACTGTTTAATCCTTTCAAACAGACACAGCGATTAGCAGGAGGTACTGGATTGGGATTGTATTCATTAGCGAAGAGGATTGAGGCGTTAAATGGGAAGTACGGAGTGCATGCAAGGGTTGATAAGAAGCAAGGATCGGTCTTTTGGTTTACTATTCCTTACCGAGAAGATACAGTAACAGCTGCAGAGAGCAATGAGGTCAGTCTGATGACAACTCAGCTCGAAGGAGGAAACGAACGTGAAGGCTTGATCGAGACGAAGAGTTTTTCCACGACCTATTCTTCCTCTCCTCGAGCGATATCTATGCTATGCAGACCTTCCTCTGCTCCGACCCTCTCTGTGCTCATCGTTGAGGACACTCCTTCCATCGCGAAGATGACATCAATGATGTTGAAAAGGCAAAAGCATCGCACAGAGGTGGCAGAGAATGGTCAGATCGCTTTGAAGATATTGTATCAAGATGAAGCCACAACTGCGATTAGTCAGAGTCAGAGATATGATGTGGTATTAATGGATCTTCAGATGCCTGTGATGGATGGCTTGGAAGCAACGAGGAGAATTAGAGCTCTTGAGAAAGAGAAAGTGAAAGAGAGAGAGATGGCAAACCGTGAACAGATTTATCATCAAATAGTGATTGGAGTATCAGCAAACTCTGATCACGAGACAATGGAAGAGGCATTTAATGCAGGAATCGATGAATTTCTACCAAAACCTTTTTCTATCGAAGCATTCTTAACAGCAGTTCAGCGCAGTCAGATGAAGTATCATACAAGTTAATTAAGTTATGAGATATAATGATTGTTTTTTAGATGTTTTTGTGCGTTTTTCATTGATTTTTCATTTCATTATTCATTTAGCATTAATAAGTGGTGGTATCAGTATTATTATCATCATATCGTCTTTTCTTTCCACTTCTTCTTCCTTTTCTTCTATTATGATAATATCAACGTCAGACAGTGTTTTTTTCGAGTTTTTAGGGTATTATTATTGTCTGATGTTTGTATTTCTTTTGTTTCTATGGCTTTGTAGTAGTATCTATATATATACACTGTTGAGATGATCAAAATTCTCTCATCTTCTTTTCACTACTTTCTTCTTTCATTTCTTCCTTCCTTCCTTCTTCTAATTTGACATTTCTAGATGTAAGAAACTCTCTTTCATTTATTTCCTTTATTATATATCAAATAAGATAACGAATAATCTTTCAAGAGAATAAGAGAAAAAGAGATCATTGATGTCTAAGAATGATTGAAAAAATTCCTCTATTGAAAAGAAATTCTTCAATAATTTACAATTTTATATCTTAAAGATGATAATCATTGATTATTTAATTCATTCAATGAAACTGAAAACGAAACAAAAACAAAATAAAAACAACTCTGAAGGTCTTAAACTTCACATCACATCACATCACATCACATCACATTACATTACATTATATTTCTATTAATTATATTATATTTTCGATTTTATCTTCTTCTAGAATAGTTGACATTCTTCTTCGTCTTTATCTTCTTTTTCATCCAATATTTCTTCCACATTTCGGATTCTTTGCATCACATATCTTATATCTCATATGATAGACAAAGAAGATTGGTAATCTTTCTAAGATGAAAGGATACATCTTATAATAAGGTGCATGAAAGGCGATCTCTAACTGTTCTTTTGTCATTTTACCAGGATATTCTGCATCAAAAGAAAGTAATGCATTGACTGTACTATTCGCTTCAATGACATTGATTGCAACATTCATTAAGTTAGTTAATGTTAGGAAAACTGATGTACGAACAATGAAAGAATTCTTATAAAACCCATGAATATTATCCATTGCTCGGATTTGATTTGGTTCATAACCCATACCTTGTAATAATGCATCCCATCCTAGTTTAAACTTCTCACCATGTCCTCCTATGCTATGTGGTAGTAGTTGAAGTTGACTACGAACGATAGGTATGATATCAAAGGAATCTTCTTGTGCTATTTTTAAATAATGGAAATAATCTTTTAATGTTACTCGAGTAATTCTTTCCATAGCTAATCCTGTTGATTCTAGTATCTTATAAGAGGTGGTGATGATGTAAGAGATGTTATGATCGAGCCAATACCTCTGCAGGTAATAAAAGACATCACGGTAAACTTGACTTTCAGCATATGGTGATACTTTAAGATGTATTGGATGCATCCAATTGCGACAATGTGCGAGTTGTAGTGCTCGTTCTTTCGAAGGAGCGTCATGATAATAGATATAGAGAAGAGTCTTTGAGGCAGGATTGTGAACAAATTCTTCAAGTTCTACTTGCCAAGGTTCCAATTTCTCTGTTGAGCAAGCTTCATGATCTATATGATGTGCTATACGATGTATTGCTTGAGCGAAGTTTGATGTATCTATGGCATGAGAGCCTCCATGGTGAGAACTATGACGAGTGTTGTTATGAATCTGAGAACCATGATGTTGACAGACAACCAGACATCTGAAGAACAACCCATTCAATAAAAGATGGTAGTAAATCAACAACTTTTTCAACATTTCTTTCCCTCAATAACAAATGAAACAGTTCGATGTTCATGTACGGTACTCCATTCGTGTACGAACCGTACACTATTAACTGTTGTCAGTTAGTTGTTAGTTGTTAGGGCTAAAGATGATGAATCTTCTTCCTCTCTTATTCTTTCTTCTCTTCAAAGTTATCATAGTCATTGCACAAGTAACTGTCTATATTCATGTTGGACCACATAAAACAGGTAGTACACATGTACAAAAATTTGCAATAAAATATCGTCAATTATTATTTGATAAATATCAAATATGTATACCAACATCATCAACACCACCTTTCCAAAATAAGATTATTACACGTGCTATTATCCAATTATCAAGTAAAGGTGATCTATCACCACTCAGACGTGTTATTCAATCCTGTCAACAAACAACAACCACGAACAATACAATGAGTGGTAAGAGTGTCTTCTTATCAGCAGAGAATATATCCATCTTAAGTATCAAATATCTCAGATTAATACGTCAATTATTCTCTTCATCATCAACTAAGATCTATATTATCATTACTTATCGTGAATGGTTAGAGAAAATGTATTCAGAATACACACAACTAGCGAAGACAAACATCTTCCATACTGAGACGATAGGTGAATATATCTATCGGAATTATGGTTATATCAATCCTATTTTATCATCAGATCAAAGGTTTCAACAAGGATCTTATTACTTCATAGATATTATGAAAAACCTCCAAACAGTCTTCCATCACCATCATAATACTAATAATATGACAATACAAGAAGATGATTCGATCTCTATTATAGATTATTTAGGCATACAAAGACAATCTAAAGATATCACCTATATCATCTTTTGTGAGATTATGAAGGTATTATGTGAGGAAACAATGTCTTTATCCTCCTCACAACACTCTTTCCAATATAATGTGAAACCTGAAGGACAATACATACATCTAGTTAGTATCGTTAGAGATTATATCTATTTAAGAAGATATTCTTTTCATCAACATTTACCTAGATTCTTTACCAGAGATCTCGTGAATAACTATACCAAACAATCATTATCATTGCCTCTACGAGCCTCTAACCTTTATCTATTACATTCTTATGCGATAGGGTTAGATGAAACAATACGACAACAATACAATACGATGATGATGTATGCGAATAGTACAGCGAGTAGAGAAGCGATTGAGAGCTTTCATGTTAATGAGATTGATACAAATAAGTTTTATACACAAGAGAAGTGGATTGGATGGCTAGAGAATGAGTTCATTCGATTGCAAGAGATGGGGGTTATTATTCCTAAGGATCAATATCATTCACAACATCATCATAAGATATCTGAAACAAAGATTATTAAATCAAAACAATAGCAATAATTTGAATACAATCCTTTATTTGTTTGTTGTCGTGTTATCATTGTCTTTTCATATGAATTACTAGTACTCTCCTTCTCTCCTTTTGTCATAGTTTGTTGAAAGCTATTGTTTCTTTACTTTCCCTTGTTGTTGTTGTTGTTGTTGTTGTGTTCTTTTTATTCGGATTGTTTATTTCGTATTTGTTTAGGTATCTGAAAGCACAAAAAGAAAATGTTTATATCAATCTCTTTATCATCTTTATTTTAGCATACAAATCAACAAAAAAAAAGAAGAAAAGGAATAGAAAAAGAACACAAAGCAATCGTTCAGTAAAGTGATGGGACGAAAATCGAAAAGGAAAGAAGGAAAACAACATCGAGAGAAGGCAATGAAACACGAATAAGCATGGTGCTTCTCATCAAAAAAATACACAAAAAAGACAACAAAAAGAAAACGTAGAATAATACAAATTTGAAAATAGAAAAGCGAAAGAATGTGCTTATAGCCCAGCGAAGACTGTGTCAAAGTCATGAGCGATAATAACATTATCATACACGTCATCCATTTCATCATTTCTCTCTTCTTCTTCTTTTTTCACAAATTGAAACATTTCGTCAAAATCATGAATAAAGGTAACCTCATCTAAACTCTCTTCTTCAGCGGTTTCGTCTTCTTCGAGGTCCAAGCTTCCATTGAAATGATAGGAGAGGAGGCTGTGACCAACGTGGCTTTGAAAGTCTGGGACTAAACCTTCTTCCTCTACAATCAAGCTCATTTGGCTTACAAGTCTTTGTTGGGAGCGAGGTAAGATAAAGGACATTGATCGAGAACGTCTTAACTCTGCTTGTTTAGCAACAAATGAAAAATACTTGGTTAAAGAGAAGTCTGCTCTGCACATTGTTTTATTCGATTCAAGTGAATTAATTTGCAATTAAATTATGACAATCTTTTCTCTTCGATTCCCTCTCAAAGCTCATAATCTAAGCAATAAGTTGTCCTATCTCTTAACCTAATTTTATTTCAAATTTCCTTGTTAAATCATGTGAGATTCCATTTTCGATGTTTCGATGTTTCGTTGGACGATGGATCTATTCAAACAAAAGTCCGCTGTGTTATTCCTGGGAAATCACTTTTCAGTCAAGAATTCAGGAACAAAAAAGTGTATTGTCGATTAGCTTGGAAGTCGAGGGTTTTCTCCGTTGAGAAATATTAGCTTGCGGTACCAGTAACCAATCATGAATGGAAAATTTGTCGTTTATTTAAACCTTCTGGTCTTTTTGTTCTTCATTGGTTTTGCAGTCAGCCAACCAGCGACAGAAGAGCAATGTGAGATGACAGAGGAGGGGTTTTGTAAGTTACAAGCTGAACCAAGTGGTGGTGGTCGAGTGGCAAAGGGATCAAATGAAAGAGGACTTCCTCCAGAAGCCAAAAAGGATTGTGTTGATCGCTATCCAAAAGAATGTCCAAACTATGCAGGGAACGGAGAATGTGAAAGAAATCCTGGTTGGATGATTGTAAATTGTGCCAGTAGTTGTTCTGCCTGTCACCTTCGTGATCCAAAAGTTCGATGCAATCGCTCTCATCTCAACATATCAACTGAGCCAATCTATCGTCCTGGAGACATGAATGATATGTTTTCTTCTATAGTTCGAGATTTCCCTCAATATACACCAACTGTAATCTCAACTTCCCCATGGGTGGTTGAATTTCATGATTTTATTGCTGATGAAGAGATCTATGCCATCTTAGACTCTGTTCACAATAATTGGGAAAGATCAACAGATACAGGTAAAATGAACGAATTCGGTGAAACTGGACGTACATTATCAACAAGTCGCACTAGTAATAATGCATGGTGTCGACGTGAATGTGAAGAAAATGAATTAGTACAAAATGTTATGAAAAAAATTGAACAAGTAACACGAATACCGAAAACACATTTTGAATCTTTTCAAATATTACGTTATGAAGTTGGACAATATTATCGAACACATAATGATATGGGACCGTAAGTCAAATACTATTCTAAAATGCCTTTCCTTACCTTGTTCTCTATTTCTTCTAGACGTCAAGTTCAACTGTCTTGTGGACCAAGAATTTTAACATTCTTCCTTTATTTATCTGACGTACAAGAAGGTGGTGAAACTGGTTTCCCGAATCTAAACATCGCTGTGAAACCAAAGAAAGGCAACGCGATCTTATGGCCATCAACCATGAATGATAACTTGGAACAACAAGATCCCCGAACGAATCATGAAGCCCGACCAGTGGTTCGAGGGATTAAATATGGTGCAAATGCCTGGATTCATCTCTACGATTTTGAGAAGAGCAATCTCTGGGGATGCACTGGCACTTTCGACTATCTTTGAAAAGTATCCGGACATTCGGGAGAGATGATGTAGAAAGGAGCAGTAGAAGCGCAACTTGCAACTTTGAGCAATTTTTCAATCAGTATTGCAGCTTGAGGGCAGTTATTCTTTTGTTTAAAATGAACAAGTATGATCGATTTGAATGTGTTTTTCTGATTTTGAAAATGCAACTGCGCGCACAGGAAATGGGCGAATAGTATGTTTAACGATCTCTGGAACGATCACGACGATCTCGGAGGCGGTCGTTGTTTCCTTTCTCTCTTTCTCGGTCTCTGTCTCCTCGATCATTGCCGCCACGCTCTCTATCAAAATCACGATCTCGTCCTCCTTTTGGGGATCTATCTCTTTCGCGATCACCTCCATAGTCTCTTCCGTGGTCTCTATCATCACGACGGTCGCGATCGCCTCCTCGACGATCATTTCCTCGATCGCGGGATCTACGCCAAAACATCAGCAAGTCAAACGGAAACACACCATTCACTTACCGGTCTCTTCCATTTCCTCTTCTATCATCACGATAATCCTCTCTTCGATCGTCACGTCTTCCTCTGTCGTCATTGCGATCTCTTCCTCCACCACGGTAATCATCTCTACGATCTCCATAATCACGACCTCGTCCTCCACCACCTCCATTTCTCCCTTTATCACCACTTACAACCTCTACACGAATCTCTCTTCCATCAATAATCGTTTTTGTGATACCATTTAACGCTCTTTCTCCGGACTCAGAATCTTCCATATTCACGAATGCATATCCACGAGATCTTCCATCCGGTCCAACTGCAGAAATAAGCAATCAATCAAAATTCCAAAAAGAAAATATGATTGACTCACTTGCAATTCTAGCATCCTTCACAGCACCATATTTTTCAAAGAGATCCTTCAGGTCGCTCTCGGAAGTCTATTAGGTGAATTTATTCCTGTGGTCAGAAAAATTCTTCAAATAGTACAAACCTTGTAAGTAATATTACCAACAAATAATCTCGAATAATCTTTCCCTATGGAGCAAAATGCAACATTTGACCCACATCCCTACAGAGTTTGAGTATTCACTTACCATCACTCATTTTTACTTTTACTTCTTATCAATAAATTCAAATAAATTTTTTCCCTTGCAAATTTTTACTAATCAACAACAACCTGAAGAAAATTAAATTTCCTTGGAACGATTTAATGTTGCTAAATTGATGTGAAAACAATGAACAGCAACAACAAAAGCAAATTTGGATAGCACTTTCGATAAAGCAGAAAGTCGTGAGAAGGCTGATTTATCGAAAGTATTAGGAAAGTTAGGTTCATTTTTTCATTTCTTTTCACAAGAAGATACTAGTGGATATACTTTGCAAAGATTCCCGTGAAAGATCAGAGTATCTACAATGAGTAAAGATATTAATCAGATCATATTGGATGCAAGTCATCTTTCTGCAAAAACTTTCTTGCAAGCTGATACTCGTTCCTGGAGACAAATTTATAGAATTAAGAATGATGAAGCATTATTTGAACAGAGATTGCAAAGTTTGTTTTGGAAAAATATTTCCATGATTCATGAAACTGTCCCTGATTGTTTGCACTATCATTATGAGAAAGATGATCAAGGTCGAGATCAAATGGTTTGCTTTTTCATGCTAGTTCCTAACGATGTCTCCATGAGTTGGTGGCAAAAAATTCGCTATGGGCTCCTATTATTGCCTTTTGAAATTGGATGGACTCCTTTGGTTCGATTATTGGCGGCCTCTGACTACTCTGATGAGAAGATTTTATCCCAATTGAATGGGCGAAAAGGACTCCAGTTAAATCGAATGGTCGTTCATCCTTCCTTTCAAGGAAAAGGAATTGGTAGTAAAGTTTTAGGTAAGGCTTTACAGGAAGTAGCCGACAAAAGACAGCTCCCTGTAGTTCTTAGTACTGAAACTCCTCAGAATGTGACTTTTTACACTCGACTGTAAGCTCTTTCTTCTCAATCTGTTTTTAAGACTTAAAATTTTCTCTTCAGAGGCTTTGTTGGAACTTTTGAAGAAGATTATTCCTATGATCAAGATCCCGAGTATCATTATCATAATTACTTTATGATTCGTGAACCGAAAGCATAGAATATGTTTCGCTTGCTATTTTCACTTCTATTATATTTCTCCAGACCTTTCACCATGATAAAGAAATCGTTCCATCATTCAATTATTCGAAAACTATATGTTTGTTAAGGTAGCATAATTGGAGCACCATATAAGATAAAACAAGATCTACACTAATCCTAGATTTGGGAATTTGTGAACTGTACTAAATCCCTCTTCTCTGTTAGCCGGTTAGCTCTTTCTTATCTCTTATCTCTTGTCAACCTCTCAGCTGTTATTCCCAAGATTATGTCAAAGATACTCGAAATGGTTTCATGGACCACAACTCGAAATGCAGTTATCATCGGATATCTGGTCCTTCAGAACACCATACCTTTCCCTCCTTTTCATCCAGGACAAGAAATATTGAAGATAATGAGTCATGATAAAAAACGAAAGTTACACCAATTATCACAATCTGAAGGGATTTTTGCTCAGTTATCAACATTACTTCTCGGAAAACTTGCTGATTCTGCATTATCTTACAACACGTACAATTATCTTTTCTTTAAACTGATTGTTGTTCCCCTCCCAACCAAAGAACGCTTGTATTGGTTAGGGGTCTTAGGGTGCTATTATTTTATTTTTAACAGAGAGGACAGAGTATAACCACAATTACTAGAAAGTTCACTTTCTCCCTCTCTTCTCAGTTTAAAATAGTTGTGAAATACATATCTCTAAACAATAAATACCAATATCTTCCTTCTGTTCAACTTTTCTTTGTTTGTGTCAATCTTTGTATCTGCAAAAGGAGGAAGACATTCTTAAACGGGAATGTGGGCATATATTTGTGAAAATATTGTCCAAGAATATTGAAAATGCGATTTGAGAAATCCTATGAGAGAGGAATTGAAATTCTAATCCAATACGTGGCGCTGGTTTAACTTATACGATTGATAGATACAAAAATTCAACTACCATCCTACTGCTCGGGTCACGTCAGTGCGAAAACTATACACAAAACTGGAAAGATATTTATAAAAAATGATTAAAGAGTATTTAAACAAGGAATCCAAGCTCGTCTCCGTTCTTCTTTGCCATCTTGATCTAAACATAGGGGTAACTCTATACGGTGGAATCGTTAACATCGAACTTACCAGCTTAAGACGCATATTGTATGCACCATATTGAAGGCACCAATCAGTAATGGCCTGACTATGCAATGAGATGGCTTTACCTCTCACCTAACAGCAAGAAAGCTTAATAAATGGAGTGATATCGTTCACAAAGACCGACCTTATTGAGTTTTGCATCTCCAAGCACAAACTTTGCTGCATATACTGCTGGCGAAAAGATACCAAACTTTGCATTGTTTCCCATGACGAGATTCACTCCTCTGCTCTGTACCCTTCCTGTTGAAGGAAAAGATCTGAAGGAGGAAACTGTCGTAGTTTGAGAGAGATGGAAAGCATGAGAGAATAAGCAACAAACAATCAATACGAAAATGAGGAAAAAGTTAAAGTTAAAGTTCTGCATTTCAATTGAGGAATCCTTTGAAGATAATAATAAAGGAAAAGAAAGAAAAATGAAAAATAAAAAGCTGACATGATGCGATCAAATACTAGATAACATACAGTTTATATTGCTCACTTTTCCGCCTCGTTTGGCCTCCGGGCCACCAGTAAAATTGGAACGATACAGAGAAGATTAGCATGGTCCCTGCGCAAGGATGACACGCACAATTAGAGAAGAAGTTCCACGTTTTTTTTCAAGTCTCGTTTTTGATACAATTTCGAGTTTTCGAATTTTTGTTGGATACTATTTTCTTTATTGTACATCTCTTCATCGCCCACACTATACCGCGCGCGGTTACCACATACCGCATGCGGTAAGGAATTCCACTGGATTTCCAGGGAAAATAAAGGAATTTCTAGTTAATTTCGAGAAA
>VFQN01006365.1_pt1 | contig 13537 bp, 19 predicted proteins | sample 3512371 | NCBI WGS metagenome assembly VFQN01 (sample SAMN10412370, study PRJNA504923) | tailings metagenome | isolation source: Replicate 2 from Balatoc abandoned mine | place: Philippines: Itogon, Benguet | collected 2017-08-28
GCTCGGCCGGTTGGGCCAACTGGGATGATGAGCTCCTTTCTCTCGAGCTCAAAGATTTGAACAAGGCCGGCTTTGAACTGGGCCTGACCGGCTTCGACTCCAGCGAGCTGACCGATCTTTTGAGCCCACCACTCCAGCCAAATGATGACGTCGAACAATTCGCTGCAGAGCCGCTGTCCGAACCCGTCACCAAGCACGGAGATATTTGGCTCCTAGATCAGCACCGACTTCTATGCGGCGACGCTACGAATGCCTCGGATGTCGAGCGTTTGCTGGACGGGCAAACACCGAATCTCATGGTGACCGACCCGCCATACGGCGTCGATTACGACCCGGAATGGCGACACCGGGCCGGCGTCAACAAGTCGAAGAGAACCGGCAAAGTCTCCAATGACTCTGTGGTTGACTGGAGGGATGCCTGGAAACTGTTTCCCGGCCAAGTGGCCTATGTTTGGCACGCTGGCGTTCATTCGAGTGCAGTGGCCGACAGCCTCATTGCCTCTGATTTTGAAATCCGTTCGCAGATTATCTGGAACAAGCCCCGCTTCGCGCTCGGTAGAGGCCATTATCATTGGCAGCACGAGCCTTGCTGGTACGCTGTACGGAAAGGGAATGAGGCAAATTGGCAAGGGGCACGAGATCAGTCGACCGTATGGTCGATCTGTTCTGCTGGTCAGGAAGATCAGGCTACCTACCATTCGACACAGAAGCCGGTCGAAGCCATGAGGCGTCCAATAAAGAACAACTCAACCATTGGCGAGATCGTCTACGACCCGTTTTGTGGATCTGGCTCGACGTTGATGGCCGCCGAGACGTCACTGCGGTTCTGCTACGCGATGGAAATTGATCCTGCATATTGCGATCTGATCGTCCAACGTTGGGAAGCCCACACGGGGCGCCAGGCGAAGCGGTTTGGAGCGGACACATGACCGCTGGACGCAAACCGTTGCCAACCCATCTTAAGGTGGTGAAGGGCACTGCGCGGGCTCACCGGCTCAATCACGAGGAGCCCAAGCCGGCAGTGAGTATGCCTGAGCCACCTAGCTTCCTGGATGCTCGATGCCGTCAACGCTTTATGGAACTGGCGGCGCTCCTCGCTGCTCAAGGCATTATGACCGAGCTCGATGCTTCCGCACTTGGCCGGTACTGTGTGGTCTGGTGCCGTTGGCTCGATGCTGAACAGGAGATTCGTAGTCGCGGCGCAGTCGTCAAGACCGCCGGCGGCAATGTCATTCAGAACCCCTTTCTGCCGGTGGCGAACCGCTGCCTGGCTCAAATGGCTCAACTCGAAGCCGAGTTCGGCATGACACCAAGCAGTCGATCTCGCATTCGAGCCGAAAGTGTGAAGCGCAGCACCGATCCATTTGAGGAGTTCCTCAGCGGTGGCACGGGGACAGCGTAGCCGCTGTCCCGTCGAGTCCTATGCAAGGGATATTACCGCCGGCCGTATCGTTGCCGGCAAGCTCGTCAAGCTAGCGTGCCAACGTCATCTCGATGATCTGAAAGAGGGCAAGCGGCGTGGGCTCATCTGGGATCGTGAGGCAGCCGCACACGCCTTAGCGTTCTTTGGCCACCTAAGACACTCTACTGGCGAATGGGCCGGACAACCGTTCGAGTTACTGCCATGGCAGAAATTCGTAATCGGATCCCTGTTTGGCTGGAAGCGCGCTGACGGATTTCGTCGCTTTAAGACCTGCTATGCCGAAGTTGCCAGAAAGAACGGAAAGTCCGTTCTGTTGGCGGGAGCTGCGCTCTACGCGCTGGTCGCGGACAACGAGGCCGGCGCTCAAGTGTATGCCGCCGCAACGACGCGGGACCAGGCCAAGATCGTGTTCGGGGAAGCCGAGCGTATGGTGGATGCCAGCCCTGCGTTGCGGAGCCGCATAACGCGTACTGTCAATAATTTATCCGTCGTTGCGACTGGATCTTGGTTCCGGCCGTTGGCGGCGGAAGCGTCAAAGATGGATGGCCTCAATGTGCACTTCGCCGCGATCGACGAAGTCCATGAGCATCCAAGTGCCGAGATCGTCCAGAAGCTCAACACAGCGACGGGTGCAAGACGCCAGCCACTAGTTTTCGAGATAACCACCGCTGGCCATGACCGCCATTCTGTCTGCCGGCAGCATCACGAGTTCTCGGTCAAGGTCTTAGATCGAACCGTGCCGTTCGAGGCGTCAGATAGTTGGTTCGCCTATATCGCCACAATCGATGAGGGAGATGTTTGGACCGACCAGACCTGCTGGATCAAGGCTAATCCCAGCTTGGGTGTCACGGTAAAGCTGGATGATTTGAGGCGTCAGGTTGATGAAGCCAAAGAAATGCCGGCGCAGCAGAATGCGATCCGGCGTCTGCGGCTTAACCAATGGACTGAGCAGAACACGCGTTGGCTCGATATGGCGGTGTGGGCCGAAGGCGGGCTCACCTCTGATGATCTGCGTGAGATTAGCGAAGATTTGGCTGATCTTGAGAAAGCATTGGAACGCCGAGAATGCTTCGGTGGCCTTGACCTAGCTCGTGTAAACGATCTGTCGGCGTTCACCTTGTTATTTCCGCCGCTTGATGACGAGAGACTTGGTCGAGCCTCGGGCAAGTGGATCGTCCTGTGCCGGTTTTGGGTGCCTGAAGAGGACATCGAGCGGCGATCGAAGCGGGACCGAGTGCCATACAACGTCTGGCGGGATAGTGGCTTTCTGACCGCCACCCCCGGGAATGCAACCGACTTCGGCTTTATTCAGCACGAAATCCTGCAGCTGGCTGCGCGCTACGACATCCGGGAGATCGCTTTCGACCGGACCTTTGCCGGTGAAATTGTCCAGAACCTGCAGGAAGAGGGCCTGAACCTCGTCGAATACGGCCAGGGCTTTCTGTCTCTGGCGGCCCCAACCGCTGAGGTAGAGCGGTTACTGGTTTCGCGATCGCTCTGGCACGGTAATCATCCGGTGCTGAGGTTCTGCGCCAGCAACGTGACAGTCCGACAGGACGCTGCGGGCAACATTAAGCCTGACAAGGAGCGCTCGAAGGAGCGCATTGACGGTATATCGGCGCTGATCAATGCGTTGGGGCGGGCGCTGGTACGCGACACGAATGGCGGGCGTTCAATCTACGAGACACAAGAACTGACTTTTATATGATTGGCTGGTTGCAGGGTCTGCTGTCGAGATCTAGCAAGCCCAAAAACCACCCCTCCTCGTCCTACACTTCTTGGCTGCCAGTCGAGGCTTCGAGCGGTGCGATCGTCACCGCCGACACGGCTATGCGGGCAACGGCCGTGCATGCGTGTGTGCAGTATTTGTCGCGCACGATGGGCTCAATGCCCCTGGTTCTCTATCGACGTCTACCGGGTGGGGGCAAAGAGCGGGATTATGATCACCCGCTTGCTTCAATCCTACATGACCAGCCGAACGACTGGCAGACTGCCTTCGACTTTCGGGCCATGCTTCAGGCCCATCTATCGCTTCGTGGCAATGCCTATGCACGGATCCATTCCAGCGCGGGCAAGCCGATTACGGCTCTTACTCCGCTGCACCCGGATCGAATAAGGCCCCTCACCGACCGTGTCCGCGGCCGGCTGGCCTACGAATATCACAACCCTGCCGGTGAACGCCTCGTCCTGATGCAGGAGGAAGTCCTGCACCTACGCGGATTGAGCCTGTCGGGAGACGGAATACTCGGCCTATCGCCGCTGGACTGCATGCGGGAGTCAGTCGGTCTCGCGCTCGCGGCTGAGACCTACGGTGCCAAGTTCTACAAAAACAATGCTCGTCCTGGCGTGATCCTCCGCCACCCCGGTCGCCTTTCGGCAGAAGCCGCAGCACGATTGAAAACAAGTTGGAATCAACAATTTGCCGGCGCCGAGCACAGCCACCGAACGGCCGTGGTCGAGGAAGGCATCGAGGTTGTCACGGTCGGAATGACGGCCGAGCAGGCTCAGTTCTTGGAGACGAGGAAATTCCAGCGCAACGAAATCGCGGCCATGTTCGGCATCCCGCCGCACAAGATTGGCGATCTCGAGCGCGCGACATTTTCCAACATCGAACACCAAGCCATCGAGGTGGTGACCGACACCGTCCGTCCGTGGGCGATCGCATGGGAACAGACGCTCACCCGCGACCTCTTCACCGAAGAGATGCGGCGCACTCACCTGGTTCAGTTCAACCTGGAAGGCTTGCTCCGGGGCGATATCGAGAGTCGATACAGAGCCTACGCAATTGGGCGCCAGTGGGGCTGGCTTTCCGTTGACGACATTCGTGAGCGTGAGGACATGAACAAGATTGAGGGCGGCGGCCGCTATCTGGAGCCGATGAACATGACCGATGCCAAGACGTCGGCCGAGCCCAAACTTAAGGAGCCAGTGTCATGACAAAAGATATGGAGCGTCGAACAGCGGTATCGTCGAAAATGCGGATCGAGGGCGAGACTGCACGCAAGATTGTCGGCCATGCTGCGATGTTCAACGTGCTGAGCGACGACCTTGGTGGATTCCGAGAGCAAATTCTGCCCGGCGCGTTCAGGGAGAGCGTGGAACGAGACGATATCCGAGCCCTTTTCAATCACGACCCGAACTACGTTCTTGGACGCAAGCAGGCCGGAACGCTCCGATTATCAGAGGATGAGGTCGGCCTTCGCGTCGAAATTGATCCCCCGGACACCCAGGCCGGTAGAGATCTCCTGACGATGCTGGATCGCGGCGACCTGACCCAAATGAGTTTTGGATTCACTGTTGAAGCGGGTGGCCAGAGTTGGGAGCGTCGGGATGGCAACGTGATCCGCACCCTCTCCTCGTTGCGGTTATTCGATGTGAGCCCGGTCGTATTCCCGGCCTATCCGCAGACGGATGTCGCAGTTCGCGCCCTCGATTGGTGGCAGAGCACGGAGCAGCGACGCACCTTGCCCATCCCAATCCTTAGAAGAAGATTATCTCTAAGTGCTTCTGCGTAGCGTTGTCTGTCTAACTTGAGCCTCCCTGTCGAAAGCAGGGAGGCTTTTTTTATTCATAAGCAAGGAAAAACAACAATGTCACAGATTTTGAAAACGCTTCGCGAGCGTCGTGGCCGTCTCGTCCAAGAAATGCGCGATCTATTAGATGCAGCAGAAACTCAAGGCCGTGATCTGAATGACGACGAGCAAGCCAGGTACGATGGCATGTTCGACGAACAAGAACGTCTGGGCTCGCAAGCTGCTCGCGAAGAACGCCAGCAAGAGCTCGATCGGCGCATGGCTGAGCGAGCTTCCACGACATCAGCCGACCATCCCCAAGATGAGGCCCGCCCGCAGTCGGCGGGGCCGCGCGCTACATCGGAATATCGGGCGGCCTTCAGCCGGTTCCTTCAAGCGGGAGCATCTTCGCTGGCGTCGGAGGAGGTACGCGCGCTACAGGCTGGAACGAGCACGTCTGGCGGGTACCTCGTCGCCCCAGAACAGTTCGTGACTGAGCTAATTAAAGCCGTCGATGATCAAGTCAGCATCCGCAAGCTCGCTCGCACCTTCCAGGTACCGCAGGCAGCCTCGCTCGGAGCTCCAAGCCTGGAATCTGATCCGGCAGATGCTGATTGGACAACGGAGTTGGCGACGGGCAGTGAAGACACCTCAATGGCCTTCGGAAAGCGGGCGCTGTTTCCGAACCCGTTGGCAAAGCGGATCAAGATCAGCCAACAGCTCCTGCGCCAGGCTCTGATTGGACCAGAGGCGCTAGTAATTGACCGCCTCTCCTACAAATTCGCAGTCACTCAGGAGAAGGCGTTCATGACCGGTTCCGGCGCATCGCAGCCGCTCGGCGTTTTCACGCCGTCCGCGAGCGGCATATCAGTCAATCGGGATGTCACTGCAGGGACAACAACCAGCCCAACATTCGACGGGCTCATCGACGTCAAATTCGCCCTCAAAGCGCAGTATTGGCCCTCCGCGAAATTCGTCATGCACCCGCAAGCCATCAAGCGGATTTCAAAATTGAAGGACGGCGACGGTCAATATCTTTGGAGGCAATCGGTTCGCGAAGGCGAGCCAGACACGCTTCTCGGATTCGGCCTCATTCCTTCCGAGTTCGCTCCCAGCACCTTCACAACCGGGCAATACATCGGCATCCTTGGCGACTTCTCGCACTACTGGATCGCAGACGCGGTCGATATGCAGATTCAGCGGCTCAACGAGCTGTATGCTGAGACTAACCAAGTCGGCTTCATCGGACGGCTGGAAACTGATGGAGCACCGGTGCTCGAGGAGGCTTTTGTGAGGTTGAGGTTAGCCTAATCACGTCAGACGAAGTGAGCGGGGGGCTGCCTCAGCCCCTCCTCCCGGCCGGCAGTGGCGCAGGTCTGCTTTCGCCTTTTTTTGGGATTTTGAACAGCTCGTGGAAGGTGACACCGAGAGCGCTGGCTAAACGCTCCACGGTCGCCAAAGAGGGGTTCTCGAGCCCGTTCTCCATGCGACTGATGTAGCTCGTGTCTACATCAGCATCCACGGCAAGCGCTTCCTGGGACAGCCCCTTCGCCACCCGTAACCTTCGTAGATTCCACGCTAAAAGCTCTGCCGCCTTCATGGCGAGAAGCGACCAGCTTGCTTACCATGAAACCATGGACTATATTCCATGTATTAATTGAGGCGGGAGAAGGACTTATGCTCAAACGGCTCGTCATATCGGTAACTTGTTGTACGCTTTTCGGATCTGCAGCCTGGGCACAATCGGCGGGAGAAAAACAGTGCGTCCTGCTTGCAGCTCAAAACTTGCCGCGGATACCTGGTATCTCGATCGTCAGTAGCCGGACTGGCCCTGTCGCCGAAAAGCTACTGCCGCTTCATCGGCGTCCCAAGGACGCGGACACCATGCTGGTGGAAATCGACGCAAAAGCAGCCGGCGTAGACACAACGGTCCGCTTCCTATGCGTTGCAACACACGATGGTCGAGCAGCCGTGGAGCGGGTGCCCTGATCGTCACCATTAGCCCGCTAAGGGCCGCGTTCGCTTATGCCGCATCGGCAACGCGGCCGGCGGAACTCAATTTCGGGAGTGGAGTTTAATCTCAAGCGCCGGTTGACAACCGGGCATACCCGGGATCCATGGACGCAGTTATTTTCCCGGTTTCTTGTTGCGACAACAATGCATAGGCCCGCCGGCATTATCTGAGGTTTTGCATAACGAATGGCAGCGGTATATTGGGTGGCACGGGCTTCCTGATAATCGACATTCTCGCCGTTGTCTTGCTCGGCGCAGCGTTGGTCTACGGAGCTATGCACTGGCGGTCGCGAAATCGAGCTGAAAAAGCGATGGGAGACCAAAAAGCCGCCGAATTGGCAAAACGTCGAGACCCGGATGAAATCTAACATTTGAAATCGACTGCCAACGACCTCTGCGCTATCAGGCGCAAACTAGTTCGTCCACTTCCGACTGCTAAGCAACGCAAGACGGATCGCTGCATGCGTGGTGACCATGTCACCGCGATTGCGCGCAACTTCAATGATTTTAGCTGCAGCAACTTTGGCGGAGGGGCTAGGTGCTCGGTCCAATATGCACTCTGCTGCATCTTTGAGAGTTCGCAAAAATACGGCCGTTAGGCAGATAAATCGGTCGTATCAGCTGACGCGACCAGTCCGGGCTCGACTGGTCATATGCCTCCACATCATGGTGCTCTTCATTCATTCGCTACCTGCGTCTAGCCGTTGTAGCGGAGTTCACGCTAGTGCTCGCGCCGGTAAATCAGGACGCAGAGCCTCCGAAATCGCCAACCCGGCACTCGCGGCGAGGCCGCATCAACTGACATGAGTTCCAGCTGTTAAACAGGCCGGCAAGCTTTCGACCCAGCATCCTCTAAACATGGTCGTTTGGAAGGCATTCCAGAACTGTTTCAGCCTTGGGGCTTTGCGCTTGCTTCAATAGCTGTCCGTTCGCTCAACCAACGCGGGTTCCGATCTCCACTGCTACCCGATCTGCCACACCGACCGCAAAATATGGAGGCCGTGCCCATCGTCGAATTGCTCAACATCGCTGGCTGAGCAGCTGTTGGAAAGTGTCCGGAAGCGCAAAGCGCAGCAAGGGCGGTTTCAGACGAAGCATGCGAGGCGCTGATGCCAACGGTACATTCGGGCTCAGCCGCGATCGGATCGAGTAGTGGAACTCCGTGGAACCGAGGGGAATTTGCGTGGTTGACGGGCATGGCCGACTTTACCGTGCTTTTGCGGAAACTGAATGCTCTCCACGCGCTGAATGATGACGAGCAATCCGCCCTGGTTGATAGCATCAAGGAGGTTCGCAGCCTGAGGAAGGGGCAGGATATCGCTGTGGATGGAAGTAAGCCGCGACATTCTACTGTGATCCTTGAGGGCATCGGGTGCCGTTACAAGATGGTGCCCGACGGACAACGACAAATCCTCGCCTTTCAATTCCCCGGTGACGTCACCGACTTGTACAGCTACGTCCTCAAGCGGATGGATCACGGGATAGGATGCTTGAGTGCATGTGTCGTCGCTACCATTCCGCACGAGTCTATTGCGGCCCTTTGCGCGAGATTCCCGAACCTCGCTTACACCTTATGGCGGGACTCGCTGCTTGACGCAGCGATCCTCAACATGGCGCTGGTAAACAACGGGCGTCGCAGCGCGTCCGAGCGTATCGCCCATCTGCTTTGCGAGCAGGTGGCTCGGCTTGTTGCCGTAGGCCTGGCGGAACGGGAAGCTCCCACGATCTTTAACTTCACGCAAACTGACCTTGCTGACGCCACTGGACTGTCACTTGTCCACGTCAACAAGACTATCAAGAAACTGAAGGAGAGAGGCCTCATTGCGATGAGACAGGGAAAGCTGCAGATGCTGGACTGGAACGGGATGAAGGAGCTGGCGGGCTTCGACCCGGCATACCTTCACTTCAAAAATGTCGATTTCTGATCGAACGACATTCCAGCCAGTGGCGCTCGCCGCTGCCGGGCAATCGGAGGCCCGGCTGGTGTTTTTCGACGATCGGTTGGTCGCGGTCGTATCCCTGCTTGATGGGGACAACGACGAGTTTTCCAACCTTTGGTTCGCCGACGCGGCGTTCAACGGTTTGGAACATCTGCTTCATAAGACTTTTACAAGTCTTGACGATGTCGCCCGTAATATAGAATCCCGCATGGACAAATAAAAAGAGCCCCGGTGGGGCTCTTCAGATTACTCGGCGACCTGTCGGCTGCCGCTGTGGTTGATAGCCGCTTCCGCCAACTCCGTCAGAGCCTTATCCGTCGCTTTCTCCTCGTCGAGATTCTGCTGCAGCAATTCAGCGACGTCGGCCATCCCCAGCTGCTGCGCCCATGCGATCAACGTGCCGTAGCGGGCTATCTCGTAGTGTTCGACCGCCTGTGCGCCGCCTAGCAGGCCCGCGTCGAGGGCCGGAGAGTCTTCAAAATCCTCCATGACCTCCTCACCTTCCTCGACAAGCCCGAGAATGGCCGGACATGTCTTTCCCTTTGCAGGCTCTTTGATGAGCTCGAATACTTGTCGGAGCCGCTCGACCTGGCCCTCGGTTTCTCCAACGTGCTTCTCAAAGGCTGCGCGCAGCTCATCCGAATTGACTGCCTCCGCCATCTTCGGCAATGCGACGAGTATCTTTCGCTCGGCGTAATAGATGTCTTTCAGGTTTTCCTTGAAGAGATCTTCAAGAGTCTTGCTTTGGCCAGGCATCATCATCTCCTTTAGAAAAGAACGGGTGCATTTGCGTAATTCGGGAAGCGCTTTGCTTCCTTCGCACCAGTACAATCACGCTGTCTCGTTAATCCTTTTCCTCGCGCTCCCGACGCGGCGGACCGTCCTGCTCCGGCTGCTGTGATGACTGGCCACGCACTTTCCATGGCTCGTCGGTTTCGTTGCTGCCCTTGTCTTTCGACGCAATTACGGCCTTATGCATCCGGTAGGTCCTCGTTATTCGACTGCTGGTCGATGCGGCGGCCTCATCCGCACGCAAAACGACGATGAAGTTTTCGACGATGTCTGGCACTGGTTCACTCCGTCAGCACGAGAATTTCATGTCCAACGGCCACACCCTTCAAAGAGCGTGGTGTGGCCCCAAGTTGGCGCCGGAAACCCACCGCCGATAATGACCTCAAGATGGACGATCATTGGCCGCAGTCCATTGTCGAATGACGTAGGCGGCGATAAAAAATTTCTGCAGCTGCGTCTTTTTTCAATCGTAACGCGGCGCCTCCGTTCCCATCTTCGTAGGAACAGCCGTGGAGGCGAATTTGAAGTATATTGCAGCAGCTATCGTCGTCGCGTTAGGCGTCTCGCCTGCGCTCGCAGGTCATGCGAAAGTCGCAAAAAAACAACACAAGCAGTACCGCGCGTCGGGTCCCGCTGACCCGTCATTCGATCGCTATGGCCGTCGGTACCGGCCCACAGTGAAGGGACCTTGCATGGTCGATCTTGGATACGGTCGCTTTGCGCGCTGTGACGGGAGCCTTTAGGTCACTATGCCAGAATGCGCTGAGCCGCTAGCGGCGCGTCGAATCGCGTGAGTGGTGGCCTTTGCTAGCTATACTGTGGATCGGTGAACGAGGTAACCATGGCCGGTGGATGGTCGCGCGAGGGCGCGGTGCAGGAACAGATCGATGACACCGTGTCCGACGCCGTGGCGAAAGCGCGTAGCCGCCTTGCAAAGGTTGCGGGTCGTCAGAACTGCTTCGAGTGTGGCGAGGAAATCCCCGAGGCGCGGCGACTAGCTATGCCAAGCGCGGCCACGTGCGTGGCCTGTCAGTCGCTCCGGGACCGGCGTCCTGGGGCCGCTGGCATCAACCGCCGGGCGAACAAGGACAGTCAGCTGCGGTGAGCACGGGCGCCTCGCATGTCGCTAGCCCAATTCAACATGTTTGCCACCCCGGAGTCGCAGCCGGTGGGCCTTTGCTATGAGCCCGAGTTTGTGACGGCGGAAGAAGAGGCTAACCTCGTCGCGCGGGTTCGTGAAATCGACGTTCGGCCCTTTCAGTTCGGTGTGTATGAGGGCAAGCGACGGGTCGCGTGGTTTGGATGGCAATACGACTACAGTGACCGCAAGCTCAAACCAGCCGAACCGATTCCTGCGTGGCTTATGCCGCTGGCGGCGCGGGTTGAAGCGTCCGACGGTTTAGTCAATGGCAGTATCAAACAGGTCCTCGTGACCGAGTACGAAGCGGGCGCTGGGATTGGCTGGCATCGCGACAAGCCGCACTTCGACCGGATCTATGGAGTCTCGCTTCTGGCGTCGTGCAGGTTCCGGTTTAGGCGCAAGGCCGGAAACAGGTGGGAGCGCTACTCGTTCGATGCGCAGCCTCACTCCATCTACCGGATGACCGGACCCTCGCGGAGCGAATGGGAACACAGCATCCCGGAAGTTGCAGCATTGCGTTACTCAGTCACGTTTCGAACGATGTCCGTGCTGCCATGACATTCAGCAATTCTAGGCTCCGAACCAGCACTACTCCATGCCCCCAGCCAAACGCGCGTCCATCTTTTTAATTGCAACCATTTTCATTCGTCGGAATTAGCTCGAGCCTCGTGAGAAGCGGGGAGATGCTTCGGAGATCCAACCTTTCTTTTGGCCCAGGCATCCGCAAGCCGCTCCCACTGTTCACGCTCCGTTTCGGACTGAGCTTGAACAGCCATGCTCCGGCAGTGGACCTCGTAGCTTTTGAAGTCGTCCGATTCCTTCGCCATCATCATCTCCAGCGCATTCTTTTCTAGAATATTGGAGCCGAACAATTGTTCGCTGGTCGCCAGATTGCCGTGTCATATTTTAACGCGTCCGCCCGGCCGGCCTGCTAGTCCCCCCTGAACGAGGGACCGATGAACTACCGAATCTATTTCGTCGGCGCTGACGGACATTTCATCAATCGCGAGGACGTTGATGCGGAAAGCGATAAGGCGGCTATAGCGGCCGCGAGAGCACTGTCCAAAGGGCAGGCTATCGAAGTCTGGCAACGCGATAGGCTAGTTACCAAGGTGGACGCGCGTCCAGGCAGTTTGACCCCGGGCAACCTCTTCGCGCTGTTCCGCTCGGGGCAGCACCGAGGTACATCCAAGCCTTGAGCACGATTGAAATGCCGATGGGCTACGAAATGACGTTTGCGGCGGACCGCCTATCAGCACTCTAGAGGCTATCTCCATGGTTATCGTGATCTCTCTAGTCTTCACGATGCTGGTGGTTCCTTGATCCAGTATCGAGCGCGGCCGACGTGTCTTTTTACATATGGAACGCGTTTCTTGCGCGTGAGTTGTGCCGAGCGGCATAGCAGCCGCCAGCGCAAGGAGATCATAAATGCTTAAGCAGATCGTACTGGTCGGCTTCGCCGGTTTGCTCGCAATTTCAGCGGGCAACGCGCAGACCAGCGCACCATCTTCTACCGCAGGTGGGGCTGTCGGAACTTCCAAGACTGGAATGGAAAAGCCTGCCCCCAAAGCGAAAAAGAAAGCGCCCACGGACTCTAAGGCCATGCGCGGAAACAGCTCACCAGACTCCACCGCCGGCGGCGCAGTGGGCACTTCAAAGAAGTGAACTTGGTCGAAGAGCTCGCCCATCACCGCACAAGTGATGGGCAAGTTTCACGCGCCTCCGTCTATCACGACGGCTGCTTTTTGGCGGACAGGCGCGCGTAAGGTTACGCCGACGCCAACTGCCTAAAGGAACGCGAGGGTAATTCTTGCCGCTTTTTCGAGTGCAGCTCTACGATGCGGGCCAGTGGGATGGGAATCCGTCACATGAAGTCTTTGCCGAAGACGCGCAAACCGCTGCAGAGCACGTGGCGGATGAGAAGCTCTCTGGATTGGGTGCTGTAAGAGATTTCCGCGCATCGGTTTGGTACGCCGAGCAGCCTCATATCCCAGGTGAGCGGTTTTATCGAATGCCTCGAGCAGAATACTGAAGGCAGCCGGATTAAGGAAAAGTAGCAAGTTTCCGCGCCACCTCACGAGCGCGACACGCCAACAGTTCGAACCGATCCTATAGCCTTCTGTAGGTAACATGGGCTGTTGCGAATGGAAGGCCGGCTCTGCCAGCGGTGCCTCTGACTATGCAGGTTCGCTCGTCGATCAGGTAGAACCAATCATCGAAATTCAGACGTGTGCTTCCGTTGTCTCCGGGAACATCTCGCGTGTATTCCCAATGGAACGCGAACCCCGCCTGTTCTCCCTTCGCCTGACCGACAAGGTGAGTTTCCGTTCCCTCGTATCTCCGCTCGGCCAGTTTTTTTAGTTGCCAATTCAAGGTCTGCTGCTTGCCGTCATCGAAGCTCCAGGTTTCGTCGAAGAGCAACAGAGCGCCCTCAAAGGAACCTTCGGCCTTAATGGTGTAGCGCGCCTGCAGTCCTCCAAGCGGACCCTCGATGACGCCCCACCCCTCGAGCCTTCCGGCAAGGAAATGCTCCGGCAGGAGCTGCGGCCGCTTTCCCAGATAATCTTCAATGCCCATCCCTGGGAGACGCTGAGACCCGCGAAAAGTTGCACGCGATTAGATGAGCCCCTTGAAAGACGGGTGCCGCAATTTCCCGTCGCTGGTGATGCCTCTGAACGCAATTTTGGCCTTCAGCCGAGGCTGGACCCACCTCGTG
>VFQN01006366.1_pt1 | contig 13536 bp, 12 predicted proteins | sample 3512371 | NCBI WGS metagenome assembly VFQN01 (sample SAMN10412370, study PRJNA504923) | tailings metagenome | isolation source: Replicate 2 from Balatoc abandoned mine | place: Philippines: Itogon, Benguet | collected 2017-08-28
CGGTCACCAGCGTGACGGTGGCCCACGATCCTGCGACCGGAGTGGTCACCTCTTTGCCCAGGTCATCGCAGCGACCGGTGTCCGGGGCGCACAGCTCGACTGCGGTGCTGTCGGGCTCGTCGGTCTGGCCGATCAGGTGTGCATCGGGGGTCCAGCCGAACTCTCCGACCTGACTGATCGGTTGGCTCTCGAGGACGACCCCCTCGCCGGAGGCGATCTCGTAGATGGTGGTCTCGGACAACTCGTCGGTCAGGGCCACGAAGCGTCCGTCCGGCGACAGGCTCGCCCACGTGAAGCGTGCGTCCGGCGTCCTGATCCTCAGCAGCCTGTCCCCCTCGTAGGAGCGCACGATCCACGTGCCCTTCTTGTTGACGCGCAGACCGACCCCGCCGCTGAAGGGCAGGTCGGCGTCGTCGGCCTGCTCGCCGGTCCGCCAGTCGATCGTCGTGCCGGTGTCGTCCTCGTCCCCCTCCCGCTCGTCGAGGTAGTAGAGCTTGTCCTCCCACAGCCAGCTGTCATCGGGGATCGACAGCTCGTCACGGTCGGCAGGCTCACCGACCGCCTCCTCCTCACCGGTGCGCAGGTCACGCACCACCAGCTGGACCGTGGTGTCGTCGAGCAGTCGGACGTAGCCGAGGTAGGGCTCGTTCGCTCCGGTCGCCACGGCAGGGAGCGTGATGTCGTCGGGGCCGATGTCGAGCTCGAGCTCGAGAGGCTCGGTGTCGCCCTCCGGGGTGACCAGCGTGTAGCCCTCGGCGCCGGTCACAACGACGCCCTCAGACGTGTACGCCAGCGCGGTGACGCCCAGGACCGTCACCGTGCGGTCGCCGATGTGCACCACATCGCCGTCCGCCCACGCGCCGTACCGCTCGTAGGCTTGCTGATCCGGACCGTCGTTGTCGTCCTCCCTCACGACGACGGCGACCACGACGACCACGACGGCGACGACCAGGGCCACCACCCCGGCAATCAGTGCGATGCGGAGCCGTCGCTGTCGCAGGCCGGCCTTCTCCTCAGTCATCGTCCTCCCTCTGTTCACCGCAGAGGATGCCTCATGCGCGGCGTTCGACCGGTGTTGACGCACCCGTCACCCGCTGTTGGTCGCGGACCGAGAGGCTCGTCGCGCCCCGCCGACCGGTGGGTCAATCAACTCTCGGAGGTCCCTCATGCTGTCTGCCCGCACCCTGTCCCGACTCGGCCTGACGCTCGCCGCCGGTGCCGTCGGCCTCGCGCTCGTCGGACCGGCGCCGACCGCGGCCGCCGCGCCGCCCGGCACCGGCGAACCCCTGGTGACCGCGCACCGTGGCTCGTCCGGCGTCGCGCCGCAGAACACGCTCGCGGCGGTGCGTGTCGCCGTACGCCAGAAGTCCGACGTGGTGGAGAACGACATCCAACGCACCAGCGACGGCGAGCTGGTGATCATGCACGACACGACCCTGGCCAGGACGACCGACGTCGAGGCGGTCTTCCCGGGCCGGGCGCCGTGGAACGTCGGCGACTTCACCCTCGCGGAGATCAAGCAGCTCGACGCCGGCTCGTGGTTCGGGCCGGAGTTCGCCGGCGAGCGGGTCCCGACACTGGAGGAGTGGGGCCAGGCCGTCGGCGGCAAGGTGGGCATGCTGCTCGAGCCGAAGGCCCCCGCGCTCTACCCCGGCATCGAGGTCGACCTCGACGAGGAGCTGCGCAGCGTCCCGGTGTTCCGCAAGGCCGTCCGCCAGGATCGGCTCGTCGTCCAGTCCTTCGACCACGCATGGCTCCAGGCCTACAAGCAGCGGGCCCCGGAGGTGCCGGTCGGCCTGCTCTTCGGCGCCCGGCCGACGCCCGCCGAGATCACCGCAGCCGGCGCATGGGCCGAGCAGGTCAACCCCGCCCTCGGGGCCATCGACGAGACCGTCATCCCGGCCATCCACGACGCCGGGATGGAGGCGCACGTGTGGACCGTCAACGACGGTGCCGGCATGCGCCGGGCGGTCCGGTGGGGTGCCGACGGCATCATCACGAACTACCCGCAGGTGCTCCGCGACCTGCTCAAGCAGGGCTGAGGTTGGAGAGCCGCCGCCCGGGCCGTGCCCGGGCGGCGGTCTCTCCTAGGATTGGCCCCATGCCTGAAATCACCCGAGACGAGGTCGCGCACCTGGCGAACCTCGCCCGGATCGACCTCTCCGATGCCGAGCTCGGCCACCTCGCACCGCAGCTGTCGGTGATCCTCGAGTCGGTCGCGTCCATCAGCGGCGTCGCCGGTGACGACATCCCGCCGACGTCGCACCCCCTGCCACTCACCAACGTCTTCCGTGAGGACGTCGTGACACCGGGCCTCACGCCCGAGCAGGCGCTGTCGGGCGCCCCGGCGGTCGAGGAGCAGCGCTTCTCCGTCCCGCGGATCCTGGGGGAGGAGCAGTGACGGCCGTGGTCCGGTGGACCCGCGCTACCGCGGCCGAGATGGCCGAGGCGCTCGCCGCCGGTGAGACGACTTCCGTCGAGCTCACCCGCGCCGCGCTGCAACGCATCGAGCAGGTCGACGGTCAGGTCCACGCCTTCCTGCACGTCGACGCCGAGGGCGCGCTCGCCCAGGCCGCCGAGTCCGACGCGCGCCGCGCCGCGGGCGCCACGCTGTCCGCGCTCGACGGTGTGCCGATCGCGGTCAAGGACGTGCTCGCGACCGAAGGTCTGCCGACGACCTGCGGGTCGAAGATCCTCGAGGGCTGGATTCCGCCGTACGACGCGACCGTCGTGCGCCGCCTCAAGGCGGCCGGACTGCCGATCCTCGGCAAGACCAACATGGACGAGTTCGCGATGGGCAGCTCGACCGAGCACTCGGCGTACGGCCCGACCCGCAACCCGTGGGACCTCGACCGGATCCCGGGCGGCTCGGGCGGCGGCTCGGCCGCCGCGGTGGCCGCGTTCGAGGCGCCGCTGGCGATCGGCACCGACACCGGCGGCTCGATCCGCCAGCCGGGGGCCGTCACCGGCACGGTCGGCATGAAGCCGACGTACGGCGGGGTCTCGCGCTACGGCCTCGTCGCGCTCGCGAACTCGCTCGACCAGGCCGGCCCGGTGACCCGGAACGTGCTCGACTCGGCCCTGCTGCACGAGGTCATCGGCGGGCACGACCCGCTCGACTCCACGAGCATCGACCAGCCGCTCCCGCCGCTGGTGGAGGCCGCGAGGCAGGGCGCCGCCGGCGACCTGTCCGGTGTCCGCATCGGTGTCATCACCGAGCTCGCGGGCGACGGTTGGCAGTCCGGGGTGATGACCCGCTTCCAGGAGTCGGTCGACCTGCTCGTCAAGGCGGGTGCCGAGGTCGTGGAGGTGTCCTGCCCGAGCTTCGTGCACGCGCTGGCGACGTACTACCTGATCCTCCCGGCGGAGGCGTCGAGCAACCTCGCGAAGTTCGACGCCATGCGCTACGGCATGCGGGTGTGGCCGCACGAGGGCGCCAGCGCCGAGGAGGTCATGCGCGCGACCCGCGACGCCGGCTTCGGCGACGAGGTCAAGCGCCGCATCATCCTCGGCACCTACGCGCTGTCGAGCGGCTACTACGACGCCTACTACGGCCAGGCCCAGAAGGTGCGCACGCTCATCTCGCGCGACTTCGACGCGGCGTTCGAGAAGGCCGACGTGCTGGTCTCGCCGACCGCGCCGACCACGGCGTTCAAGCTCGGCGAGAAGCTCGACGACCCGATCGCGATGTACCTCAACGACCTCGCGACGATCCCGGCCAATCTCGCCGGCGTCCCGGGCATCTCGGTGCCGAGCGGCCTCGCCGACGAGGACGGCCTGCCCACCGGGGTCCAGATCCTCGCGCCCGCGCTGGCCGACGACCGGTGCTACCGCGTCGGTGCGGCGCTCGAGAAGCTGCTGCTGGACCAGTGGGGCGCCCCGCTGCTCGACAAGGCCCCCGCCCTGGAGGAGATCCGATGACGGACACCCTGGTTGCCTTCGACGACGTGCTCGCGTCGTACGACCCGGCGATGGGCCTGGAGGTCCACGTCGAGCTGAACACGAGCTCCAAGATGTTCTGCGGCTGCCCCACGACGTTCGGTGCCGAGCCCAACAGCCAGGTCTGCCCGACCTGCCTGGGCCTGCCGGGCGCGATGCCGGTCGTCAACGGCAAGGCGGTGGAGTCGGCGATCCGGATCGGGCTGGCGCTGAACTGCGAGATCGCGGAGTGGTGCCGATTCGCCCGGAAGAACTACTTCTACCCGGACATGCCGAAGAACTTCCAGACCTCGCAGTACGACGAGCCGATCTGCTTCGAGGGCTACCTGGACATCGACGTGGACGGCGAGACCTTCCGGGTCGAGATCGAGCGCGCCCACATGGAGGAGGACACCGGCAAGTCGCTGCACGTCGGTGGCGCCACCGGGCGCATCCATGGCGCGGACCACTCGCTGGTCGACTACAACCGCGCCGGCATTCCCCTCATCGAGATCGTCACCAAGCCGATCCTCGGTGCGGGCGCGAAGGCACCCGAGGTCGCCCGCGCGTACGTCGCGCAGCTGCGGGACCTCATCGTCGCGCTCGGCGTCTCGGACGCCCGGATGGACCAGGGCTCGATCCGCGCCGACGTGAACCTCTCGCTGTCGCCGAAAGACTCCGGCGTCCTCGGGACCCGCACCGAGACCAAGAACGTCAACTCGCTGCGCTCGGTCGAGCGTGCCGTGCGCTACGAGATGTCGCGGCATGCGGCCGTGCTGGGTGCGGGGGAGAAGATCCTCCAGGAGACCCGGCACTGGCACGAGGACACCGGCATCACGACCAGCGGCCGGGAGAAGTCCGACGCCGAGGACTACCGGTACTTCCCGGAGCCCGACCTGGTGCCGGTGGCGCCGAGCCGGATCTGGGTCGAGGAGTTGCGCGGCACGCTGCCGGAGAACCCGACCGTCCGTCGCGCCCGGCTCCAGGCCGAGTGGGGCTTCTCCGACCTCGAGATGCGCGATGTCGTGGGCGCTGGCGCGCTCAACGTCATCGCGCAGACCATCGCCGCCGGCACCACGCCCCAGGCCGCCCGCAAGTGGTGGCTGGGTGAGCTCGCCCGGCGCGCCAACGAGCAGGGCGTCCTCGTCGACGCGCTGCCGGTGACCCCGGCGGACGTCGCCCGCGTGCAGGCGCTCGTCGACGAGGGCAGCCTCAACGACAAGCTCGCCCGCCAGGTCTTCGACGGGCTCTTCGCCGGCGAGTGCACCCCGGACGAGGTCGTCGCCGCCCGCGGGCTCGCGATCGTCTCCGACGACGGCGCCCTCTCGACCGCCGTCGACCACGCGATCGCCGCCAACCCCGACGTCGCCGACAAGATCCGCGACGGCAAGGTCGCCGCGGCCGGTGCGCTCATCGGCGCGGTGATGAAGGAGATGCGCGGCCAGGCCGACGCCGGCCGGGTGCGCGAGCTGATCCTGGAGAAGCTCCAGTAGCCGCGCCGAGTCGGTGGACGGGGCGGGGGGATATGCTGCGCGGGCACACTCAATTGCACGCTCGTGGCGGGGGAAGCCGGTCCGATTCCGGCGCTGACCCGCAACCGTAGGCCCCGTTCCGACACCAGCGGAGCGGTGGCGAGCCGGAGTACCTGTCACGACGCGTCCTGATCACACGCTGTCGAGGAAAGCAGCGGGTGGCAGCGCGGGCTCCCGCTCCGTCGCCTCCCCGTTGTCGCAGCGGGAAGGAAACCATGAAGCGCATCTTCCGCGCGTCGGCCGTGCTCTGCGCCGGCCTGCTCGCCGCCACCGTCACGGCCGGACCGGTCGCGGCCGCGACCCCGAAGGGCGAGGCAGCCGACTGGCTGGTCCGCCAGGTCGACGACGGACTCGTCCACAACAAGCAGTACGACTTCGACGACTACAGCCTCAGCGCCGACATCGCGATCGCGCTCGCGGACATCGGCGGTGAGCGCCGTACGATCGCCCAGATCCGCAAGGCGCTCGCCCGCAACGTCGACAGCTGGACGACCGGCGCCGACTTCGACAGCACCGACGTGTACGCCGGCCAGGTCGCCAAGGCGCTGGTGCTCGCGCAGACGGCGGGCGCGAAGGCGCGCTCCTTCGGCGGCGTCGACCTGGTGACCCGCCTCGAGGAGCGCGTCGGCACCAGCGGCGCCACCCTGGGCCGGATCGCGGACAAGACCGAGAGCGACGACTACGCCAACGTGGTCGGCCAGGCGCTCGCGACCCAGGGTCTCGCCAACGCGAAGTCCTCCCGCGCTGACGAGGCCCTGGCGTTCCTGCTCACCCAGCAGTGCGCCGAGGGCTACTTCCGGCTCTACTTCGCCGACGCGGCGGCGCCGGACCAGAGCTGCGACGGCGGCAACCCGAGGTCCTCGAGCGCCCCCGACCCGGACGCGACGGCGATGGCCGTGCTCAGCCTCCAGGCGATCGACAAGCCGACGCCCGCGGTCCGCAAGGCCGTGCGGGACGCCGTACGGTGGCTCAAGGCGCGGCAGCGTGCCAACGGCAGCTTCAACGGCGGGGTGTCCACCCGCGCCGCCAACGCCAACTCCACCGGTCTCGCCGGGTGGGCGCTCGGCCAGGCGGGCGCCTGCGGCGCGGCCCAGGACGCGGCGCAGTGGTTGCGGAAGCTCCAGGTCGCCGACCCGGCCCGGCGCTCGAAGCTGGCCAAGCAGGCCGGCGCGATCGCCTACAACCGCAAGGCGCTCGTGACCGCGCAGAAGAAGGGCATCCGCGTCGAGAGCGCGTACGAGTGGCAGCTCGCGACGGTCCAGGCCGGCCCCGCGCTGCGCTACCTCTCCCGGTCGGCCTGCGCGAAGGGCTGACGTGCGCGGGATCGCCTCACGCGTCGCCGCCGCGGCCCTCCTGGCCGCGGCGGCGTACGCCGGTCTCCCCACCACTTCGGCGGCGTACGCCGCGACCTGTTCGTCGGCCGGGGGCGTCAGCGTCGTCGTCGACTTCCAGCAGTTGGGCGGCGGTGTCCAGAGCGCCTGCGTGTCCGATGGCGGCGGCCGCCTGGGGTCCGACCTCTTCACCCAGGCCGGCTTCGCGCTGACCTACGTGCAGCGCCAGCCCGGCTTCGTCTGCCGCGTCGAGGGCCTGCCGACGGCCGAGCAGGACCCCTGCGTGACGACCCCGGACGCCTCGGCGTACTGGAGCCTGTGGTGGACCGACGGCACCACCGGTCGGTGGACCTACTCCACCAGCAACGTCGGGGGGCTGCGGGTGCCGGACGGCGGCTACGTCGCGTTCTCGTGGAACACCGGATCCCGGCCGGCGCCGCCCGGCGTCACCCCGGTCGTGCGCCCGGAGCCGGTCGACACGACCACCCCGACCTCCAAGCCGTCGAAGCTGCCGTCGAGGAGCGCGGCGCCGTCGCCCACCCCGACGACGCCCGCCTCCACCGACGCCTCCGCTGCAGGGTCCGCAAGCGCGTCGGCGAGCCCGAAGCCGTCCAGGAAGCCCCGACCGAAGCCGTCGACGCAGGCATCGGAGACCCCGCCGGAGGCGGCGCCGCCGTCCGACCTCCCGTCGAGCACTCCGTCTGACCAGACGCTGCCGACCTCGGCCGAGCCCGAGCCGTCCGACGACGCGCTGCCCGGCTGGATCGCGCCCGCCGTCATCGGCGTGCTGTTCGCCGGAGCGGGCGTCGTGGCCGTGCTCCGACGACGCCGTACGCCGGGCGGCCCGTGACGTCGGCCGCCCGCCTCCCGCGCGACCTCCACCCCGTCGCCTGGTGGGTGTGGGCGCTGGGCCTGTGTGCGGCGGCGACGTTCACGACCAACCCGTTCATCCTGCTGATGTTGGTCGGCGTCGCCGCCCTGGTCGTGTCCCTGCGCCGCTCCGATCAGCCGTGGGGGCGGTCCTTCCGGCTCTACCTGTGGCTCGGCGCCGCGATCGTCGTGATCCGGGTCGCGTTCTGGGTGGTGTTCGGCGGCTGGACCGGCGGGCGGGTGCTGATCGACCTGCCCTCGGTGCCGCTGCCGTCGTGGGTCGCGGGCATCACCCTCCTCGGCCCGTTGTACGCCGAGGCGCTGCTGTTCGCGATCTACGACGGGCTCCGGCTCGCCACGATCGTCATCTGCGTCGGTGCCGCCAACTCGCTGGCCAACCCCAAGCGGCTGCTGCGGTCGGTGCCCCCGGCGCTCTACGAGATCGGCACCGCGCTGGTCGTGGCGATCACGATGCTGCCGCAGTTCGCCGAGAGCGCCCGCCGGGTGCGCGCCGCGCAGAGCCTCCGCGCGGGGGAGACCAGCCGGGTCGGCCGGCTGCGCCGCTTCCTCGTGCCGGTGCTCGAGGACGCATTGGAGCGCTCGCTCGCCCTCGCCGCCGGGATGGACGCGCGCGGCTACGGGCGCGCCTCGGGGGCGACCTCGTCCCAGCGCCGGGTGACCGGCGCCCTCATGTTGGTCGGGCTGAGCGGCATCTGCGTCGGCACCTACGCCGTCCTCGACGGCACCGCGCCCCGCGTGCTCGCCCTGCCCATGCTCGGCCTCGGGGTCGCGGCGGCGGTGGCCGGGCTGGCGAGCGCGGGCCGGAGGGTCGAGCGCAGTCGCTACCGGCCGGACCCGTGGCGCTGGCCGGAGCTCGCGGTGGTCGCCTCGGGCATCGCCGTCGGCGCGACGGGATGGTGGATCAGCCGCAACCAGGTCGAGGTCGCCTACCCGGGGCTGGACGCCGTACCCGCCGTGAGCGGTGCCGCCCTCCTGCTCGCCGTTGTCGCGCTGCTCGGGCCGCTGGCCTCACCACCCGCGCGGCTCTACTCGGAGGCGGCGGCATGATCGAGCTGCGCGGCATCAGCTTCGGCTACGACGAAGCCGATCCGGTGCTGGACGCGGTGGATCTGAGCGTCGACGAGGGCGAGCTCGTGCTCGTCTCCGGGCCGACCGGCGTCGGCAAGTCCACCCTCCTCGGGGTCGTCACGGGGCTCGTGCCTCGCTTCAGCGGAGGCGTCCTCAGCGGTGACCTCCTGCTCGACGGCGAGAGCATCGTGCGCACCCCGCCTCGTGAGCGCGCCCACGTGATCGGGTACGTCGGGCAGGACCCGGCCGCGGGGTTCGTCGCCGACACGGTCGAGGAGGAGTTGGCCTACGGCATGGAGCAGCTCGGGCTGCCGGCCGAGACCATGCGCCGCCGTGTCGAGGAGACCCTCGACCTGCTCGGCATCGCGGCCCTGCGACACCGTGACCTGCGCACGCTCTCCGGAGGTCAGCAGCAGCGGGTCGCGATCGGCTCGGTGCTGACCATGCACCCGCGACTGCTGGTGCTGGACGAACCCACGTCGGCGCTCGATCCGACGGCCGCCGAGGACGTGCTCGCGACGCTCACCCGTCTGGTCCACGACCTGGGGGTCTCGGTGCTGCTCGCCGAGCACCGGCTCGAGCGGGTGGTCCCGTACGCCGACCAGATGTGCCTGCTGGCCGGCGGCGGCCGCGTGCATGTCGGCGAGCCCGGCGAGCTGCTCGTCACCTCGCCTGTGGCGCCGCCGATCGTCGAGCTCGGCCGGGCAGCCGGTTGGGACCCACTGCCGCTGAGCGTTCGCGACGCCCGGCGCCGGGCCCGGGGTCTCTCCGAGTTGGCGCCGCCCGCGACTCCGGCGCCGTCAGCGGCCGAGCCCGCGATCGCCGTACGCCGGCTGACGGTGGCGCACGGCGCGACGGTGGCGCTCCGCGAGGTCGACCTCGAGGTCGGCGCCGGGCGGGTGACGGCGCTGATGGGGCGCAACGGCTCGGGCAAGTCCTCTCTGCTGTGGGCGATCCAGGGCAGTGGCAAGCGGGTCGCCGGGGAGGTCTCGGTGGCGGGAGCGGACACCGCGCGGCTCGCGCCGGTCGACCGGCGCGAGCGGGTCGGGATGGTGCCGCAGAACGCCGCCGACCTGCTCTACCTCGAGACCGTCGCCGACGAGTGCGCCGCTGCCGACGGCGGCGCCGGCACCGGCCTGGCGCTCCTGGAGCGGCTGGTGCCGGGCATCCCGTCCGACCACCACCCCCGCGACCTGTCCGAGGGGCAGCGGCTCGCGTTGGCGCTCACGGTCGTGCTGGCCGCCCGGCCCCGGGTGCTGCTGCTCGACGAGCCGACCCGTGGCCTCGACTACGCCGCCAAGCGTGTGCTGGCGGGCATCCTGCGCGGACTCTCCGACGAGGGCCACTCCGTGCTGGTCGCCACCCACGACGTGGAGTTCGTCGCGCAGGTCGCCGACGACGTCGTCGTGCTGGCCGACGGCGACGTCGTCTCGACCGGGCCGGTGCGCCGGGTGGTCGCGGAGTCACCGGCGTTCGCGCCACAGGTCACCAAGGTGCTCGGTCCGCCCTGGCTGCGGGTCGACGAGGTCGTCGAGGCGCTGAGCGCGTCGTGAGCACGCCCGCCGTTCGGATCGCGCCGCGCTCGGCGGCGATCCTCGCCGTCGCCTCGGTCGCCGGACTCCTGATGCTCAGCTGGCCGCTGTTGCTCCGCGTGCCTGCGGGTGACCGCGTCGATCCGCCGTTCCTCTTCCTGGCGCTGCTGCCGGTGGTGATCGCCGTCGTGCTGGCCGAGCTCAATGAGGGCGGGCTCGACGCACGGGTGCTGGCCGTGCTCGGCGTGCTGACCGCGGCGATCGCGATCCTGCGGGGCATCAACCCGGGCACTGCGGGGGTGGAGCTGACGTTCTTCCTGATGATCCTCGCCGGCCGGGTCTTCGGTCCCGGGTTCGGCTTCGTGCTCGGGTGCACCGGACTCTTCGCCTCGGCGCTGATGACCGCCGGCGTCGGGCCATGGCTGCCGTACCAGATGCTCTGCGCCGCATGGGTCGGGATGGGAGCCGGGCTGCTGCCCCGGCGGCTGACCGGCAGGCGCGAGATCGCCGTGCTCGCGGCGTACGGCGCGGCCTCGGCCTACCTCTACGGCCTGTTCATGAACCTGTCGGGCTGGCCGTTCCTCGCCGGTATCGCCGTCGCCGGGTACGAGGGCTCGCTCGCCTACGTGCCGGGCGCGCCGGTGCTGGAGAACCTGCACACGTTCCTCGTGTACACCCTGCTGACCTCGACGGGTGGCTGGGACTCCTTCCGGGCGATCACCAACGCCGTCGCGATCGTGGTGCTCGGGCCCGCCGTACTCACGACGCTGCGGCGCGCCGCCCGGCGCGCCACCGTGGTGGGCGAGGTCAGGGCCTGACGACCAGGATGCGGTCGTCGCCCTCCCGGGGATCGCCGCGGCCATCGGTGTTGCTCGTGGAGACCCACAGGTTGCCGTCGGGTGCGACCACCACGGTGCGCAGCCGGCCGTAGTCGCCGACGAAGAAGTCGGCCGGGTCGCTCGCCCGGTCGCCGTCGACCTCGACGCGCCACAGCCGCTCACCTTTGAGCGAGGCGAGCCAGAGACGGCCGTCGAGGAAGGCGAGCCCGGACGGCGACGCCGCGTCGGTGTCCCACACGACCTGCGGGTTGACCAGACCCTTGCCCTGACCGCGGCCCTCGACCATCGGCCAGCCGTAGTTGCGGCCCGGCCGGATCAGGTTGAGCTCGTCGAAGGCGTCGGCTCCGAACTCCGACGCCCACAGCCGTCCGTCGCCGTCGAAGGCGAGGCCCTGCACGTTGCGGTGACCGAACGACCAGATCGGGGAGTCCGGGAACGGGTTGCCGGGCGCCGGCTCCCCGTCGACGGTGATCCGCAGGATCTTGCCGGCGGGCGTCCCCTTGTCCTGGGCGAACTCGAACACGCCGGTATCGCCGGTCGAGGCGTAGAGGTAGCCGTCCGGGCCGAACTCCAGCCGTCCGCCGTCGTGGACCTCGCCGCGCGGGATGCCGTCGAGCAGCACCCGGGTCGGCCCGAGCCGGTCGTCCCGCAACTGCGCGCTGACGATGCGGTTGTCGTTCTCGGTCGACAGGTAGAAGTAGAGGAGCCGGTCGGAGTCGAAGTCGGGGGAGACCGCGACCCCGAGCAGGCCGGCCTCCCCACCGGTGCCCTCCGAGCCCTCTGCCTCGTCGAGCATGCCGATCTGGGTACGCCGGTACTGCGGTCCCTGGAGCAGCAGCACCCGGGTGGGGTCGCTCTCGGTGACCACCGCGTCGCCGTTCGGGAGGAAGGCGATGCCCCACGGCGCCCGGAGCCCGGTCGCGATGGTGTCGACGACCTTCGGCGCGCCGCTGGGCGCGTCGCTCTCGCTCCCGCTGGGGGAAGGGTCCGCCGACGCCGTCGGGCTGGGCGACTCCGTCCGCGGCGTCGCGGTGATGGTGCTCTCCGAGGGGTCCTCGTCTCCGTCTCCGCCGCACGCTGTCAGGGTCAGGCCGAGGACGAGCGCGACGGCACCGGCGACGGGTCTCATGGCCACGACCCTACGCAGTACCACCACAGACGAGGGGTGGATGACCCGCCCGGCGGACTCAGCCGTGTGCGGCCTGCGCTGCGACCTCCGGCGCCCGGGCCCGGCCGAGAGCGGCCAGGAACTCCTCGACGTCGTCGAGCTCCGCACGCCGTTGCGCGAGGGCAGTGGAGGCGATCATGGCGTTGCGGCGGGAGCGCTGCTGGGACTCGACCGGCCACCGGCGTACGGCGTCCGCTGCCCGACCGAACACGCGAGTCGTGCGGCTCCGCGGCAGGTTCATCCTGGCTCCGATGCTGGTCCCGAGTGGCTACGTGACAACGACGCTAGGCGCCGACTGGTTCCCTCCGGTCAACGTGGTGTGACGATTCCGTGAACTTCGCCGCCCGGGACCGTCGGCGATGCGCTGTGGTTGAAGGAGGTGCGGTTCAATCCGTGGTCGGGTTGTGCCCCGGTGGTTGAGGTGTGAGGCGCGCCAGCGCTTGTACTGAGTGCCCTCGCAGCCGTGGGGCTGCCGGCTGGGCCGGAGGTCGACTTCTGTCCCACGCAGGCTCAGGCTGAAGCCCACCTGGCGCAGTACGGCTTCGACGACAAGCCGACAGTCCCGTGTGGGGTCGACGGTCAGGTCGTCCCCGCTGGGGAGATTCCTGTGGGCGCAGAGATCGACGTTCCACTGAGTCCCGCCGTCGTGAAGGCCCGCGATGACGCGTTCTTGCGGACCCTGATGCCGCTGCCCGATTCTGATGGGGATCCGTCGACCATCGAGGGCCTGACACCGGAGGGTGGCGAAGCGGCGATCTTCGTCCAGACCACCGATCCTGAACGCTTCCGTGGCATGACCCCGCGGCAGTTCGCCGACGAGATGGCGAACTGAAGGCGTTCCGCTCGGCGGGGCGGCAGCCGCGGCTGCGCTCCGACCGGACGTGCCCATTCCTGAGCATCCGGCATCCCAGGAGCCATCAACGCGATGCAGCCCCATTAGGTGCGTCGGTGGAACTCGACTCTGCCGTTGGGGTGGTACGTCGTCTCGTACGCCGTGTCGTGGGCGCGGGCGTGGTGCCAGGGGCACAGGCTCACGCCCTTCGCTAGGTCGGTGGGTCCGCCCTGGGCCCACTCGTCCTGGTGGTGGGCGTGGAGGCCGGTGACCCGGTGGCAGCCGTGGGCGCGGCAGCCGCGGTCGCGGACGAACATCGCGATGCGTTGGTGGCGGGTGTAGAGGCGTTGTTCGCGGCCGATGTCGAGGGGCATGGAGTCCCCGCCGAGGACGACGGGGATGATCCCCGCCTCACAGGCCAGCTT